>Ga0114979_10000941_pt1 | contig 19352 bp, 17 predicted proteins | sample S_140625_EF_Meta_FD_87315 | JGI IMG/M metagenome (GOLD analysis project Ga0114979, IMG submission 87315) | Freshwater microbial communities from Lake Simoncouche, Canada to study carbon cycling - S_140625_EF_MetaG | ecosystem: Environmental > Aquatic > Freshwater > Lake | place: Lake...
ATGCCCTTTAATTTTCCGATTTTTTTAACTTGGCTGAGAATAGCCGTTATTCCTTTGTTAGTAGGTATTTATTACATTCCTGATGGCATATTTTCTTTAGTTGAAAAAAATCTAATAGCTACAGGTTTATTTGTTGGCGCAGCCTTTACGGATTGGTTAGATGGATATTTAGCTCGCCGATGGGCTCAGTCATCTAATTTTGGAGCTTTTTTAGATCCGGTTGCCGATAAGTTAATTGTTGCTGCAGCCTTATTAGTTTTGCTGAATTTCGATCGTGTTTCTGTGTGGGTTGCCTTGATCATTATCGGTCGTGAGATCACTATCTCGGCGCTCAGGGAGTGGATGGCTCAGATTGGTGCTTCGGCAAGTGTTGCGGTGCATTTTTTAGGGAAGATTAAAACGACTGTGCAGTTAATTGCCATTAGTTTTTTGTTATTTGATAGCACTTTATTTGGGTTGGTTAACTGCGCCTTGGTTGGGAAGTATTTGATTATTATTGCAGCAGTAATTACACTTTGGTCGATGTTTTATTATTTAAAGAAAGCCTGGCCGGTCATTGTTTCAAAAGCTTCTTAAGTCGCTATAGGCATTGTAATTAATGTTCCATCCATGCGAAGTGGACGCGATACGAAAAATTTGTTAGAATAGTTTTGTTTTGATGTAGTCAAGTATGAATTACCAGGCATTTGCGGGAGTAGCTCAGCTGGTAGAGCGCAACCTTGCCAAGGTTGAGGTCGCGAGTTCGAGCCTCGTCTCCCGCTCCAAATCGTTGAAGGGAAGCCCAATTGCTTCCCTTTTTGTTTCAACGATAGCTTTAATTGATATGAGATGCTGTATAGGGCGCGATGGCCGAGTGGTTAGGCAGAAGCCTGCAAAGCTTTGAACGGGGGTTCGATTCCCTCTCGCGCCTCCAAGAATACTCTCAGTAAAACGAACATCCACCCACGAACACCCACCCACCAACACTCGGATAATGCTCTTGATCTAGACAATTTAGATCTTTAGCCAAAGAGGGTGTTGAACAGTGCCTAGTAAAATAGGGGAATGCCAGGCCCTAGTAAAGTTTGTAAACGATGATTGGTAATTGGCGTGAAAGCCCTATACGTATAGACAGATTCGTAAAAACTCCATCTGCTTAATGAGGATTACCGCGCCTCATCAATACAGGTGGTGGTGGTGGTGGGGGGGGGGGCTTGCTAAACTTTTTCATCATCAAAGAAAGGCCATATTTAATACTGATGATGCAGATTAAAGATCCAGTAATGTCACCAACGAGCATGGCAATAAAATAATTCCATCCTCCAGTATCAAGACTACGCGCAACAAACCACAGTTGATGAAGCCCAGAATTAAATAAGGCAAATATTAGGATGATCCAGATGAGTTGCCTGGTAGTTAGGTTATTGAGATTGGGATGAACCTGGAAATGGTGTATTACAAATAGTCTACTTAATAAGGGTGCAAAGCCACAGATTAAAGCGATACCTGAGGCTGTTATTAAATCGGAAGGCGCATTGGAAATAAAACCAATCACGAGTGATGCAATGCTAAGCCCGATTGCGCCAGTATAAGTAAAAACCAAGATCAACATGATACGAATCCCTGCGGGCAAAAAAAGCCAGCTGACATGGTTGTTTAGGATGAAATCTTTAGTCAAGAGCTCATTAACATAGTAAAACCCTAGATAAATAGAGAAACTAATAATTATTTCAAAAATATAATAAAAAATCTTCATAATTAATTGTATAAATAGCAAAATAGTTCGCAAGAGTAATAACCCTAATATCTCAACGGTAATTGAAATATTCAATAAGTTAAAGGATTCAGACTGAAATTGGTCAGTGATGATACCTTGATGTTGAGTTGTTTTTTGCGAATATTACTAGAACATGAGCGCTGATCAGAACCCTGATTGACTTCTTGATGGCGTTCTTAGATGTGGCATGCAAGTTCTTGGTACGAAGATGCAAGTTGATTTATTTGGAGAGCTTGATTTGCCTTCGGTGCTTTTAAAGCTGGGTCGCAGTCAAGTCTGGATCGCGTAATACTAATTTGCTTTCATAGGTAACTTACTCCCAAAGCGAACTCCTGACTAGCTTCGCAGGCTTTCGTTTTAAGTTCAAGTCGGTGACAGGAAAAATAGGTATTTATGTATTACTAATCAATCGGTTATAGTTATTCTCATCGAAGACGTTGGGACAACTGTATAATGATTACTTTAATTTCAAAAAATATCAATGATCACAAAGAGTTCTTACTTGCGATTTCTTCAGCTTGTTGAATTGGTAGATGGCCTTAGGCCCCGATCTCAATTAGATAAAATTGAAGAGCATTTGCTGAATCACATTGCCTTATCCGCAGCGCAAGGTCGTGATTTATTAGTAAAAGATTTAATTTGTTTGCAGAAAATTGGATCTTTGGCAACTCTTCATAATCGCATTAAGAGTCTTGTTGCAAGTGGTTATATTCGCTTAGTGACTGATGATGTAGATATTCGAAAAAAACATGTGGTAATAACAGCAAAAACGAATAAATATTTTGAAAAGTTATCGCTAGTGATCGATAAGAAAAAGCTTGTATTTTGAAATTATTATCTCCAAAATAATCCGAATTTTTTTAAGTATCTTTGCCTTGAGTTTAAAAAATTAGCATTTCATCAAATAGCTTCTGGCAATATAACCTTGGATAGCAAATGCGTAAATATTTAGGCATTTATCTTTTATTTTTAGTGACATTGGTTACCTGCGATATGGTGTGGCTTTTGGTGGTTGCAAAAAATCTTTATCATGATGAAATGGGGGGGTTAATAGCGGCTGATCCTAATCTACTCGCCGGGATTGCTTTTTATCTTTTGTATGCACTGGGCGCTATTATATTTGTCGTTGATCCGGCTCTCAAAAAGCAATCCTTATCATCTGCATTCAGATATGGAGCTTTATTTGGATTCTTTTGTTATATGACTTATGACCTTACGAATTTAGCAGTTGTGAGAGATTTTCCAGTCCGTCTAGCTTTTATTGATATGGCTTGGGGAACTTTTTTAACGACTATTTGCTCAGGCTTTACGTATTGGATTTGTTTTAGTAGGTTTAAAACGGCAGATACCTAATCAACGATATATTGTCTTCTAGCAAGTTGGATTGCCACTTGTACTCAATATATAGCAAAATTGTGTCCTAATCTAGGCAAAGCAGCGGAGCAGCTTTTACCAGAGAATTTATGTCAGATAAGCCTGATTTTTGAATGGCATCTGTAATACCAGTACTTGCGCTGATTGGAGTTTTGTCTGAATCAGGTAGTGATTGGTTGCATGACTAACAAATACAGACTCATTCTTGGTTAATGTCTGAGTACCTTCGAGAATGCTACCTTGCATCATTACCAAAAAAATACCAGCCGATAATTCGGGGACTTCTAATTGATAACTACTCTTTGGGGGCATTTTCAATACCCGTATAGCCAAGTTCGTTTTTGTTTCTACATGAATATCCGCAAGCACGGGATACGCGATTTTTTGTAACTCTTTTACCGAATCTAGTGGAATCGAAGCAGACGTGAAATGGTGTTTGGGACCCTTTTTAAAATGCGTCATTTGATCAGGTAGGAACTTTGCACCAAAGTCATGACTGCAACGCAGGGTTAAGTAATGTAAACCATGGTCTCCGGCAATAATTGGTCCATAACCTGTATAGGCCCCTGCATAGTGAACTACATACGGGTTAATTGAGTATTTTCCAAATTGCCCAGAACCTTCGATAAAAACTTGAAACTGATTTTGCATATGAAAATGCAAGGGATTAACCACATTGGCAAGTTGCTTAATTAAATACGATTGGGGTGAGAATTCGGGATCTTTTTCAGGGCTAAAGTAATCATGGCGTTCATATTTGAGGCCATTATCATGCTCATGATATTGAAAATTTTCAGTAGATTTTTGGGCTAATTTAACCGCCATCATTCAATTTTCGCACCAGATTCTTTAACACGCTGACCCCATTTTTGGTATTCGACTTTTATAAATTCTTCAAATTCACTAGGGTTCTTACTCATTAAAACTTCTGAGCCAATACCGAGCATTCTTTTTACAATTTCTGGATCTTCTAGAGCTGTATTTAGTTCTTTGTGTAAGCGATCTACGATTGGCCTTGGGGTACCTGCTGGAGAGAAAAGACCTAACCAGGCACCTCCATTAAAACCCTTTAAGCCTAACTCATCGACCGTTGGCACATCCGGAGCAAAAGAGGTCCTTGTTAGTCCGCCGGTTGCTAGGGCTTTCAGTTTGCCAGATTTAATATGGGGCATGAGGGTTAGGACAGTATCAAAAGTAACATCGACTTGTCCACCAATTAAGTCTGTTTGAGATTGAGAGCTGCCTTTATAGGGGATATGGGTCATTTTAATCTCTGCTTGGCTTGTAAGCATACTCATCATTAGATGACTGGTGCTACCATTGCCGATCGATGCGAAGGTATATTTATTCGGCTCCACTTTTGATTTTTCAATTAAATCTTGCATCGAATTCAGTCCTGATTTGGGGTTAGTAACCATGACATAGGGTAACCAAGACACCAATCCAATCGGTGCAAAACTTTTACGAGAATCGTAATTCAATTTGGCGTACAAATGCGGATTTGTAGCAAAAGGAGCCGTTGCACTTAATAATAGAGTATGCCCATCTGGAATAGCTTGAGCAGCAATGCCTGCACCTAAACTACCACCTTGGCCGGGTTTGTTTTCAATAATAAAAGATTTTCCCAATTTATTACTAAAACGTTCTGCTAAGATGCGGGCAATTGTGTCGGTTGCTGTGCCTGGTGGAAATCCAACAATAATCGTAATATTTTTTTCGGGATAGTTGGCAAAACTTTGCGCTTGCACTAGATGAAAACTCAAAGAAAATAACAAAATACTGAATATTTTTTTCATATTTGTAGTCTCTTAAACTTTATTTTTAAAGAGTATCACATTTCTCTATCAATCTGTTCTAAATAGAGTGCGGATTGAAAAAATGCATAATAGGGTAAAAATCATTATAAAAAGGGAGATATCAATGCATTTATTCATTGAACAAGTTTGTATGGACTACATTTTGTGGTGCGTGCGATTGCCTAATCTAACTCAAAGAAAAATAGTACAAGCTATTCGTCATTATTTAGGACAAGTTCCAAATTGGTTAAGGATTTTATTTTGGAGTATTAGCGCATTTTTATTACTTAATAGCGTTTTACCTGCCTATGCACAAAATTATCAAAACTATCCAGAAAGACCTGTGCGCGTTCTTAATCCATCATCACCTGGTGGGGGTGGTGATGTTATTGCGCGCATTGTAATGCAAGAACTTTCTAAAAAAATGAATCAAAATTTTATAGTGGATAATCGGCCTGGGGCAGCCAATATTATTGCCACTGAAATGGCTGCTAAAGCCATTCCAGATGGCTATACCCTTTTACTAGGGACCACTGGGACTTTTGTTACGAACCCACTTTTATATGCAAAATTACCTTATTCCAATCAAAGTTTTGTGCCGATTGTGAATGCAGTCAATGCTCCTTTTATTTTATGTGTTCATCCGAATGTACCAGCGACTAATTTAACCGAGTTGATTGCTTATGCCAAAGCCAATCCAGATAAATTATCCTTTGCTTCTTTTGGTAAGGGGAGTTCCAACCACCTTGCTGGTGAATTATTTCAAATACTTACTGGTACAAAATCCATCCACGTGCCTTATAAAGGTGGTGCCCCTGGTATGGCTGCACTCCTAGCTGGTGATATTACGATGACATTTGATAGTGGCTTAACTTCGATTGCGAATATTCAAGCTAAAAAGATTCGCCCAATTGCAGTTGCTGCGCAGGCAAGATTATCTGAATTACCAGATGTACCCACTTTTACTGAAGCTGGCTTAGCTAATTTTCATGCTGGTTCCTGGTATGGTTTTATGGCTCCTGCAGGAACTCCCATAGAAATTGTACAAAAACTGAATGTGCAAATTAATCAAGTTTTGCGGACTCCTGAAATTACAGCGCGTATTAATCAGTTGGGTAGTTCTATTGTTGGTAATACTTCTACCGAGTTTACACGCCAAATTGCCTTAGAAAGTGAGGTTTGGAGTAGCGTGGTGAAGAAAGCAGGGATTGCCCCTGAGTAAGTAATATTTCGAATGGAAAAATATCTTGACATCTAATATGGATCACACAATTAAACGGGTAGAAACTATTCCAGTTTCGCTGCCGTTAATCAAGCCCGTCTTGATGGGTGATAACCAAGAAATTCGTTCTTCGGATTCCTTATTAGTCAGATTAGAAACTGCCAGTGGCGTGACTGGTTGGGGAGAGGCATCAGCCGCCCCGAAGATGACTGGTGAGACCCTTTTAGGGATGAAGCAATTAGTTGATACGCAGTTTTCTCAAATGCTGCTTGGGCAAAACATAGTGGACTGGGCCATGGTGAATGATCAAATCCAAAATGGGATACCTGGTAACACAGGGGCAAAGGCAGCCTGTAATATTGCTTTGTATGACTTATATGGAAAATGTTGCAATATTTCTGTTTCAGACCTTTTAGGTGGTCGGATTAGAAGGCAGATTCCGGTCATGACTTTACTTGCCAATCCTACGATTCAGGAGGATTTGTTAGATGCGGCTCGTTATTATCAGACTGGTATTCGTTTTTTTAAGTTAAAAATTGGAGTGAAGTCTATTGAAGAAGAGATCGCTACTTTAAATGAATTAAGGCGACTGTATGGCTCGGCTATTTTTCTCAGTGCAGACGCCAATGCTGGATTATGTTTGGTAGATGCTAAGCTAATATTGCAAGGTATTGCACAAAGTAATTTACTATTCTTTGAACAAGCTTTAGCTAGTGGTGATTTAGATGGTTCAGTTCAGTTAGCTCAGTTACAGCATGCCCCTTTATGTGCAGATGAGTCTGCACACGATATTGCCCATATTATTCGTTGGCACGAGCACGGTGCTATAGCTGGAGTTAATCTAAAGACCATCAAATTTGGTGGAATTGGAGGAGTCTCTACTGCCGCCAAAGTGGCGCATGCGTTAGGTCTTGAGGTTAATTTAGCCTCTAAGGCTGGCGAATCTAGTTTGGGAACTTCGGCTTTGATTCATCTGGCGTATACCGTTCCAAATATCAACTGGGGGGTAACGCCGAGTTGCCAATATTTACAAGAAGATATTGTCGAACAAAAAATAGTGATTGAAAATGGGAGTGTCATTTGTCCAACAGGGCCTGGACTTGGGGTTGATATCAATGAAAAGATGGTGAATAAATACCGTATTGAGCATTTATCCTAAATGATTCCAGATCATTGATGAATCAATGGTGGGGTGGTATGAATTGATTCATGATGAACATTCCTTCGTTAATTGATGACAGGTGAAAGATCGGCATTCGAGAGATCGGCATTTAAGAGGCGAATTTTAATCACCTAATTTAATATTAGATTTTTGAATAACGCCACTCCATTTGGCTGACTCTTGTAATAAAAACTCTTTAAATTCTTTTGGGCTTGAAGCGACCACTTCAAAACCTTGTGCTTCGATCCCTTTTTTAACTGTCGGTTCTAGAATGATTTGAGCGGTCATTTTTTGAATTTCTTCGATGATTTGAGTTGGGGTACCTGTTGGTGCTACTAGTCCTAACCAGCCCTCGATGATTAGATCAGGTAAACCATCCTCGCTTAAGGTGGGGACATCTGGAAATTGTATAACGCGTTTTTTGGATGCTACAGCAATGAGCTTGAGCTTGCCAGATTTAATATGATTAATTGCTGATGGTAGTGGTACAAACATGAAATCTGTATTGCCAGCCATCACATCTGTCATCGCTGGGGTATCACCCTTGTTTGGAATATGGTTTAGTTTGATAGCTGTTTTTAGGGAAAGTAATTCAGCCGCAAGGTGTTGAAGATTACCAATTCCAGCCGAACTATAGTTGAGTTCAACAGCAGATTTTTTAGCATACTGAATGAGTTCTTGAACATTTCGAACAGGTAATTTAGGATTTGTAACAAGAGCAAAGGTGATTGAGGTGGTTTGAGAAATTGGAGCCAAATCTTCCATGGCTTTAAAGGGTAGATTTTTATAAACAAATGGGTTAATTACCATCACACTGGGTACTGCGATACCGAAGGTATAGCCATCAGGACTCGATTTTGCAATCAAGTCCATGCCGATATTACCATTTGCACCTTGTTTATTTTCTACGATGACAGAAGTCTTCCAGGACTCGGTCAGTTTTGACGACAGGACTCTAGCAAAAACATCGACAGAGGATCCTGGTGCTTGGGCAACAACTATTCTTACTGAGCGGCTTGGATAGTTTTGGGCATTCACTTGTAAAGTAATACCGAGCAATCCAAGCGTTAGCATTACCATACCGAACAATTTGAGTAATAGATGCTCTGCTTGCAGGTGGCAGTTTATTAGGGGGATTTTTACAGAGTTACTCGTCATCACAAGCCTTCTTTCTAAATGAAGTAAAAATTTCTATTAAAAAATTGAGCGAAACAATTGAATCGTTCTGTAGCTCGTTAATTCGACTATTTATTCAGTACGTCTGGATTTGCCAGTCTCAGTGGTAAATTATTGGCAAAGAGGTGGACCTGTTCAAAAGCTTCTCCAAAATACATTTCAAAAGTATCATGATCAGCCCATCCCAAATGGGGCATACAAATAACGTTAGGCATTTTTAGTAGGGGGTGTTTACCATCTAAAATGGGCTCATTTTCATAGACATCAACAGCGGCAAATCCGGGCCTACCTAGATTTAAGGCATTCTCAAGGGCGCCAGATGCAATCAGCTCAGCACGGGCCGTATTGACGATTAACGCAGTTGGCTTCATCAGAGCCAAGTCCGATTCGTGAACAATTCCTTGTGTTTCTTTTGAATATCGTAGGTGTAGACTAATGACATCAGCACTTGAAAAAAAAGATTCTTTTGAATCAGCCGCTCCATAGCCGAGGGACTTAGCCTTATCTAGAGAGGCTTTTCTACCCCAGACTACAATTTGCATACCCATTGCTTGGGCAGATTTAGCAACAATTTCTCCGATGACTCCAAGACCAAAGATACCCAATGTTGAACCATGAATACGGTGTGATAAAGTAATTGGGAATTGTCCTGCTTGCATGCGACTTGCTTCAAGAACGACATTTCTTCTTGCTGCAAAAATTAAAGCGAGGGTTAATTCCGCAGGCGCTAAAGGGGATGAACCCACACCATGGGCTACAGGTATACCCAGTTTAGTGCACGCCTCAAAATCAATCATTTTGCTATGACGGCCCACTAGGGAGATGAGTTTAAGCTTGGGTAGTGCTTCTAGGATCGTCTGGGTAATTCGAATTCTTTCGCGGACGATGACGATCACATCAGCTTGGATAAAACGTTCAATCAGTTCTTTTTCTGATTTCGCAGGTTCAACATAGAGAGTTACGTCATGATCCTTGAGGTATGAGAAGCACTTTAATCTTCGAGCACAATTTTGATAATCGTCAGCAATAACTACTTTCACGGGAATCCTTAATTTTTTGCAGCTGTTAAATCGACCTGAACTTTACAGCCTGGAACCAAAAACTTACCGACCTCTAGGGTTGTTCTGGGTGGCGGAGAAGGAAAATATTCTTTCCAAATTTGATCAAAATAATAAAAGTCATTTAAATCTGATAGAAATACTTGGGCTTTGACTGTGTCGGCCAAATCAAAGCCACCTTGTTGATACAGTTTTTGAAAATTATTCATCACAAAGCGCGTTTGTTTTTGAATTTCTGAGCCATAGAAGGGAAAGGCTGGATCTTGATGAGCTATTTGAATGAGAGGCGTTTTGTGATCTGACGCGATTTGTCCAGAGGCGTAAAGGGTATCATTAACAATTAGACCATGGCAAAAAGATGGCTGCTCATTGTTTTGTACATGAATTTCTTTTTTAGGTGTGTTGGGTAAAATGCCCCATAAATCGATTTCGATACGACATCCTGGCACTAATAATTTTTGTACCTCAACAATCGTTCTTGGCACAGAGTGATGAAAATAGTCTTTCCATACTTGATCGAAATAATAGAAATCGTTGAGATCTGTTAAAAAGATCTGAGCTTTTACAACATCTTTGAAATCACAGCCGGCAGAGTCAAAAACGCTTTGTATATTATTGAGAATATATCTAGTTTGCTTTTGAATATTCGACCCATAGTAGGGAAAAGCAGGATCTTGTATCGCCTCAGGAGCGACGCCAGTTTGGTAGTCTGAAGCGATTTGTCCGGCAGCATAGAGAATATTTTCAATCAGGATACCTTGGGAGTAGTGGGCCATTGGAGTGGGCGTTTTTGCCCCAATGATGACTTGCCGAGGCACCTGTGACTTGACACCCCAAAGATCAATTTCTACTTTACAGCCTGGGACTAAAAGGGCGCCTATTTCTACTGTAGTTCTAGGAGGTGGAACAGGAAAAAATTCTTTCCATATTTGATCAAAGTAATAGAAATCATTTAAATCTGTTAGAAACACTTGTGACTTAACGACATCTTTAAAGTCGCTACCAGCACTTGCAAAAACCGACTGAAGATTTTGTAAGACATATCTGGCTTGCTTTTGAATATTTGATCCATAGTAGGGGAAAGCTGCGGCCTGTTTAGCCTCTGATGGGACACCAGTTTGATAATCTGACGCTATTTGTCCTGCCGCATAGATCGTATTGTGATGGAGTACACCTTGGCAATAATGGGCCATAGGCGTTGGAGTTTTTACACCTTTTAAAATTTCGTTATTCATAATTTAATCTCTTTATTTTGACGGATATCAATCACTGGATTGGTCGGATAGGGCTTTACAGATCATCCATTTTTAGTCTCTAGCTATTCAGATTGTCCATTTCCTAATGAACAAAACCTTTATCACTTAACCACTGTTGAATAACGGCAGCAATTTCCTGATTGTTTTTATCCATCATCAGCATATGGCTATTGCCTTTAATGCCTCGCTCTGGCAGATTAATTAGTTCAGGTTTGCCTCCGGCTTGTCGCATTGCATCCTGAAACTTCATGTTATTAGCCCGAATATTAGGCCATCTTGAGTCTGATTCAATAAAGTCACCATAGATACTGACATTGGGGATATTTCTTAGCGCAGCAACTTGTTTAGCATCTCCAACACCTGCTGGTTCTACTAGGATAAGCGCTTTCACTTTATCTGGCCGTGCTTGTGCTACCCGATAGCCAAAAGGTCCAGATTGAGAATGAACGAGGACAATACATGGGCACACCTTGTCCACTAGTTCAATATATGCAGCGATGGTAGGTTCGTCTGTACTCGTCCAGCGTGGCACCACTTGCTTAGTAAAATTATCATAACCTGCCAAAGGGAATTGGTTCCCTGGCAGGGGCTTCATTTTGGCAGGATCTTTGTTGTAACTACCGGGGCCATTACCGATCCGAAAGCGCTCAAAAGGATTTTCCTTTGTTAAAAAAATTGGGCTTGTTTTAGTAATTTCAGGATACATAGCCCAGCCTGAGCGACCTCTTTCTACGGCGTCACTATTAAAGACAGCCCAGCCTTGTTTAATAAAATAATTGAGCCAACCTTCTCGCCCATCGGGTGTCGTTTCATAAGTAACCCCACTAAGGCCACCGCCGTGCCACATGAGAAGGGGTAATTTCCCTTTTTGATGTGTGGGGATAAAGTACTGAACATACATTTGTTCAACCTGATATAGCCCATTGGGGTCAACTTTGGCAGGGACTCCACCGACTGTAAAAAGGACTTCCTGAATCGGTTTACCTGAAATCAAGACTTCTTTTCCACCGACATGAAAAGAGCCCATTTCTTTTAGATGAATCGATTGATTTGACGATGGTAGAGCAGAGCAGGCTACTAAAGAAGAAAAAAATAGCGCATAGTAACTGATTTTTAATAAATTTACTGAGGGCATTTGATTGTCTCTTTTCATTTGACTGTCTCTTTTATTAGTAATTTTCTATCTTAGCATTTTGTTAGTATCGAAGGAAAATTTGACAAGATGTTGATTTAATCAAGGGTAATATTTGCTTTTTGGATAACAATTTTCCATTCCTGGATACCGGTTTTAATTTGTTGATTCATTTGTGCTGGGCTAGTATGAACTGTAGTCCACCCTTGTTCTATTAATTTGCTTTTGACATCTGGCATTTCAATAATTCTGCCCAGTTCGGCATTAATTTTTAGAATAATGTGATTGGGGGTGCCTATGGGCGCTAAGATACCATACCAAGAGCCAATTTTATAGCCCGGTACACCCTGTTCGCGAATTGGTTTAATTCCTGCTAGAGCATCTAAAGACTTTTCGCCAGTAACGGCAATTGCGCGCACGCGGCCAGATTTAATATGTTGGATGATTGACGGGACTGTTGAAAAGATGAGGTCAATTTCTCCGGCGATGAGGGCGGTCGCTGCAGGGGCGCCACCGCGATAGGGGATATGATTAATTTGACTACCAGTTTGTTGGTTAAATACCTCTAAAGCAAGATGTCCAGTCGTTGTAATACCGGAGGATCCAGCATTGAGTTTGCCAGGATTTGCTTTAGCATAGGCAATTAATTCTGGGATATTTTTTACTGGTAATTGATTATTTACTACGAGAACATTTTCGACGTTGACTAAGATATCTACCCCTGCAAAATCTCTCTCCGGATCGTAAGGTACTTTTTTCATCAAGCTTGGAAGAATTTCAATGGGGCCTACAGTTCCTAACAAAAGGGTGTAACCATCGTTAGGTGCTCGGGCAACTTCTGTGGCGGCAATTACTCCACCGCCTCCTGATTTGTTATCGACCACAATGGTTTGTTTCCAAGCTTCGCCAAGTTTTTGAGCAAGAATACGAGCCAAAATATCTGTAGCTCCACCGGGCGCGAATGGACTAATGATCTTCACTGGCTTATTGGGATAGCTAGTGGCTGCGTCTTGTGCATAAGCCACTAAAGAGGTAGAACTGATTAGGCAGGTCAGGGCGAATAAGATTTGTAGAGGGTTCATATTTTTTGCGAAAGTATTTTTAAAAGTGATTGATTAGTTATTTGATTCAATATCATCTTCTTAGATGATGATAATTGAAAAAGCAAAATTAAATATCAATTATGTTAAATTGACTCAGTTCAGCTAACTCAGTTAAATTCTCTCAGTTCAGTTGTCTCAGTTCAGCAAACTTTTTTGAAGAATATTAATTGCAAGTAATTACTTTTGTTAAATTAGTATTCGGTTTATTTGAATAACTGAATTCCTTAGAGGCGTTTTGTTAAAGTGTGCAAAAGAGTTGTTGAGTTTTGATGGAGAGATCCTCAACACATATCCATAGACGAAAGATTACATATGCGTTCATATTCGATGCACTCAACGACGAATGGTCTTGAGTTAGTTTTAAAAGAGGTTGATCAACCAAAGCCTGGACCGAAACAAGTTCTTGTAAAAGTAAAGGCGGCGGGCTTAAATCGTGGCGAGTTTATTGCTGGGCATGGTTTGATTCAGGTTGGTAAATCGGTCATGTTAGGCATGGAGGCTGCGGGGGAGGTTGTGGCACTTGGCCAAGAGATGACGCATATTCCGATTGGGGAAGCCGTTTTTGGTCGAATGCGAGGAGCTTTTTCTGAGTATGCCTTACTAGATGATGTTGAATTAATGCCCAAACCAGCTTTACTGTCTTGGGAACAAGCTGCTGGGATTCCACTATCTTGTATGGTGGTCTTTGATATGCTAGTTTTGCAGGGACGTTTAAAACCCAATGAGTGGGTTTTAGTGAATGGCGTCTCCTCCGGTGCGGGCGTTGCTGCTTTACAAATGGCCAAGGCCCTTGGCGCAAAAGTGATAGGTACTTCTGGGTCTGAACAAAAGCTAACTGTTTTGAATTCCTTAGGACTTGACCATGGGATTTGTTCTAGGCAAGCTAATTATTATGACGAGGTCATGGCTGTCACTGAGGGCTATGGGGTCGATTTGGTTATTAACACGGTTGGAGGCTCAGTGTTTGCTCAAGCCATACAGTGTTTAGCACTACATGGTCGTTATGCCATGGTTGGCTATGTTGATGGACAGTTAGAGGCGAAAATTGATTTGAAGGCTTTACATACCAAGCGCTTATCGATCTTTGGTGTATCCAATAAATTACTATCACCAGCAGAGAGAGCCAAGCCTTTAGAGCAATTTAGGCAGGATATCTTGCCGATATTGCATGCCGGCAGACTTACGCCGTGGGTTGATCGCGTCTTTGATTTTGATAAACTACCGCAGGCCAGAGAGTATATGCAGTCGAATCAACATATTGGTAAGGTAATTATTCGGTTGTAGCATCTTGGCTGAATACTTCATTGACTAACAATGACTTTAGTGGGGACTATAGAAAAATGATTGTACAAATTTTACGGTGTCTTTTAACTTGCACTATGCTTTTTCATGGGTTAAATAGCATGGCTCAATCAGGGAGCACGAATTTTCCAGATAAGCCCATACGCATTGTAGTTGGCTATGGGCCGGGTGGTGGGACAGATTTAGTTGCGAGAGCCTTAGCACCTTCACTTACAAAAATCATTGGACAATCAGTCCTTGTTGAAAATAAGCCTGGCGCTGGTGGCAGTACTGGGGCATTATTTGTAGCGCAGGCCAAGCCAGATGGACATACTATTTTGTTATCGAGTGCAAGTAGTGTCATCATTGCACCTACCGTCAATAAGAAGCTCTCCTATAAATTGGGTGACTTTATAGCGCTTACTCAATTGACAGTTGCGCCACTAATGATTGTAGTTAGTAAGGATCTACATGTTCGAACCGTTGCCGAATTAATTAAGTTAGCTAAAGCCAATCCAGATAAATTAAATTATGCGAGTTCTGGGATAGGTTCTGGCCCACATTTTGGGGGAGTTTTATTTAATGAAGTAGCTGGTACAAGGATGCTTCACGTCCCTTTTCGAAGTGGCTCCGCTTCTGCTGTATCGGTTGCTGCTGGCGAGACACAGGTAACCTTTGCCACCACTCCAAGCGTCTCAGCATTGTTACGTGCCGGGCAGGTCATTGGAATTGGTGTGACCTCTAGAGAGAACTATGCATTAGCGCCAGACTTGCCGGGTATGATCAAGGCGGGTTTACCGAATTATCAGTTTTTACAATGGAATGGGTTATTCCTCCCATTAGGAACTGCTCCAGAAATTATTGATAAGTTATTTATATCAGTCCAAGCAGCAATGAATACTAACGAGGTAAAGCAAATTCTTGAAACTGATGGCACGGAAGTGGCTATATCTGCTTCGCCAACAGCCTTTGTGAGTTTTACTAGAAATGAATCCAAGTTTTTGGAAAAATTGATCAAAGATAGTGGATTGAAATCATTTGAATAAAATTTAAATATGGAATTGGAGTTATTTTGCAAGTTTTTGACGGCATTCGTGTTTTAGACATCACCAGAGTTTTAGCAGGGCCATATGCTTCTTATCAATTAGGTTTATTGGGAGCTGATGTAATCAAGATTGAGCCAGTTTTAAAGGGTGAATCAACTCGGTGGCGTTCCGAGGGTGACGCGGCTTTGGGTAATATAGGGATGTCCCCATCTTTTTTAACCCAAGGATCAAACAAGAAGTCTTTGACAATTAATTTAGATGAAAGTTTAGGTCAAGAAATATTTTTAAAATTAGTTTGTACTGCTGATGTCGTCGTTGAAAATTTACGCACCGGTTCAATGGCTAAACGCGGTTTAGCTTATGAAAACATCGTATCCGTCAAACCGGATATTATTTATTGCTCGATGACTGGTTATGGTCAAACTGGCCCAAAATCTGCCTATCCTGCTTATGACAGTGTGATTCAAGCAGCGACTGGATTCATGAGTATCACTGGCACACCAGATAGTGGCCCACTCAAATCTGGCCCACCCGTAGTCGATTATGCAATGGGTATGGCTGGGGCTTTTGCAATTAGTGCGGCATTATTTGCAAGATCTAAAACTGGTCAGGGCCAATATATTGATCTTTCCATGCAAGATAGTTGTATGGCTTTGATGTCCAGTGTATTAACGGCCTACGCAAATACAGGTAATCCACCTGGCTTGAGGGGAAATGAGGCACCTAGTAAATCTCCAGCCTCGACCACATTTCAGACGAAAGATGGACTATTAGCAATCGCCATTAATGAACAGCATCAATTTGTTCATTTGATGCAGGCAATTGGTTTATCCGATATCTTGAATGATGAACGTTTTAATGATGCAGCAAAAAGACGACAGCATACTGAATTATTGCGTAGCGCAATCGGAAAAGCACTTCTGCAAAATTCGGCAGAATATTGGGAGCCAATTATTAATCAGATGGGTGTACCAGCTGCTCGAGTAATGTCTATTCCCGAGATGATGGTAAGTCCTCAGGTTGCGGAGCGGGGTTTTTTTCAAGGATTTACCCAAGAAGAATGTGGTTTAGATCGAGATATTCGGGTACCGATGGCAGCTTTTCAGTTTAAAGATGGAGGGCCCAAGTTACGCAGTCCTCCACCTCGAATCGGTCAGCACACAGAAGATATATTGCAAGAATTGGGTTATACAAAAGAACAAATTTTAGACTATTCTGATGCCGGAATTGTTTGAATACGAATTACTAGAGAGTTTTACGGTTAAATAGATTGTTTGATGTTTGCCACAATAATTTGTAATATCTGGATAATAACTACAAGAGCTAAAGGCGATAGATCGAGCATGCCTAGTTTAGGAATCTTGTCTCTGATAGGCCTAAGTATTGGTTCTACCAAAAGGCCTAAGAACTGTTGAGTTGGACTAAAGTTGTTGACCCAAGAAAATATGATGTGAATAATAACCATCATCATCACTCCGGAAAGAATGAGATCGATTAATTCAAAAATTGCTAAGATGATAACTGCACTAAAAAGTTGTCGGGAGCCACTGAGAATCCAGATGATGAGTACTTTGCCAAGGATGATTAAAAATGCGGCACTGATGCTAGCAACATCGATTTTCCCTTTGGTGCCCAGTAAATTTCGAAGAGGCTTAATGATCCAATCCGAGACAGGATATAGATAGCTCATTAAGGCATTACTCGATTGCGGATGAAAGCCGATGCGTAGCCAAAAAACGTATGCGCGTAAGAGGCAGGCGCCTGCAACGATGGTTGTGACAATACTTAAAAGAAGATGAATAATTTGAATGATCATCTGATGATTGTAAGACTTTCTGCGTACTTTGTTGATTTAGTTTGAGTAAATGGTTGGTTTTTTTGAAGGTTATTGGTTTAAGAGTTTTTAGGGTATTGGGTGTGGCAAACTATTGTTTATTATCGGTTTTTTTAATTTTTTAGGGCTTTATTTTTAAGTAAGATTACTTCTATTTAAGATTGGCAAAGAGGATGAATCAGAGTTCTGATGTGAAAAGTAATAACAAGTGGATTATTGGGATCGTTGGAACTGGCACGATGGGGATGGGGATTGCTCAAGTCGCCGCAAGCGCTGGTCACTTAGTATTTCTTTATGACGCACGTCCGGGAATTGCGCAGTTAGCCATTGAGCAGATTGGGGATTCATTAAAAAAACAAGTCGTCAAAGGTCGACTTGAGCAAGCTGCTCAAGAATTGATGGTCCAACATTTAAAGCCTATTGATCATCTGCAGACCTTAGCAAAGGTTGATTTGGTTATTGAGGCCATTAGTGAAGATCTTGAGGCCAAGCAAAAATTATTTAAGGACCTTGAAGCATTAGTTGGTCCTTCTACAATTTTGGCTTCGAATACTTCCTCGATATCGATTACTGCCATTGCTAATGGCTTAAGTAATCCAAAGCGTCTAATTGGAATGCACTTTTTTAATCCAGTACCTTTGATGCAACTCGTTGAAGTCGTACTAGGAGCCCAGACAGATCAGTTTGTCGCCGACATGATTACACAATTAGCAAGGTCTTGGGGTAAAACCGCCGTGCAGGCTAAATCGACGCCGGGCTTTATTGTGAATCGAGTAGCTCGACCATTTTATGCTGAGGCATTAGCCTTGTTGCAAGAGAGGGCCTGTATACCGGAGCAAATAGATCAGGCTTTGCGTGATATTGGTTTTCGGATGGGGCCCTGTGAGCTGATGGATCTAATTGGCCATGATGTCAATTATTCAGTGACGAGTTCAATGTTTGATGCAAATTATGGCGATCGGCGTTATGTTCCTTCGATTGTTCAAAAAGCTTTGGTGGATGGAGGTCGGCTAGGGCGTAAATCGCAGATGGGCTTTTATGCGTACTCTGCGGGATCGATGATCCAGGCTTCTGATTCTGGGCTTGAAAAAGAAATGCACTCCCATGAAATAGCGCATGGGATAAAGATTAATTTAGTGGGTTCGAGTTTACTTGTTGACTGTTTAGGCAAACTATTGAAGCGTGCAGAAGTTCCTTTTACAGAGGATTCTCAGGCAAATTGGCAAGGCTTACGGATTGGTGAAATCGATTTAATGATGACTGATGGTCGCAGTGCGACGCAGGTTGCTGCCCAGACTGGTAATCGATCTTTGGGGGTGATAGATTTTCCGTTAATTGTTTTGAGTGGAGGCTATTTAACGATTAGTTTTGCACCGACTGTACCGCAAAAGGATCGGAGTATAACTGCTTTAGTGATGAAAAAATATGGTATTCATTTGATGGAGATTGCCGACACACCTGGCTTGATTGTGGGAAGAACAATTGCCATGTTAATTAATGAAGCTGCAGATGCGGTGCAGCAAGGAGTAAGTGATAAGGCAAGTATTGACACGGCGATGCAATTAGGAACGAGCTATCCCATGGGACCATTTGCATGGTTAGAAATGATCGGAATTAAACCCGTTGTTGTGTTATTAAATCACTTATTTGAAGCCTACCGCAGCGATCGTTATCGAGTGAGTATCTTACTGCAGAAGGATTACTATACCGATCAATTAATCACCAATCCGATATGACGCGTTTGTCTGAAAAAGCCGCGGTGGAATCATTGAGCAATAATGTCTGAATGATTCCGCAGATGTTGCAGTGATAAAAAACAGGGAATTTTTTTTATAAGGAGTTTTTAATGAATAGTCGATATAATTTTAATCAACTTTAATTTGATGCTCTTTCACTAAACGATCAAATTTATTTTTTTCATCCATAATAAATTTAGCCAATTCCTCTGAACTCGTCGTAGTGACTTCACCACCCTGATCAGTAATACGTTTTTTCATTTCTGGTGTATTTAAATAACGGATTGTTTCTGTACGAAGTTTTTCAAGGATATCTTTTGGTAATCCTTTAGGCCCAAAAAATGCCTGCCATTGCCCGGCAACAAAACCTGGAAAACCCGCTTCTGCGACAGTTGGAATATCTGGTAGGAAACTTAGGCG
>Ga0114979_10000942_pt1 | contig 19338 bp, 12 predicted proteins | sample S_140625_EF_Meta_FD_87315 | JGI IMG/M metagenome (GOLD analysis project Ga0114979, IMG submission 87315) | Freshwater microbial communities from Lake Simoncouche, Canada to study carbon cycling - S_140625_EF_MetaG | ecosystem: Environmental > Aquatic > Freshwater > Lake | place: Lake...
ACATAATAATTATAAATCAATTTTTTATTTGTTTCTATGTTTCTCTATTTATTTCTATGTTTACTATTTATTTCTATGTTTACTATTTATTTCTCCATTTATAAGCATAAACCTTTAATATTGACATCTGGGTCAATAGAAGAGTTAAGGAATGGTGATACAACTGTCTTGGGATTAGCAGGAGCGCCACGAAGATCAAGAGATGCATTTTTACGAGATGAACCTTGAGTATTTACACCAACTTGTCTATAGATATTGATGATTTGAGAATTTTTAATTCTTACAGGTGTGGGATCTTCAAACCAACCAGATTCGGCAACATCTTCAACTGGGAGTAAGCCTTCATCGGTCTTTTTGGTTACATAAGCAGCATATTTATTTGATACAGAATCTAATGCTGAAAAGTTATTGGGGCCAGCGGCTTCATCGACATTACCATCCATAAAATAACGGTCAATATCACCAGCACCACCGCGGTCATTCTCAGCATATGACATGTTTTTATATGTTGAAGAATTATTTGCATTTTTACCACGTCTAATAACAATATCTTGTTCTGGTTGAGATACAGATTCAGAAGCAGAAGATACATCGGAGGAAACAGATGATTTTGATGCAGATTCTGATGCGGATTCTGATGTTTGGGTTGAATCCATTGATACATTATCTTCACTTGAATTTACATTTGTTAATCTTTCAACTTTTGTAGAATCACCTTGTTTACAATTCATATAAGTCATACCAGTAAGGATTAAAATAGCTAATAATATTAAACCAACAATAACTGTGGTTGTTGATGTTTTTTCAGGCATTATTTATATAATTGATAGAGATAAAAAAAATAAAAATTATATTTTATTAAAAATAAAATATTTATTATAATTTATATAATATAAATGGAAGTTAGTGAATCAAGTTTTATATTAAAATCACATGATTTATCATCTGTTGATGCAAAAACTGTAAATAATTCAATAAATAATATCAAATATAATCAAAATGGAGGGTGTTTTTCAAGCTATAGTTGTTCTGAAATTAATTTAGTTTTATTACAAGCTTTTACATCAAAAAAACCAGATGTTGTATGTTTTTTACTTGAAAATCTTAAAACAAGAATAGATAAATTAGATATGAAAGATAAACATGATAGAAATTTTTTACATTACTTTATTCTATATAATAATTATGAAATTATCAATCAATATTTAATAAAAATTTTAAAAAATAAAGATATTTGTAGTGTAAGAGACGCAATTAATGCCCAAGATATACTCGGTAATACTCCTCTACATTATGCAGTCCTAGTTGGAAATGATACAATTATTAATTTACTTGATGAAAGAGGTGCTAATAAAAAAATCAAGAATAATGAAGGTACATATATTGATACAGAAGATGAATTACATGACCAAACTCAAACTCAAACTAAAAGTGATAGAAGATCTATGGATAGAGAATCAATTAGAGAAGATTCAATTAGAAAAGTTGATGTTGCTGGAGATTCTGATAATGATATTTTTATTTCTGATGTTAATGTCAACAACTTAAAAGATCTTGTTAAACTTAAACATAGAGATACAACCGAAAGTTTTGTATTCAATCCATCAACAATGAGAAATACTATGACTAGAAATACTATGACCGATGATATTGCAACCGATGATATTGCAAATGCCATTATCCTAAAGATGCGTGGCGGTACACAAGAAAATCATGGTAATTTTTCTGATATACCTCCAACTGAATTAGGATCACCAAGATCAGAACCACTTCAGATGGTAGCTGAAGTTGATATGGCTGAAGTTGATATGAAAGATAATAATCTTATTAAAACACCAAATACTGACGATATAATTGAAGCTTTAAAGAATTTAAAAGGTGGTAAACATAAATCATCTAGTAAACATGAAAAAAAAAATAAATCTAAAGGTAATCGTAAATTAATAACATATTCAGAATTTTCTTTTGGCAACGAAGGAGCTTTTGGAGATCCTATTAAAACAGATGAAGACTTTACAGAAGCAACTGAAAAAATTGGTTTGGAATTATTAAAATTAAATGCAAAAAAGACAGGAAATACAGAAACAGAAGATAAAACAGAAACAGAAGATAAAACAGAAACAGAAGATAAAACATTAGAAAAAAAATTATTTGACAAATCAGATAATACCGAAGAAAAATCAGAAGAAAAATCAGAAGAAAAATCAGAAGATACAATAGAAGTACAAAGTGAATTATCTGAAATGGCACGTAGTATTGCTAGACAATCTACAGAAATACATGAAAGAGTAATTAAAAAAATAGCTGAAATATTAAAATTAAATTTAGAAAATCCAGAAGATAATAAAAAAGCTAGATATTATAAAGCTGCTATTTGGAGAGAAATTACTACTAAACATCCAGAATTAAGTAATTTTGATAGAGCTGTTGAAATGGAAAAGAAAGTTACTAAGGATTACTTGAAGACCATTGATATAAATAAAGTTACAAAAGATATTGATGAATATTTTAGTGAAAAAGAATCAAAACCCAAAGAAGAAAAGAAGGGTAAAAAAGAAAAAGCAGATAAAAAAGCAGATAAAAAAGAAGAAAAGAAAGAGAAAGAAAAAGCAAAGACAGAAAGAGTAAAATCTAAAAAATCTAAAAAATTATCAAAAAAAAGTAAACATAATAAATCAAGCAAATCAAATAAATTAAATGGTGGTGCATTTGAGTCTGATTCTACTTTATCAATCTCAACCGAATCAAATCTTGTTTATTCTTCAACTAGTGAATTCTAAATTTGATAAAATATCTTTTGCAAAATTATTATTTATTTCAATCATTTTTTTAGTTATATTACATTTTCCATAGTATGGACCATAAAATTGTTTTTTTGGGTCATTTTTACAATATAATAATAAACTTATAATAATGCCAATATGTAGATCATTTTTAAAATCATAATTAAATTCTGATAATTTATCACCAAATTCATTCCAAATCTGATTATATATATTAGAAATATCATCATTTGTTAATTCTTCTTTTTTTAATAATTTACTACAATAATAATCTATAGGATGTTGCACGTCTTCTCTTATACTTATATATTTAATTCTATAAGAATAAATACATTTAACAGATAATAATTTTTCAGCCATCAAATTCATAATATCTAACATTTTTTCAGATATCGATGTCTGTGTTTTTACATCTAATAATGATACTTCTTCATTATTATCCATTGTAACAACAATATGTGTACCATATATATCACTATTATGGTCAATTTTTGTATATGGAATTCCATCAGTTGGGTAACCTAAAATTTTACCAATATCATTTGAATCTGATTTATCATTAATATAAAGTATCTTTTTAGAAATAAAATATCCAAAAAATGAATCATAAAAAATAATTAATTTTGGAAAATATTTTCTAATATTTCTATCTAATTTATCTGAATATTCGGAATCAAAAAATAGACAAGATGGTCTTACATCTGTATCTACAAGATATAAAGTAAGATATTCATATAATGAAAATTGTTCATCCATATTTGCTGTTATGATTATTATTTATTATTTATTATTTTTATTTATTATTTAATTCAATTTTTATTATTTAAAAAATGATTATTAAACTTTTTATAGATATATAAATAGATTATTAATAACAATGAGTACAAAAATTATAGATATTTTAAATCCTTTTTTAATTGGTAGATATCAAAGACTAAAGGAAAATATTAATATGGTATATAAAGATGTTTATATATCTGATTTAGAAGATTTTGATCGTTATGAATTATCAGATTTTTTCTCAGAATTATTACTAAGCGCTGTTGATCCTGTAAATAAAATATTAACTAATATATTTATAAAAAATAATCATAAAAAAATTATTGATTCTTATAATTTAATTATTTCACAAGAAGATAAAGACCAATAAATACCATATGAATCATCTTTTATCCAAATACCCTTTAATGATATTATAACATTTGATTCAGAGTTTTTTAAATTTGTTTTCATTAAATTAATCTTTGTATCTGTTTTAGATTTGATATATATCTCTGGGTCCTTAATAAGATGTGTTCTCAAAATCTTACCATATTTACTATCCTTTATAGATGGTATAATATTTTTATTTTTTAGAATATCAAGTGATGAATTTTTAATTTTATTCTCAATTGATTCAATTATAGATATATAATTATAAGATTCATTATTCTTGGGTTGAATCTCAATATTTAAAAGCTCTTTTTGATTATATATTTCAACACCGAATGGTATGACAATATTATTTAAAGTAAATTTTATTTTTTTATTTTCTGATAATACATTAACAAATGCTTTATTCCTAATATTAAATTGTATTTTATCTATAATCTCCATTATAATTAAATCCACGCTTATTTATTTTAATATTTTACACATTATACATTATATAATATAAATGGATGTTGAAAATATTGTTGGTAGTATTACTGATAGAGTTGTAGATACTGCATCAAAACATATAAAAAATAAAAAAAATAGAGAAAAAATTATGAAAAATATAATAGAACCAGTATTGACAGACATCAATAAAAAATATTATCCACATTATATTACTTTAATAACTTTATTTATTGTGATGATTATTATGTTAATAATTTTATTAACAATTAGTTTATGTTCTAAAAAATAATCTATAATATATAATATATGTTCGGATTAAATAATAATTTATCAGATACAATTACAAGAGTTGTAAAATATGTTTTAGTATTTTGCGTTATTTATTTATTATTAAGAGTTGTTCCAAAAACACCTCTATGTTCTAGAGATAATTTTATAATTTCTCTTATAATAACTGCTGTTTATGTTTTATATGATATTTATATTTGTAATAATAAAGAACATTTAGAAGATTCCGCACAATTAAATAGTCAATTAAGTAATTTATTAAATAAAATAAACACATCTAATCCTGAATTAGCATCAAGTTTATCAAATCTCAAAACTCAAGTTGCTAGCACAGTACAACAACAAATGCCAGAAATAAAACAACAAGTAAAACAAATGATAGACCAACAAATGCCACAACGACCTGAAATGCCACAACAACCACAAATGCCACAACAACCACAAATGCCACAACAACCACAAATGCCACAACAAATGTTACAACGACCTGAAATGCCTGAAATGCCTGAAATGCCTGAAATGCCTGAAGTACAAGAATGCACAACGTGTCAAGCATCTACACAAGATCTTAAGAATAATCAGGATGTAAAAATGGTTGTAAATGAAAATAATTATAATGGTTATGTTTATGAACCAGTAAGAAAATATCCTTCAAATGGTTCAAGAATGGAGGATGGTATCTTAGCATCTGAAATGTCATATACTGATTATAATTCTATACCACTTGGACAAAATCTTAATAAAATGGAACAAGATTTTTCATACACATTTTTACCACCTGATCGCTGGTATCCTGTTCCACCACACCCTCCTGTATGTGTAGCTGAAAAAGAATGTCCAGTATGTCCAGTTATTGTTGTTAATAGTTCTGGCAACAATGCTGATATTACTAATTTGAAGGAATGGAATAATGCTACACGTATAACACCAGGTGACCAAATCAATACAAGATATATCAATGATAAGATTAATTCTGGTCGTTAAAATTATTATCGTTAAAATTTTCTTCTGGATATTCTAAGTGTTTGTATTTTTTATTAGAATATATTTTTGATAAAAATATTAATTTATTATAATCTGTATATTTATCTTTATTTTTTATTATAAATTCTACTCGATCATAAATAATTTCATCTGATTCTGATGGGTCTACTTCTAAAATTATCAAATTTGAATCATATATAATTGTTTTCTTCATATTTGTTATTATTTTTATTTATTTAATTTATTTTTATTTTATTTATTTAATTTTTATATTTTTAATTATTCAATTTTTATTTATTCAATTTTTATTTATTTAATTTTTATATTGTGTTTTATCTGAATTTATTTTTTAATTTTAAATAATATAAAAGAAAATATTATGGATATTAAATTATTAATAATTTTCTTAGGGCTATTACTATTAATTTTATATTTAGCTAAATCAATGATTGATATGAAAGGTACAATAACAAAGGTTGAGGCTAATCTTGATATAAATTTTAAACATGTTAAATCACGAATTAATCTTTTGTCTACAGAAATTAAAAATTATAATAATGATCTTATTGTATCTGCTAAAAAGATTAATAAGATAAATTCCCAACAAATAACGTCAATGTCAAATTATTATACAGAGTCAGAATCAGATGGAAATAAAAATTTAATTGAATATTTATCTGATGCTAAAAATAAATCGGATTTTAAAATAAAATTTAATAATGAATCAAATAAAAATGAAACAATAAAAGAAAAAATAAATGAAATAAAAGAAGAAATAAATGAATCAAATAATAATGAAACAATAAAAGAAAAAATAAATGAAATAAAAGAAGAAACAAATGAATCAATCAATAATGAAACAAAAGAATTAAATCCATTAGATATTATAAGTGATAATGAGTCATTATCATCTAAATCATCTAAATCATCATCTAAATCATCATCCAAATTATCTAAATCATCTAAATCATCATCTAAATCATCATCTAAATCATATAATTCAAATCAAAGTTCAATAAAGATAGAAAATATTACAATCGGTTCAACTGCAACAGGTAAAGGCAAAAAATTAAATATTAATAAATCAAATGATAATGATAATGATAATGATGATATGGTGATTAATAATATTAATGATCTTGTAGGCTTGACATCATATTCTAAACTTGATCTAGAACAGATTGCAAAATCATTTTCTTTACCTCTTACATATATTGATTCATCACAAAATAGAAAAATATATAAAAAAGAAGAATTATATAATTTAATTAAAGAATTTTTAATGAAAAATAAAAAATAATAAAAAATAAATTATATATAGTTATCATATATATTAGAATGGCAACATCCGCAAGAGATAATTTTTTTAAAGAGTGTCCAGCAGTTATGGAATATTCTGCAATGACTGATTATAGAACAAGCCAAAGACGCGACCAATACATTAAAAGATTAAATTCTATTCAAAATGATTATGCATATAAAGATTTTTTACAACAAAATGCATCTAAAATTTTAGATGCTGAATGGCAATTTAATAAGATGAATTATGGTTGCTTCCCCAATCAATGTATTTTTGATGCTCCAACATCACCACCTCCAGGTACTTTTAATGCCGAACTTAAAAAATATAATGATGTAAGAGTTAACAAAAATTATGGAATTGCTCAATGTAAACAACATCAAGATGCTAAAGCTTTTATGTAAAATATGTTAATATTAAATTATTTTTCTTATTTTTTTTTAAACATATAAATTATATATTCAATAAAAATGAGTCGTCCTAATATATCAAAACCTACATCTATTCGACCCCCTTTTATCCCTCGTACAATTGTCAATTCACGAGTTGTAGATCCAACTATTATTGCTAAATTATTCTTAATATGTCAAGAGGGTGTAATTTCAAATATAAAAGATTATATAATATCAAAGGGTTTAACAGCAAATGATTTAGTAAATACCGACGGACAATCTATTTTACACGTAATATTATTAAATGATTCAATTACACCAAGAGAAAAAACAGATATTTTTAAATTTCTTGCAAGTAGAAACTTATTAAAATTTTCATATGATTCACAACAAAAAACACCTTTACATATCGCTGCAGAGAAACAATTAACTGAAATTGTTAAAATCTTATTGCATGCATCTCATGATGTGAATGCATTAGATTCTACAAGAAGAACTCCAATTTATTATGCAATTACTGGTACAGAAGTAGAATGTCCTAAAAAACAAAAACCATTAATAGAACAAAAAAAGACTGTAAAACTTGGATTACAAGATGAATTAAATCAAGAAATTGTTAAATTTATGAATGATAATGCAGAAATTAAAAATCTATTATTGCATCTTTATAATACAACAAAAAACTTAGATTCGATTTTCTATGATGAAATTACTAGAATATTGGAGGAAGATAATAAAAAAATAATGGAAATTTTAATAGAAGAAAAAGATGATGAAAAAAAAAAAGAAAAGATTTTTGAAAAAGTTTATGAAACTAGAAATTCAATAATTAATATGTTTGTAAAGGAAAAATTTACTTCAACATTAAGACCAATATCATTTAATAAGGTTGATGCAAATACATGGGGACCTGATGCAAATCCAGTTAATAAATTTTTAAATGATGTAGAACCATTAGTTATATTAAAAGATTTTGAATTAGATTATGATAAACAAAAATCAATTGTTATCCAAGATTTAGAAAAGATATTTACTAAAAATGTTATGAATTTTGCTGAAATAAAAGATAAATATTTTCAAGGAATTGAAAATGGAATTTATGATTTAAATTTTTATTCCATTATTTATGAGATTTTAAATAAATATTCTTCACAATCATTAGCTGGTGGATCTAGAAATAGTAAACATCAGAAAAATACTAAAAAAATAATTAAAAGAGTAATAAAGAATTATGTTCAAACAGGTGGTGCTAATTCAGCTGAAATTACTCAAGTTATTACATTTCTGACTACGAATATTCCTGGATTAAGTGCTGAAGCTGAAATAATGAGTGCATTGCCACAAGTAATTGGTAAAATGATTGATACTATTACTAGATTTATTGGAAGATTTACAAGAATACCATTAAATTTAAACTATGTTGGTCAAATATATGCACAAGTTATAGAAATTAATAATAATTTGGTTACAAATGCATTTATTTACCAAGAATTAAATAGAGATGTAAATATTTTAGATCAATTTATAAGACATTCAAATGATAATATTGCTGAAAAAATAGCTGAAACAATTTATAATACATATCAGGTACATAATGCTATTTTAAATCCTCTCCCAATACAAATAAGTACAGCATTAGAAGCAAAACCATTAATATTAACACATTTAGTTGGTTTTAATGAAGGTCAATTATTTCCAACATTAAGAGCAAATTTAATAAATGTTATTAATAATCATAATGATTTATTTGAAAATATTATTTTTGTTGGAGCATTAAATTCTACTTTAACTAAATTTCCAACTTTAATATCTAGTTATAATCTATTAAAAACAGCAATAGATACTGCATTATCAAGAATATTACGCATTGATTATTCATTTATTTATGACAAATTATTAATTGTAGAATACCAAAATAATAATGAATTATTAAAAAGATTAATAAATGAACTAATGCTAATATTAATTGATATACCATTGATAAGAGACCCAAGATTAATTAATTTATTACAAAATAATAAACAATTATTTGAAAAAATATTAGAAAAATTTAATACAGTAAATTTACGAAGATTAGGTTTAACACCACCACAAATTACAGATTTAACAACACTTTTTGTATCATCTTTAATACATTATGATTTGACACTTCTTGCTAATGCACAATTAAACACAAATTATTTAGCATTAGATCCTCAATTATTAAATCCTATTCAAGCAATTTTAAATAATCCAACATTAGTAACAAATTTAAAAAATGCATACACTCCCCATCCAATAATTGCACAAATTACAACAAGATTTCCTCAGTTCCAACCAGATGATGAAACAAAAAGAGCTTTAACACAAGTATTAAATAATATGCCACCTCCAGCAATTAATGTTGCAAATGATGATGATATTGCAACATTATTTTCAGATGCAATTAATGTAAATAATCAAATGACAATGAATGATACATTTATAAATTTTATTTCAACAAATCAAGTATTACTTTTAAAAATAATTGAAAATCAAGTAGGAAATGATTTAAATATTTATGCTATTTTTGGAAACTCTATGAAAGCAACTAGATCTATAATTGGTAGTAGAGACCCAACAAAACAATATTTAATAGATAATTATAAAATTATAGAAAATTTACTTGATAAAACAAGAAATATTCCAGTTAAATTATTAGTTGATTTAATAAAACAAATATTGGTATCTCCAAATTCTGATACATTCATCAATGATATAATTACAACACCAGGACTGGTTATAAATTTAAAAAATAATAAATCTTTAACTGCCGAATTAGTAAACCAAGCGAGAGGACCATTATTATTACCAATTGCAAAATTATTATGTATTGTTAATGATAACCATGAAAATGATGAATTAGTAAAAAATCTAGTAAAAAATGTAGATTTGCTACAAGAATTATGTTCAAATGATTTAAGAGCTGAAATAACACAAATAATGTCAAATGATAATATTGTTAAACTTATTAAAGCTATAATTAATATTCCAAGATCAACAATCTCAAAAAATACAAATTTGATTAACAAGATAAAAGATAATGTTGATTTAGCAATTGAACTATGTAATGAAATATATCAAATACCTGAAGATATGATTTCAAAAATTATTATTCCTCTATTTGATGATTTTAATAGTTTAAGCAGTTCACAGAAGAATGCATTAAAAAATAATTTAAAAGATAATTTTGATGCTTTGGCAGAGATTATTAAAAATAATAGAAAAACAAATACACAAAATATATTATCAGAATTTTTATTTGAATATTTTATGGCATATAATGGCGCAAATATATCTTCTATTGCTCCCGCATTTATTGAAAATAAAGACCAATTATATAGATTAATTGAGAATGATATATTAAAGAATCCTGAAAATAATAATATAATACGAAAAAATCTAGCTTTACTTATAGTAACATGTATTGTAACAGATCATTCATTATTGAATGATAAAAATATTATTAAATTATTAATTAATGAAAAAAGTGTAATAAATTATTTAATTGATAAATTTGCAAAATTGCGTGTAGGATTAACATCTGATGAAATTGCAAATTTTATCAAGATATTTATTATAAAAAATAATGCGGTATCATCTGAATCACTTGTTAAACTTAATTTAGAAATTATGTTAAAAATTATTGGAAGTGAATATGACAGTCAAATCGAATATAATATGATTGCACAAGCAATACTTGCTATGGTTGATAGACGTGCAAATTATTTTGATTCAAAATTTAATGAATTGGTGCAAATAATAAAAGATAATAAACCACAATTAATAATAATTTTGGCTGATAATAAATTAACAGATACTCCACAAAAAATAGAATTTATTGCTAAATTATTAATAAAATTATTTGATTTGTATCCACAATTACAAGATCAAAGAATTAAAACAATTTTATTAAATAATTCAAAATTGGTTAGAAGGATGAATGAATTAAAAGGTTTGGCACCTATTGTTATTGGAAGATTAGACAAAGCAAATCTAGAAGTTATATGTAAATATGAAGGTGAAACAACATTTGTTGATAGAAGAATTAATGATCAAACTGTATATAATTTAAATACAGTCACAGATGATATTATGCTAAATCCAACAAAACCGATTGTAAAGTTTAATGATGATTTTTTTAGTGAATATGACCAATTAATAACAGATCATCAAACTGATTTTATTGTATTTAATAGTGGAACAAATTTTATCAGAAAAATAAAAATTATACATTCAAAGATAAATTTAATTTATGATGAAATTCAAACAATAATTGGTTTAATAAAAACAGAATTTATAAAACAATTACAAGATATTGATCTTAAAGTATTATTTGAAAATATTGTATCAATAAATGCACAAATAATATCTATTGTTAGTTATTTAACTTTGTATTATAATGAATTTAATTTAGTAAAAGTAAAGGTTAATCAGATTATAACAAATTTAAGAGAGGAAGTAAAAATATTAAAGACTGAAAATAAATCAATTAATTTACCATCAAAGAATAAAAAGATAGAATATCATTTATTTTATGAATCATTATTAAAGATATTTGAAAAGATCGATTCAACAAAGATAGACGTTATACAAGATTTATATAAGAATATTATTGAATTACAAGAATCTTTAAACAAGTCTATCAATTTTATAAATACAATATCAGCTACTAAATATATAATGTATTTTTCTAATGGATTAATAAATTTTGATCAGATATTTACAACAAATACAACATCAGAAATTAAGAATTTATTTAATAGAAATCTCTCACAATTTCCTAAATTATATTCAAAATTTGATACATTATTGAGTGAATTAACCCAAAATATACAAATGGATAAAATAAATATGGTTAATAAATTTATTCCACAATTCAATCAATATAATTTCTTTTCATATTATCAAAATATAATAACAACACAACCAGAAATTGGTTTTATGGTACCAACAAATTATCTACAACGTGTAATATTAAATGGTGAACCAAAATTAACATATGGGACAAATGGCATAACAGGTAAGATTGATAATGCTGATTCATCTGATTCTGGAAATTTATTACAATATAAAATGGGAATGAATAATTCTATTACACCTAATAAAAAAGATACAACGATAAATTCTATTAATTTATTATTAGACAAACACTTTTTAATTATTAAGAATTTTATTATTCGTAAAATAGTCAAACAATTATATGATTTATTGCAAACAAATAAATTGAATCCAGCAACTTCACTTGAAAAGTTATTAGTTAAGACTTACAATGAAATAAAGGATTCATTAAATTTACCTGAAGATAATTTGCAATTATTCTTAATAAATTTAGCAAAGAATATTGATAAAATATTATCAGTAAACTTAACAAACTATATTCTAAATGGTATTACACGTTTTGGTTTTAGAGAAAAGAGACATCAAGAATTAGATGTAATATTAAATCGATTGGCAGGAATTAAAACACCAGGTGATGATGATGATTCTTTAATACAGATTGTACATACAGAACTTGAACAATTAACAAAACCAAATGATATTGTAGCTGTAATCAAAGCGGATCCAGGTGCATATAGAATTGAATACGAACAACCAGTATTGACTGAAAAAATAAATATAGTGAAAAAATTTAAACCAATCGGTATTAATGATGTAAATGTTGATCAGTGTTTTAAAACTGACATAGAATTAATTGAATTATTATTACGTGCTAAAGCATCAACAACCGGATTAATAATACAAGCAATTGAAACTAATAATCCCGATATAATTAAGCTTTTAATTGGAACATCATCTGTATATAATGAAAAATCAAGAGATCTTAATGGTTTTAGACCATATGACCAATCAATCGCTCAGATTAAATATTTTGGTTCAATAATTGATTCAAATATGATTAATAATCTTATCGAAGAAAGTTTAACAGATATATCAAAGAAAACTTCATCAACTCTTCAGATGCGTTATCATGATTTATTTTATAAAATATTTTATGTTCTATTTAATCATTTATTATTAGATCTAACAAATCAAATGAAATATGATAATAAGAAGAAATTAAGAAAGAAATTAAGATTTACAAAAGAAGCATTTCCAATGAAAGATTATATAAAAGGGGATATAATGATTAAAAAAGTTGGTGATGATTATATTCAAGATAAAACAAATGTAAAAAGTCAAGTTGTAGGAATTGAATCAACAGATAATAATGATAAGATTATAATGGAAAAAGATATTACAAATAAAATAGAAGAACTAAAAAAAGAATTAAATGATGTTGAAGATAAACCAACAGAGATTAGAAAACAAATCATAGAAGATGAATTAAAAGAATTTAAAGCAAAATTATTATTTTTGGATTCTAAAGATTTAGATATTGAAAAAACAAGTTTAGAATTAGATAAGAATAAATTAAGAAAAGAAAATAACAGATATTCTCAAGAAATTATCAGAGATAAAATACAAAACTTAGAGAAAAAGAAAAATTTTATGGATATGTATGAATCTTTAGATGATAAGGTTTTTGGTAAAGATATAAAGACAGTTAATAATGTATGGTCATCAATATTTAAAAAATATAAATTAGAAGAACTAAATATAGATATAATTTCAAAATTATCTTTATATATTCAAAATGAATCATCATTTGAAGATATATATTTAGAATTAAAAGATTTTCTTAATGTTATTACACGATTTGCATCAGATTATTCTGAACTAGATCAACAATTACATTCAGAAAATTACGCTTTAGACAAGATCAATGAAATATTATTATATATAATTAAACATACAGTGTCAATTAATTTGAAGAATATTATTCAACAATTATTACGTAACGAATTAACAAGAATTACACCACAACAAACAATGACAACAAAAGTTTATTCAATATTTATTGATGAAAAAATAAAAGCAATCTTTGAAACAACAAAACTTGATGAATATATTTATAAAACATTACCCGAGAAGATTATTATTGTAACATTTAATTTGGATACGACTGAGAAGACAGAATTACAATTGCATTTTGAAGCAATAACAAAAAAACTAAGTCAAAATGGTATTATTACTATTACAATGGATTCTGAGATTGTTAAGACTTTAACAAATAATATTTATCCATATTTTTCAACCTATACAGATATTAATTTAAAGAAAATAAAAACATTAATTTCTGGTTTATTTAATATATTGACAAATTTAAATTTAAGTTTAGATATTTATAAACTAATATTAGATAAAGCAAAAACAGAAAAATAATTATAAAAGGTATTTTTCTATTTAGCATTAGATCTAACAGAATTTAATTGAGTAGATTCTGGGATATTATCAATCATTGTTAATTCAAGAATAAATGAATGGTCAACATTATCAAAATCAAATAAATTTCCAATAGAATCATAAAAACTAAATGTTAATTCATTTAGATATCTAATTGGATTATAATAATAAATTGGTGGAGTTATAACTGAATCTATCATCACTTCTGTATTATTATTAGAAAAATATACTTTAGCAAATAAATCAAATGGTGCAGCTGTATTTTTTATAATTGCTAGTTGAGGTGTTACAATATTAATATAATAATCAGATGTAAATGTTAGAGATGTATTCGTAAATATCTTTAAATTCTTAAGAGCATCAAAATTTATTTCATTTTCATACTCATCTTTATTTGTTATCTTTGAATTATATGATGTAATTGAACCCGGTTCACCAACATTTCTAAAACCAATTTGGTTTCCCATTGATTTTTCTCTGTTAAAAAAAAATCTAAATAGACCTGGTTTTAAGATTGATGCATTAAATCCACCGTTTGTTATATTTTTAGTTGGATTTAGATTAATATTTGATAATTGTATTGAATATTTATTATCATCAATAATCTCTGTAACTTTATGTACTCCATTAAGGTCTGATGCTAATATACCTAGATGATCGATAAAATTTTCTAAAATAATCTCAGTTCCAATTGTTGTAATATTATGATTAGAATGATTTAATGTAATTTTATATGAACCAACACCAATACTTGTATCTGATTGCTGAATTGGTGGAGTAATTGAAATAATAGGTTTTGATAAAATTGCTTTTCTATAATTATTAAATTCTATTAAATCTTGATTTTGTTTAATATTAATTTTAACATAATAATTTGGTAAATAAACACTACCAGATATATCATTTGTTCGTGATAATTGTAAAAATTTATTTTCCATTTGATCAATAAATTCTTGTGGCGTATAATTTCCTTCTTCTAATTCTATTACCTGTATATTATCACCATTATCTATATCTTGAAAATATAAAAGATTATTTTGATTAATAGATGGAAATGCTTTAAATGCTTTTAATATGTTAGGAAAAATAGATGATATTATTTTGACTTGTACTATTCCTGTATATGTTTTTGGTAATTGTAATGTATATGAATTTGAATTTGGATAACCTTTATTTATTGATTGTATAGTTTTTAAATATATATTTGTATTTCCAAAATTGTTATATGAGATATTCTGATATAATGATGATTCAATAGGTGGATATACTTGAAATAATAATGTGTTTCCATTTATTGCATTGACAACTTGATAACCATTTGTATGATAATTATTAATTGGATAGTCGGCATTAATTTCGAATGTTGGTATACCATTGTAATGAAAAAAATCAAATTTAATATTAAAGGATGATAAAGCCTGTACACCATTTGAAACAATAGGTACTTTTATATAAAATGTATTAATAGTACCAGATGCATCATAATCAGAAGTTAAATAAATTTGTTGTATTTTATTAATTAAATTTATTGGTATATTACCAATATATGTTGTTAACCCATTACCTGTAATACCACTAATTGTTACAAATAATTTTGAAGTGTCTATTTTTGAATAGCTTGTTTGAGGATAATTAATATTACAATTTACAGAAAATTTAATAAAAGATGAATTTGCTGTAAATGTCATTATTCCACCTTGATTATATCTATATATCTGTGTGAAAGGTAATAATCCAGCGATTGATACTTTCTGACCAATATAAAAATTTGTTGCATCTGATATATTAATGATTAAATTATTAGAAGATATACTCATAGATGTTTTATCAAGATTAATAGTATTTAAGATTACATTTGATGGAGATTTATTCCTATGTCTAGAATCAATATTAATATATTCAACATTATATCTAATCTCGGACGAATCATTCGTTAAACCATTTTCTAGCAAATATGCTTTATATGGGTCATATGCTTTTTCTTTAGATTCAGATTTATTATTTTGTTTTATTCCAGCTCTCTCTACTGCATATTGAATTAGATTATTTGGCTCATAAATTGGATTATATGGAACAGTTGGATTCCCAACAATTTCGGATGATGCAATTTCTGACTTTTTAAAATCAATAATATCTTTAGTATTATCTACTAAATCATCATTTATATTATTTGTTGTTCTATATGGTAGGATAAATTTTGACCTATAATTCATTGGTGTATCACGTGTATTGCGACTATTATTAGACATCTTATTAATGAATATTAATATTAATTTATTTTTTAAGACAGAAAAAAATTGATTTTTATATCTAATGCTATTTAAGAATTTAATTATAATTTAAAGCTTAAATCAATCATGTCTAAATCAGCAAACAAAACGAATAAAACAGTAAAAAAAGATACAAATAATATCGCTGAAAAATATAAAAAGTTAACAGACCATGAACACGTACTTAAAAAACCAGGTATGTATATTGGTGGTACTGATACAGTATCTACATCCATGTGGATCTTTGATTCTGAATCAATGTTATTCAAAAAGAAGGATATTGCTTATATTCCTGGTTTATATAAAATTTTTGATGAGATTATTGTAAATGCGCGTGATCATATTATTCGTAATTCCAAAACATGTACAGAAATCAAAGTTGAAATTAATCAAAAAGATGGAACAATTTCTGTAACAAATGATGGACCTGGCATTGAAGTCGTAATTCACCCAATTGAAAAGGTTTATATTCCAGAAATGATTCTTGGTCAACTTCGTACATCATCTAATTATGATGATGATGAAAAACGTATTGTTGGCGGTACTAATGGTTATGGTGCCAAACTTGTTAATATCTTTTCTGAAGAATTTATTATCGAGACAGTTGATTCTACACAAAAGAAATATTATAAACAAACTTTTAGAGATAATATGTATACACGAGGTGAACCAGAGATTTCAAAATCTACTGACAAATCTTATACATGTATTACATTCAAACCAGATTATTCTAAATTTAAACAAAAAGGTTTATCAGATGATATGGCTGCTCTATTTAAAAAGAGAGTTTATGATTTAGCCGGTTGTACACCTAAGAAAATTAAAGTATCATTAAATGGAAAAGTTCTACCAATTGCATCATTTTCAGATTATATTAAACTATATTATGAATCAACACCTGAATCTTTACAATTTGTTGAGATTAATGAAAGATGGAAGATTGGACTTATTTTTGATTCAATTAATGGTCATAATCAGATTTCTTTTGTAAATGGTATCTTAACTTATGAAGGAGGAACTCATGTTAAATATATTATGGATATGGTTTCAGACCAATTAATGGAGATTATCCAAAAGAAGAAGAAGGGAATTAAAGTTAAACCAGACCAAATTAAATCAAATATTACACTCTTTTTAGATTCATGTATTGAGAATCCGGGATTTAATTCACAAGTAAAAGAAAAATTAACAACTAAAGTTGCTGATTTTGGTTCTCGTTGTGAATTTCCAAAAGATTTTATTACTAAATTTTCTAAATGTGGTATTATTGATGAGATTATTTCTCTTGTTGAATTTCGTGAAAATAAGGAATTAGTAAAGACGGATGGAAAGAAGGTAACAAAACTTCGTGATATTGCAAAACTCGATGATGCAACCAAAGCTGGTTCAGCTGAATCATATAAATGTAGACTCATTTTAACTGAAGGTGATTCAGCTAAAACTTTTGCTCTACATGGATTAAGTGTAATTGGCAATGAATTCTATGGTGTTTTTCCATTAAAAGGAAAACCTCTTAATGTAAGAGAAGCTACTGTAAAACAAATTGTAGAAAATGAGGAGTTTATTAATATTAAAAAGATTTTAGGATTAAAACAAGGAAAAGAATATAAAGATGTCAAAGAATTGCGTTACGGTGGCATTTTAATTCTAACTGACCAAGATGTAGATGGTTCACATATCAAAGGTTTATTGATTAATATGATTCAGTTTATGTGGCCCACGTTAATTTTGCGAGATGATTTTATCCAATGTCTTCGCACACCACTTATTATCACGCATAAAAAATCTGATACTAAACATGTAGACCCAATGATTTTCTACACTTCATCTGAATATAATACATGGAGAGAGAAATTAGGTACAGACGTTTCTAAATGGGATGATGCGAAATATTATAAGGGTTTAGGTACATCTACTGCATATGAAGCTAAAAGAACATTCACAGATTTTGATTCAAAACAAATTAATTTTGTTTGTGGTGATGTGGATGTAAAAGATGATGTGAAAGATGATTCAAATAAAGATTTATCAGAGTCTTCCTATGAAACAGTTGATGATTCAGAAGATGATGAAGCTGAAGTAAACGGAGGAACAAATAATTCAAAGAAGAAACAAAAAAAATATAAATATAGTAAAAAAGAATTAGCTAAATTAAAGAGAGTTAATGAAATTATTACTTTGGCATTTGACAAGAAGCGTGCTGATGATCGTAAAAAATGGCTAAGCAAATATGATTCAGATTTAGTATTAGAAACTAATGGGGATATTACATTTGATGATTTTTTCAATAAAGATATGATTCATTTCTCGAATGCTGATAATATTAGGTCTATTCCATCTTTAATTGATGGATTAAAACCATCTCAACGTAAAATTTTATTCTCATCATTTAAACGTGGTAAAAATGCCAAAGA
>Ga0114979_10000943_pt1 | contig 19337 bp, 16 predicted proteins | sample S_140625_EF_Meta_FD_87315 | JGI IMG/M metagenome (GOLD analysis project Ga0114979, IMG submission 87315) | Freshwater microbial communities from Lake Simoncouche, Canada to study carbon cycling - S_140625_EF_MetaG | ecosystem: Environmental > Aquatic > Freshwater > Lake | place: Lake...
GACTGGCGTTCTGCTCGACCAGCAGCATGCTGACTTTCTCTTCCTCGTTGATCTTGCGCATGATGCGGAAGATCTCGGCGACGATCAGCGGGGCCAGGCCAAAGGACGGCTCATCGAGCAGCAAGAGGCGCGGACGCAGCATCAGCGCGCGGCTGATCGCCAGCATCTGCTGCTCGCCGCCCGACAAGGTGCCGGCTTGCTGGTTGCGCCGCTCTTTCAGTCGCGGAAAGCGGTTGTAGGCGCGCTCGATGTCGAGCGCCACCTCGGCCCGGTCCTTGCGCACATAGGCGCCGAGCTTGAGGTTTTCTTCGACCGACAGTGCGGTGAAGGTGCCGCGGCCATCGGGCACATGGCCCACGCCCATGCGCACAACCGATTCGGTCGCCTTGCCGACCAGCTGCTGGCCATCGAACAGGACGCTGCCGCTGGTCTTGACCGTCTGGCAGATCGCGCGGAGGGTGGTGGTCTTGCCGGCGCCGTTGGCACCCAGGATGGCGGTGATCTGCCCCTGGGCCAGCGAAAAATTCATGTCGTAGAGGACCTGGGTCGCGCCATAGGAGGCGTTCAGGCCCTTGACTTCAAGGAGTTCAGGCATCTTCCGGTGCTCCGAGGTAGGCAGCAATCACTTCGGGATGCTGCTGGATTTCAGCCGGGGTGCCTTCAGCGATCTTCTTGCCGAAATTGATCACGACGACCTTTTGCGAGACCGCCATCACCAGGCTCATGTGGTGCTCGACCAGCAAGACGGTGATGCCGAGCCGGTCGCGGACATCGTTGATCCGATCTTCCAGGCCGGCCATCTCGTCGTGGTTCAGACCGGCCGCCGGCTCGTCGAGAAGCAGAAGCTTGGGGTCGGAGGCCAGCGCCCGAGCCATTTCGACCCGCTTTTGGAACCGGAAGGGCAGACGGCCGACCAGTCGCTGCGCATAGGGGGGGAGGTCCATGTAGTTGTTGATCTCGGCAGCCCGGGCACGCAGGCGATCCTCTTCGGCGGCCACCGATGACAGGCCGAGCGCGCTCGCAAAAAAGCCCGCTTCGGACCGGCTGTGCGCACCGATCATGACGTTGCGCTCGACACTCATGGTCTTGAACATCGCCAGATTTTGGAAGGTACGCCCGAAACCGAGCTTGGAGATCTCGTTGGACTGCATCGCGGTGATCGACTTCCCCTCGAAGAGAATGTCGCCGCTCTGGTAGGAATAGAGCCTGCTCAGGCAGTTGAACAGCGTGGTCTTGCCGGCGCCATTGGGGCCGATCAGACCGCAGACGCCGCCCTTGGGAACATCGAAGGTCACGCCATCAAGAGCGACGATGCCCCCGAATCGTACCGTGACACCCTGCACGCTGAGCAGGGCTGATTTGTCATCGACCATCTGTCTCCGTCCACTCCAAAATGACTTGCGCGGACCCATGTCACACTGGGTTTACCGCGCGGAAGGTGAGCTTATAAGCTGGAACCGGTAGCGCTGGCAAGCGGCATCGGTAGGCTGAAGGGTTATCCGCACGGACGGTGCCAGAAGCGCATCTCAGGTCGGGCAAAATTGCTGCGTCGCAACATCAACGCTTGCCTCGTGCCACGATCAAGCGCTGCGGGCTGACAAGCGCTCGAAATCCAACGAAGTCCGCATGCCATCCGAGAGTCAGACCCTGCCCCGGCGCTGATCGGTCAGCGGGATTCGAAGGCGTCGCCCGCGTTCAGGTAAGCCCGTGGGCCGTCACCTGACAACCACACCGCCGCCCGGGCATCGTTTTGCAGCGTTGCCCGCCAGAACGCCAGGCTCATCCCTGCGGTGACCAGCATGACATGGGTATCGGCCGCCTGGCGGGCCGCTCTTGGCGCACCACCGTTGAAAACCATGTGATCGCCTTCGGCAAACCACAGCAGCCTGGCATTTCCGGGCGGCAGCTTTTCGTAGACAGCCCGTCGCATGGCCGGCGTAACGCCGGTGAGTGCGCCGCCATCATCAAGGGCGCCGGTGATCACCATGAAGGGCAGGGTCATCGCAGCCAGAGAGGCCTCATCCGCAGCACGGATGGCCGGGCTGAAGGCAATCGCGGCACGGATTCGCGGTTCGCGCAGGGGCGTGGCAGGCGCTGCAGAACCCGGCTGATTCGCCGCTGCCGGCCAGATCAGCCGCCCCTGACCAGCCACCACCTGCGTGGTCTGCGCGCCGAAAGAGTGACCGGACATGCCGACCCGGGTCAGGTCGAGACAGGCCAGCCGCGGGTCGCGAGCCTGGCGCCCAGCCAGCCAGTCGAGCACCGCGGCGACATCGCGCGCCCTCAGGATGGCCTGCTCGGGGGTCATGCCCAGGCGCAACCTGGCGGGATCGAAGGTCCCCGACCCGGTCCGCCAGAGCGACTCATCGCTGCCGGGATGCTGCAGATGGACGACGACGAACCCGTGCGAGGCCCAGTGCTCACCCCAGCGGGCACCACCCGCCTTCGAACCGCCCAGTCCATGCGAAAACAGGATGACCGGACGCGGTGTCGCGGCGGCGCAGGGCGCCGGCACGCGCAGGCGCAGGGGCAGCGTGCGGCCGCCCGGCCCGTCGACGAGGTTGTCATCGAGGCGCTCGGGCACAAAGGGACCGGGATCGAACAGACCAGCATCGCCCGACAGGGCCACTGGCTGGGACCGGGGCACGCCGGGCCAGATCAGGAGCACAAGCACGAACCAGATCGACGCAGCCTTTACGGCTGCGCGCCACCACACCGCAGCGCTTTCTGGGACCTGAGGCCGGTGCGGGTCAAAAGCCGCTGGGATCGGGACTGGCACGTTTGGCATGAATCCGAAAGTTGGGAGATCGTCGGCGAGTGTAGCAAGCGTGGACGCAGGGTTCGCCAGCGACCGATTTGCGCGGACAGGCGTGCCATCGAAGACCGGCGTCGCAATGCCCCGACGGCGGCAAACCGCCGGAACGCCGCCACTGGCCGTTCGTCCCTGCCGCACCGTCTGGCCGCGTCACAAGCGTTCCGGCGGCTGCAAACTAGCCCGATGAGATTCCGTTCAGCAAATTGGAGGAGGCGATGAGCCTTGCCGCAGCCAGTGCCGCGACCGACAACGTCGTGCTGTCGGGGATGGCGCGCGCGCTGGTGCAGCACCAGTTGCTGTCGATGGAAAAAGCCATCGAGATTCACAAGAAGACAGATCCCGCCAAGGAAAAGTTCATTGATGTGCTGGTGAGCAGCGGCGAGCTGTCGGCGATCAAGCTGGCGCGCTTTGCCGCGGAGACCTTCGGGCTGCCGCTGATGGACCTGGCAGCCCTGGATGCCCAGTCAATCGCGCCCGAACTGATCGATCGCAAACTGGTTGGCGAAAGCCGAATCATCCCGCTGGTCAAGCGCGGCAACCGTCTGACGGTCGCCCTGTCGGACCCGACCGATCTGCAGGCCATCGACCGGGTCAAGTTCCAGGCCCAGGCGAGCGTCGACCCGATCATCGTCGAGCACGACAAACTGCTCAAGGCCATCGAGCGTCTGGGGCAATCGGCCAACCAGAAGATGTCCGAGCTGGTCAATGATTCGCTGGACAGCGAACTGGAGATGGTCCAATCCGAATCGGCTGCACCGATCGACGACGGCGGCGAAATTGATGATGCGCCGATCGTCAAGTTTCTCCAGAAGATCCTGCTCGACGCGATTAATGGTGGCGCCTCGGACATCCACTTTGAGCCCTACGAAAAGCACTACCGAATCCGTTACCGGGTCGACGGTGAGCTGCGCGAGGTCGCCCAGCCGCCGCTGGCGATCAAGGACAAGCTGGCTTCGCGCATCAAGGTGATTTCCAAGCTCGACATATCGGAAAAGCGCGTGCCGCAAGACGGCCGAATGAAGCTGGTGATGTCTGCTCAGCGCGCGATCGACTTCCGGGTCTCGACCCTGCCGACGCTGTTCGGCGAGAAGATCGTGATGCGGATTCTGGATCCGTCGTCGGCGCGTCTGGGCATTGAAGCGCTCGGTTACGAACCCGAGCAAAAGGAACTTCTGCTCGATGCGGTGCGCCGCCCCTACGGCATGGTGCTGGTGACCGGACCGACCGGCAGCGGCAAGACCGTGTCGCTCTACACCTGTCTGAACGTCCTGAATCAGCCTGGCGTGAATATTTCGACCGCGGAGGACCCGGCCGAGATCAACCTGCCGGGTATCAATCAGGTCAACGTCAATGACAAGGCGGGCCTGACTTTTTCTGCAGCACTGAAATCCTTTCTGCGCCAGGATCCCGACATCATCATGGTCGGTGAGATCCGCGACCTGGAGACTGCCGACATCTCGATCAAGGCCGCTCAGACCGGTCACATGGTGCTGTCTACGCTGCACACCAACGACGCACCGACCACTCTGACCCGGATGATGAACATGGGCATTGCGCCCTTCAACATCGCCTCGGCGGTCATCCTGATTACCGCGCAACGACTGGCCCGCCGGCTGTGCACCTGCAAACAGCCGGTCGAGATCGATGAGGAAGTGCTGCTTGCAGCCGGATTCAAGGAGTCCGACCTCGACGGCAGCTGGACACCCTATCGCGCGGTGGGCTGCGAGCGCTGCAGTGGCGGCGGCTACAAGGGCCGCGTTGGTATCTACCAGGTGATGCCGATCTCGGAAGAGATCCAGCGGATCATCCTGTCCGGCGGCAATGCCATGGAGATTGCCACACAGGCAAAGCTCGATGGCGTCTCCGATCTGCGGACCTCGGGCCTGCGAAAGGTCAAGCAAGGGCTTACATCGATCGAGGAAGTCCTCGGTTGCACCAACGATTAAAGCGGAGCACGTCATGGCAAGCAAGCCCATTGGCAAACCCCTGACCGGCACCACCCTGGCGGTGAAGACGTTCACCTTCCTGTGGGAAGGCCGAGACCGAAGCGGCAAAGCGATCCGGGGCGAGATGCGTGCTGGCGGCGACTCGGTCGTGCGTTCGAGTCTGCGCCGTCAGGGCATCACGGTGACCAAGGTCAGGAAGCAGCGCTACAAGTCGGGCAAAAAGGTCACCGAAAAGGACATCACGCTCTTTACTCGCCAGCTGTCGACCATGATGAAGGCCGGCGTCCCGCTGCTGCAGTCCTTTGACATCGTGGCCAAGGGCAGTGAAAACCAGTCGGTCGCCAAACTGTTTACCGATATCAAGGCCGATGTCGAGACCGGCACCTCGCTGTCGCAGGCATTCAGGAAATACCCGCTTTACTTCGACAATCTGTTCTGCAATCTGGTCGGTGCCGGCGAGCAGGCCGGCATTCTCGATGACCTTCTCGACCGCCTCGCTGTGTACAAGGAAAAGATGCAGGCGATCAAGTCGAAGATCAAATCGGCGCTGTTTTATCCTGCGGCCGTGATCGGGGTGGCCGGAATCGTGGTGTCGGTGATCATGCTGTTCGTGATCCCGGCGTTCAAGAGCGTGTTTTCGAGCTTCGGCGCCGATCTGCCCGTGCCGACGCTGATCGTGATGGCGATGTCGGACTTCTTCGTGGAGAACTGGTATCTGATCTTCGGTGTGACCGGCGGCGTTTTCTATTTCCTGATGCAGGCCTGGAAGCGATCGCAGGCGGTGCAGTTCTTCATGGACAGGCTGATGCTCAAGCTGCCGATCTTCGGCCCGGTGATTCGCAAGGCGACCATCGCCCGGTGGCTGCGAACGCTGTCGACCATGTTCGCCGCCGGCGTGCCGCTGGTCGAGGCGCTCGATTCGGTGGGCGGTGCATCCGGCAACATCGTCTACCTGAATGCCACCCGCAAGATTCAGCAGGAGGTCTCGACCGGCACCAGCCTCACGATAGCGATGGGCAACGCCGGCGTGTTCCCGAACATGGTGCTGCAGATGTCGGCGATCGGCGAAGAGTCGGGCGCTCTCGATGCGATGCTGGGCAAGTCCGCCGATATCTTCGAGGGCGAGGTCGATGATGCGGTCGCAGGACTCGCATCTCTGCTCGAGCCGCTTATCATGGTGTTCCTTGGCGGGCTGATCGGCGGACTGGTGGTCGCGATGTATCTGCCGATCTTCAAAATGGGCCAGGTGGTGTAACGCCAGAGGGTCCGCAACATGGCCGATGGCCGCCCGACGCGATGTTTCTCAGCCCTGCAATTCAACTGCTGGATACCCTCGGACCTGCCACGCTGATCGGCCTGGCGGCCGTCCTGGGGCTGCTCGTGGGCAGCTTCCTGAATGTCGTGATCTACCGGCTTCCCAAAATGATGGAGGCCGACTGGCAGGCGCAGGCGGCCGAACTGCGCGGCGAAATGACCGCCGAAAGCGCGCCCTTCAACCTGCTGACGCCGCGTTCACGCTGCCCGCACTGCGGCACGCCGATCGCGGCGTGGCAGAACATTCCAGTGATCTCGTGGCTGATGCTGCGGGGACGATGCGGACATTGCGGGGCATCCATCCCGGTACGCTACCCGCTGGTCGAGGCGCTGAGCGGTCTGCTAGCTGCCCTTGCCATTGCAGCCTTCGGCCCCACCGCTGCCGGCGCAGGCGCACTGCTGCTGAGCTTCGCCCTGATCGCGCTCACCTTCATCGACCTGGACACGCAACTGCTCCCGGACGACATCACCCTGCCGCTGCTTTGGCTCGGGCTGGCCTTCAACCTGAGTGGCACCTTTGTGCCGATTACCGAGGCAGTCGTCGGGGCGATGATCGGCTATGGCATCCTGTGGACCATCTTCTGGATCTTCAAACTGGTGACCGGCAAGGAAGGAATGGGATACGGCGACTTCAAACTGCTGGCTGCACTCGGCGCGTGGTTCGGCTGGAAGCAGATCCCTTCGATCATCCTGCTCGCCTCGGCGGTCGGTGCGACGGTTGGCATCCTGCTGATCGTCTCGCGACAGCATCGGCGCGAGGCGCCGATTCCCTTCGGTCCTTATCTTGCAGGCGCCGGATTGCTGGCGCTCTATTTTGGAAAGCCACTGGGAGCCTTCTTTGGCATCGCCTGAATCGTCGTCGGTAACAGCCCCCGGGGTAGGCGCCACACCCCTGATCGGTCTGACTGGCGGCATCGGCAGCGGCAAGAGCACGATTGCCAACCTGTTCGTCGAGCGGGGCGCTGCGCTGGTTGACACCGATCAGATTGCCCACGAACTGACCGCGCCCGGCGGCGCAGCCATCGAACCGATCCGGGCGGCCTTCGGCGATGCCGCAATCGCGGCCGACGGCCGAATGGACCGCGCCTATATCCGCTCACTGGCGTTTTCGCAGCCCGCTGCTCGCCTGCAGCTCGAAGCCATCCTGCATCCGCTGATCCGGGAGGGCACCCGCCGCGGCATCGAATCGGCCATCGAAGGGGGCGCGCCTTATGTGCTGGTCGCCGTCCCCCTGCTGGTCGAGTCTCGCGACTGGCGAGGCCGATACCAGCGGGTACTGGTGATCGATTGTCCGCCCGAAGTCCAGATCGAACGGGTCATGCGACGAAGCGGGCTTGAACGCGCTCAGGTCGAGGCGATCATGTCGGCTCAGGCCTCGCGCGACCAGCGTCTGGCAGCCGCCGATGATGTCATCGACAACAGTGGCGAGCCGGGTGCACTCACGAGTCAGGTCGCCAGGCTCGATTCTCTGTATCGCGGTTTGTCAATGAAGGGCGAATGAGCCAAAATGCCTCCGCCGACTTCAGGACCTGCCCAGGACGGCCCCTGCGTTGATTCTCTACGAATATCCGCTCAACGAACGAATCCGCACGCTGCTCAGGCTTGAAGACCTGTTCGGGCGCTTTGACCATTTCGCCGATCAATCGGGCCCTCTCGAACACCATGTCGCGCTGACCACCTTGTTCGAGGTCCTTGAGGTGGCCTCACGTGCCGACCTGAAATCCGACCTGCTGCAGGAACTCGAACGCCAGCGCCAGACGCTGATCGTCTTTCGGGATAACCCCGAGGTGTCGACCGAAGCACTCGATACGGTGCTCGAGCAGATCGATACCGCCGCGCAGGCGCTGAGCGCCACCACCGGCAAGACCGGTCAGCATCTGCGCGATAACGATTGGCTGATGAGCATCCGCAACCGGGCCGCGATTGCCGGTGGAACCTGCGAATTTGACTTGCCGTCGTATCACGCCTGGCTCAATCGATCAGCCGATATCCGAGGTCGCGACATTTCGAACTGGGCGGCGCCTTTCCGGCCGCTTCGGGCAAGTCTGGTGATCGTGCTTCGATTGCTTCGCGATTCGGCCAACCGGTCGATAGTCACGACGCAGCAGGGCAGCCTGCAGCAGTCGCTCGCGGGCAAGGTCTATCACATGCTGCAGATCAGGGTCGACGCCGGTACCGGCGCGATCCCCGAAATCTCGGCCAACAAGTACATGCTCTGGATCCGGTTCACCTCGCAGGACGGCGATCTGCGGCCACGTCCTTTCGAAGGCGATGTCACCTTCGAACTGAGCCTGTGCAACCTCTAGCCCGATGGCCCCGATCGTCGACTGCCCGATCTGCGGCCGCAAGAGCGAGTTTTCGCCGGCCAACCGATGGCGCCCGTTCTGTTCGGAGCGTTGCAAGATGATCGACCTCGGTGTCTGGGCGACCGGCGGTTATGCGATCGGCACCGACTCGACCAGGCCCGATCCGGCCGACGAGGACGAGACTTAGCCGCGCGATTCGACCCGCGCCGCGCGACGCCGGTCAGGACCAGGCAGCTCGCATCATGGCCACGCCATGGGCACCTGCTGACTCGGCTGCCGGCAGATCGTTCTGGGTGAGCCCACCGAGCGCATAGACCGGGATCGGCGTTTCGGCAATCTGCGCGGCCAGTCCGGCAAATCCCATCGAGGCCGCCCCCGGGTGACTGTCGGTCGCAGCGACTGGCCCGAATACCGCAAAGTCGCACCCGAGGCGATCGGCGACGATCAGGTCTTCGGAACGATGGCAGGACGCGCCGACCCAGGTCAGCTTCGGCCGAACCGTGGCCGCAGTCAGGTCGCGCCCGGTGAGGTGCACGCCATCAGCCGCCTCCCAGCAGGCAGCAGGATGCCGACTGCTGACAATGATTCGCAGCGGGCGGGTCTCGCGCAGCCTGAGCAGCCGGCCAAAGAGCCGCTCGAATTCAGCCACGCCGAGCAGAGGCTCGCGCAACTGCAGAAAGACCGGCTGCGTGCGCAGCAGCTCCTCGAGCGATCGCTCGAAAGCCGCAACGCCGATGTCGGCCGCGCAGGAGATGCGGTAGAACGGGGGCAGGCGCAACCAGCCGATCGGACCGAGCGAGGCCGGCAGCAGCGGCGCGACGCCGATCGCGTCGATCGGCTGCCACACGAGTGCCTGGCCTTCGCGCGACAGGGGTTCACCGCGCCAGCGGCGCACCCGACGAAAGAACAGTCGCACGGTCGCATGGGGATAGTCGTGACCACGAACGATCCAGGGGGTCGATTCAACCGACTCCAGTCCAAGTTCTTCGTTCAGTTCGCGGGCCAGTGCCTGCTCGACCGACTCGCCGGACTCGACCTTGCCGCCCGGAAACTCCCACCATCCGGCATAGGGCTTGCCGGCGAGGCGCTGACCGATCAGGACCTGGCCGTCGGCGGACAGCACGACGCCGACCGCCACATCGAGCAGCTGGGGCACGGCATCGGTCATCGGCAGGCCGGCTTGCAGCTGTGGAGCGGCGCTCAGCGACTGCGCGAGCCCGTCGCCCTGGCGGTGCCTGCGGCAGCAGACTTGCGCGCCTTCTCAGTCGCTGCCGACGCCGTCGCGGCCATTGGTGGGCGCCGGGGCTTTTCCACCGACACGGCAGCGGCCTGCCTGATCTGCTTGCCATGGCTGCCCGCCCAGTCGCGCGCAAACTGCCAGGCGACCCGTCCCGATCGCGAACCCCGCTCGAGTGCCCAGCGCAGGGCGTCGCCGCGAGCGCTCTCGATCTGGGCCGCGCTGCAGCCAAAATGACCCAGCCAGTGAGCGGCAACCGCCAGATAGTCGTCCTGGCGAAACGGATAGAAAGCAACCCACAGGCCGAAACGCTCGGAGAGCGAAATCTTTTCTTCCGAGGTCTCGCCGGGATGAATCTCGCCGTCTTCGGTGTGCTTGGCGGCGAGGTTCTCACTCATCTTTTCGGGCATCAGGTGACGCCGGTTGCTGGTCGCATAAATCAGCACATTGTCGGAGGCTGCAGCAACCGAGCCGTCGAGCGCCACTTTCAGGGCCTTGTAGCCGGGCTCGCCTTCCTCGAAGGACAGGTCGTCGCAGTAGACGATGAAACGTTCGGGTCGATCGGCGACCAGCTCGACGATATCGGGCAGATCAACCAGGTCGGTCTTGTCGACCTCGATCAGGCGCAGACCCCGGGCCGCATAAGCGTTCAGACAAGCCTTGATCAGCGACGACTTGCCGGTGCCGCGCGAGCCGGTCAGCAGGACATTGTTGGCGGGTCTTCCGGCCACAAACTGGCGAGTATTGCGCTCGATCAGGCGCTTGGCCTCGTCGATGTTGTGCAGATCGTCGAGCGAGATCGCGCCGCGATGGCGCACCGGCGCAAGCCAGGACTGAGCGCCAAAGACTGAGTGACGACGACGCCAGCGAAACGCCACCGCCGAGTCCCAGTCGGGCTCGGGGGTCTGGGGCAGCAGCGATTCGACGCGGGCGAGCAGCGTCTCGGCGCGCTCGGCAAGGCGGGTCAGCAGGGCGTCATCAAGCGTCATCGAAGGCATCAGGACCGGTAGTCGGCGTTGATCGACACGTAATCATGCGACAGGTCGCAAGTCCAGACCGTGGTCGCCATCTCGCCGCGGTTGAGCACCACGCGGATTGTGATCTCGGCTTCCTTCATGACGCGCTGGCCGTCTTCTTCGCGGTAGTCGGGGTGGCGACCGCCGCGGGTGGCGACATGAACGTCACCGAGATAGAGGTCGATGTCGGTCTGGTCGAGATCGTCGATGCCGGCGTAGCCGACCGCCGCCAGAATGCGGCCGAGGTTGGGGTCGCTCGCAAAAAACGCCGTCTTGACCAGTGGCGAGTGAGCGATTGCATAGGCCACCGCCGAGGCTTCAGCAAGCGATGTGGCGCGCTCGACCACCACGCTGATGAATTTGGTCGCGCCCTCGCCGTCTCGCACGATGGCCTGGGCAAGCTCACAAGCGACCTCGATGATCGCCGCCTTCAGCACGGCTGCGGCCTGGCCGCCCGCGCCATCGGCATCGAGCGCACCGGCGCCGGTTGCCACCAGCAGGAGCGAATCGTTGGTCGAGGTATCACCGTCGATGGTGATGCGGTTGAAGCTGGCATCGGCGGCTTCGCGCACCCACTGCTCGAGCAATTCCTGTGGCACAAGCGCGTCGGTCGCAATGAAGCCGAGCATGGTCGCCATATTCGGGCGGATCATGCCGGCGCCCTTGGCGATACCGGTGACCACCGCCGCGCGGCCATTGACAGTGACCGAGCGCGAGGCCGCCTTGGGCAGGGTATCGGTGGTCATGATCGACTCGGCCGCCTGCGCCCAATGAGCGGTATCAAGATCGGAAATCGCCTGAGGCAGACCGGCCACCAGTCGATCGACCGGCAGTTGCTCGAGGATCACGCCGGTTGAAAACGGCAGCACCTGATGCGTCGTGCAACCCATGAGCCGGGCGACCGCCTCGCAGGTCTCGCGGGCCGCAGCCAGGCCCTGTTCGCCGGTACCGGCATTGGCATTGCCAGTATTGACGACAAAGGCCCGCACACCAGCCCCAGTGGCCAGATGCTCGCGACAGACCTGCACAGGCGCGGCACAGAAGCGGTTGCGAGTGAAAACGCCGGCAGCGGTGGCACCGGGCGCAATGCGTGCAATCAGCACATCGCGGCGGCCAGGTTTGCGGATACCGGCTTTGGCGGTACCCAATTCGATACCGGCCACCGCTTTCAGGGCGGCCGGGTCGGGGGCGCTCAGATTGACTGGCATGGGTCGCTCCGTCAGCCGAGGCGGCCGTGGCAGACTTTGTACTTTTTGCCCGAACCGCAGGGGCAGGGATCGTTGCGGCCGATCTTGTTGCCGAAACGCCGGAAGGGCTGCTCACCCCCTTCGGCATCGGATTGCGCTGCGGGCGCATTTTGCACCGCGAGCGCCACCGACTCTGCATCGGCGTCCGGCGCCGCCGCAAATTCGGCATGCGTAAAAGAGGCCTGCGCATACGACTGCTCGGCCTGACGCTCGACCTGCGCCTCGGCCTGCTGCGCCTGCTCGGCGCTCTGGATCTGGACATTCATCAGGATCCGGACCACTTCGTCCCGGATCGAATTGAGCATGTTTTCGAAAAGCTCGAAGGCCTCGCGCTTGTATTCCTGCTTGGGATTCTTTTGCGCATAACCCCGCAGATGGATGCCCTGGCGCAGGTGATCGAGCGCCGACAGGTGCTCGCGCCAGCGCTGGTCGATCGACTGCAGCATGATCGAGCGCTCGAAACCCTGGAAGCCTTCGCGACCGACCTGCTCAACCTTTTCGGCATAACGGTCATCGGCCGCCTTGAGCACGCCCGCGAGCAGATCGTCATCGGTGACATTGCCTTCGGTTGCCAGCAGGGTGGTGATCGGCACCTCGATCTTCCAGTCGTCTTCGAGAATCTTCTGCAGGGTGGCGGCGTCCCATTGCTCCTCGACGCTGTCTTCGGGCACATGCGCGCGAAACAGATCGGTGAAGACACCCTGGCGCAGTCCGGACATCAGGTCCTCGGTGTCGGCCGATTCGAGCAGATCGTTGCGCTGCTGATAGATGACCTTGCGCTGGTCATTGGAGACATCGTCGTATTCGAGCAGCTGCTTGCGGATATCGAAGTTGCGCGCTTCGACCTTGCGCTGCGCACTCTCGATCGAGCGGGACACCATGCCGGCTTCGATCGCTTCGCCCTCGGGCAACTTGAGACGATCCATGATGGCCTTGAGCCGATCGCCGGCAAAGATCTTGAGCAGCGGATCATCCATCGACAGAAAGAAACGCGAAGAACCCGGATCGCCCTGGCGGCCAGAGCGACCACGCAACTGGTTATCGATGCGACGCGATTCGTGACGCTCGGTGCCGATGATGTGCAGGCCGCCGGCGGCCACCACCTGATCATGCAACTGCTGCCATTCAGCCCGTACCGCCTCGATCTGCGACTGGCGGCCTGCTTCATCGAGATCGGCGCGCGCCTGGATCTGATCGACCCGGCCCGACACATTACCGCCGAGCACGATATCGGTGCCGCGGCCTGCCATATTGGTCGCGATGGTGATCATGCCCGGGCGCCCGGCATCGGCCACGATCTGGGCCTCCTGGGCATGCTGCTTGGCATTGAGCACGTTGTGCGGCAGCTTCGCTTCTTTCAGCAGCCCCGAGAGCAGCTCGGAGTTTTCGATCGACGTGGTGCCCACCAGCACAGGCTGGCCGCGCTTCTGGCACTCCTGGATATCAGCCAGGATGGCGCCATATTTCTCGCGCACAGTGCGAAAGACCTGATCCTGACGATCGTCGCGGACCATCGGTCGATGGGTCGGGATGATGACCGTCTCGAGCCCGTAGATCTCCTGGAACTCGTAGGCCTCGGTATCGGCGGTGCCGGTCATGCCGGACAGCTTGCCGTACATGCGGAAGTAGTTCTGGAAGGTGATCGAGGCGAGCGTCTGGTTTTCGGACTGGATCGCAACGCCTTCCTTGGCCTCGACCGCCTGATGCAGGCCGTCGGACCAGCGTCGCCCCGACATCAGCCGCCCGGTGAACTCGTCGACGATGATCACCTCGCCATCCTGCACGACATATTGCTGGTCGCGGAAAAACAGTGTGTGCGCGCGCAGCGACACCGTCAGGTGATGCATCGACAGGATATTGGCCGCGTCGTAGAGGCTGGCGCCCTCAGGCAGGATGCCAAGGCGCGTGAGGATCTGCTCGGCCTTTTCGTGGCCGGCCTCCGACAGATGTACCTGATGACCTTTGCGGTCGACCCAATAGTCGCCGTCCGGCTCGGGCTCGTTAGGCTTGGGTTCTTCGGCCATGGCGGTGAGCAGCGGTGGAACTGCGTTCATGCGCACATAGAGTTCGGTGTGATCTTCGGCCTGCCCCGAAATGATCAGCGGCGTGCGGGCCTCGTCGATGAGGATCGAGTCGACCTCGTCGACCACTGCGAACGACAGGCCGCGCTGCACGCGATCGGCGATGTCGTAGACCATGTTGTCGCGCAGATAGTCGAAGCCGAATTCGTTGTTGGTGCCGTAGGTGATATCGGAGGCATAAGCCTCGCGCTTGAGGTTCTGCGGCATCTGCGAGAGGTTGACGCCGACGCTCAGGCCCAGGAAACGATAAACCCGGCCCATCCAGTCGGCATCGCGCTTGGCGAGGTAATCGTTGACCGTGACCACATGCACGCCAGTGCCGGGCAGCGCATTGAGATAGGCCGGCAGGGTCGCCATCAGGGTCTTGCCCTCGCCGGTGCGCATTTCGGCGATCTTGCCGTAATGCAGCGCCATGCCGCCGAGCAACTGCACGTCGAAGTGGCGCATGCCGAGCACGCGCCGGGCCGCCTCGCGACAGACCGCGAAGGCCTCGGGAAGGACGGCATCAAGCGACTGGCCCTGCGCCAGGCGGGCCCGCAGCTCGGGCGCTGTGGCGGCGAGCTGCTCATCGGATAGCCCGGTGAGCGAGGATTCGAGCGCATTGATCTGCACGACCACCTTGCGATAGTCCTTCAGCAGGCGCTCGTTGCGGCTCCCGAAAATCCGGGTGAGAAAGTTTTGGATCATGGGTGTCCGGGCCGCCAGGCGGACCCGCACCAGGGCTAATGGACAGTCTGCGAGTTTAGCATGTACGCCCTGCAACCCTGGCTGCAGATCAAGCCACCGATCGGCCCACCGATCCAGCAGCAACACACATCTGACATCGGGCACCATGTGGATCCTGACACCCCGAATGGCATCCCAGCCTGTTTCCTGTCGATGAAGCCGCCGCGGTCCCGTAGTGCCCTGTCATGGCTGACTGCCGAGCCGAGCTTCGCACGCCTGGGCGAGCAGGCAACCCGACTGGCCGCGCTCGAAACTGACGTCAGGCGTGCCCTGCCTGGTCTGGCGCTCACGGTGGTCGCTTTCGAGCACAAGCAACTCGTGGTCGGCGCCAGCCATGCCGCGATGGCCGCAAAAGTCCGTCAGGTCGAACCGACCCTGATCGCCGCACTCGTGCGAAAGGGCTGGGCAGTCGACAAGGTGCGCTTCAAGCCGCTGTTTCGCGCGCCCGTCGCGAGCCCTGCGCGCCGCGACAACCCGCCGCCAGGAGCCGAGGCCGTGGCGCATATCGCGGACCTGTCGCAGCAGGTCGAGCATCCCGGCCTGAAAGACGCGCTGGCGCGACTGGCCGCACGTCACTCTGGCTGACATGCCCGGGCGAACCGACCGCGCGCCGGGGAAAGTCAGATCAGCGTCAGGCGCCGGCCCAGTCGAGCGCAAACACCCTTGGCGCCTCACGCCGCTGCGCATAAGTGGTGAGCTCAAAGGCGCTCTCGTCGGCCAGCAGGGCGCGCAGCAGCAGGTTGTTCATCGCATGGCCCGATTTGTGCGCCGAATAGGAGGCCAGCAGCGGATGGCCGACCAGATAGAGGTCGCCGATCGCATCAAGGATCTTGTGTTTGACGAACTCGTCGTCGGAGCGCAGTCCATCGGCATTCAGGACTCGGGACTCGTCCATCACGATCGCGTTGCCCAGGCTGCCGCCGCGAGCCAGGCCGTGCGAGCGCAGGGATTCGACATCCTGCATGAAGCCGAAGGTGCGGGCGCGCGAGATCGCGCTGACATAAGACGCGTTGGCGAAATCGACCTCGACCTGCTGCACGGTGGCATTGATTGCCGGATGGCCGAAATCGATCGAAAAACTCAGCTTGAAACCGAAATAGGGCTCGAGGCGCGCCCATTTGTCGCCATCGCGCACCTCGACCGCGCGCTTGACTCGGATGAAGCGCTTGGGCGCGGCCTGCTCGACCAGGCCCACCGACTGGATCAGAAACACGAAGGAGCCGGCCGATCCGTCGAGAATCGGAATCTCGGGGGCAGTCACATCGATGATGAGATTGTCGATGCCCAGTCCGGCCAGGGCGGACATCAGATGTTCGACCGTGGCCACCTTGACCGAGGCACCTTCGCCGGTGTCGGCCGCGCTCAGGGTCGAGGCCATGCGGGTATCGGTCACGCGGGCGGCCGAGACCCGAATCTCGACCGGCACCGGCAAATCGACCCGTCGAAAGACGATGCCGGTATCAGGCGGCGCCGGTCGCAGGGTCAGCTCGACCCGCTGGCCCGAATGCAGGCCGACGCCCTGCGTGCGCACCAGCGCCTTGACGGTGCGTTGTCTGAGCATCGGAATGCGCGCCTGCCGCCGGTGCCTGATCTGCTCAGAGCTGCTTGAGCAGGGTCGCGGCGTCGCTGACTTCGAACTTGCCGGGCGCCTCGCGGTTGAGCTGCTTGACGACGCCATCGTCGATCAGCATCGAATAGCGATCCGAACGAACGCCCATGCCGCGGGCGGTCAGGTCGAGCAGCAGGCCGGTCGCGCGGGTGAATTCGGCACTGCCGTCGCCCATCATGCGCACCTTGCCGCCGCTCTTCTGATCACGACCCCAGGCACCCATCACGAAGGCATCGTTGACCGAGACACACCAGATCTCGTCGATGCCCTTGGCGCGCAGCGCATCGAAGTGTTCGACATAGCTGGGCACATGCTTGGCAGAGCAGGTCGGCGTGAAGGCTCCCGGCAGCGCAAACAGCGCAATCTTCTTGCCCTTGACCAGGTCGGAAACCTTGAAGGCGTTAGGGCCGATGCTGCAGCCATTGCCCTCGACTTCGATGAATTCGGTCAGTGTGGCTTCCGGCACGCGGTCGCCGATTTTGATCGTCATGCTCGTGACTCCTGTTTGCATCCGATGGTTGAAATGAACTGCGCCGACGATCCGGCGTCAGCAAAAGCAGATTGTAGCCCGCTGGCATGACACCGCACGCCAGCGGCTGCTCAGTCGGCCTGACGACGCAGGAAGGCCGGGATATCGAGCCGATCGACACCCTTTTCTTCAAGTGCCGCAACCTGGGCCGAGGCGCTGCCACGGGTATTGCGCCAGACCGCGGGTTTGTCGAGGTCGTTATAGGACGGCTCGGCCGGCTGCGCATCGCTGGTGCCGGTCGCCCGGAAGGTCTGCGGCACCAACTGGGGCTTGCGCTGCGTGCGACCAATGCCGGTCGCCACGACGGTCACACGCAGTCGGTCGGTCATCGACTCCTCATAAACCGTGCCATGGATGATCGTGGCATCTTCGGCGCAGAACTGCTTGATGGTGTTGATCACTTCATTGGTCTCGCGCAGCTTGAGCGAGCGGCTTGCGGTGATATTGACGATCACACCGCGCGCACCCGACAGGTCGACGCCGTCGAGCAGCGGCGAGGCCACTGCCTGCTCGGCGGCCAGCCTCGCACGATCGAGTCCGGCGGCTTCGCCGATGCCCATCATCGCCTTGCCCTGCTCGCCCATGATGGTCTGCACGTCGGCGAAGTCGACGTTGACCAGACCCGGCACATTGATGATCTCGGCAATGCCGGCCACCGCGTTATGCAGGACGTCGTCGGCACGCACGAATGCGTCTTCGAGGCTGGCGTCCTCGTCCATCACTTCGAAAAGTTTCTGGTTGAGCACAACGATCAGCGAGTCGACATGTTCGGCGAGCTGCTCAAGGCCCTCGTCGGCAATGCGCATCTTCTTGCTGCCTTCGAACTCGAAGGGCTTGGTCACCACGCCAACGGTCAGGATGCCGAGCTCCTTGGCGACCGCCGCCACCACCGGCGAAGCACCGGTGCCGGTGCCCTTGCCCATGCCGGCGGTGATGAACACCATGTTGGCACCGGCGAGCGCCGCCTTGACCTGTTCGCGTTCTTTTTCGCAAGCTGCGCGGCCAGCGCCCGGATTGGCACCGGCGCCCAGACCGGCATCGCCGAGCTGGATCACACTCGATGCAAGCGAGCGCTTGAGCGCCTGGCGGTCGGTATTCACCGCAATGAATTCGACCCCCTGTACGCCACGGCTGATCATGTGATTGACGGCATTGCCGCCCGCGCCGCCGACGCCGACCACTTTGATCACAGCGCCGTCGGTTTCGTTTTCAATCATTTCAAAAGCAGACATCGGTAGGGCCTCCAACGGTGGATTTAGATTTCAAGAAATTCAGACGAAAAAAACCGGTAACACTCAGAAATTCCCCAGGAACCATTCCTTCATCCGGCGCAGGGTTTCCTTGAAGGATCCCGACTGCTCCGCAACTTTTCGACCTCGCTGACGCTGAATTCGCGCCTCTTCGAGCAAACCGAGAACCGTCGCATAGCGGGGCGTTCTGACCACATCGGCCAGTCCGCCCGAATAACCCGGCACGCCGATGCGTACCGGTTTGAGAAAGATGTCTTCGCCGAGTTCGGCCATGCCGCGCAGCATGCTGCTGCCGCCTGTGATCACCACCCCTGACGACAGCAGCTCTTCGTAGCCCGACTCGCGGATCACCTGCTGGACCAGCGAAAAGAGCTCCTCGACCCTCGGCTCGATCACCGCGGCCAGCGCCTGGCGCGACAGTGACCGCGGCCCGCGATCGCCGATGCCGGGCACTTCAATTTTGTCATCGGGGTCGGCCAGCACCTGCTTGGCGATGCCATAGCGCAGCTTGATGTCTTCGGCGTCGGGCGTTGGCGTGCGCAGGGCCATCGCCACGTCATTGGTGATCTGGTCGCCGGCAATCGGGATCACCGCGGTATGGCGGATCGAGCCACCGGTGAAGATCGCGATGTCGGTGGTGCCGCCGCCGATGTCAACCAGCGCCACACCAAGCTCCTTTTCGTCGTCGGTCAGCACCGCCGAACTCGAGGCCAGCGGCTGCAGGATCAGGTCCTGGACCTCCAGTCCGCAGCGGCGCACGCACTTGATGATGTTCTGCGCGGCAGAGACCGCGCCGGTCACGATATGGACCTTGACATCGAGGCGCACGCCGCTCATGCCGATCGGCTCGCGGATATCTTCCTGGCCATCGATGATGAACTCCTGCGCAAGCACATGCAGGATCTGCTGGTCGGTCGGAATATTGACCGCCTTGGCGGTCTCGATCACGCGGGCAACATCGGCGTCGGTGACTTCCTTGTCCTTGATCGCCACCATGCCGATCGAATTGAAGCTGCGGATATGGCTGCCGGCGATCCCGGTGTAGACATGACGAATCTTGCAGTCGGCCATCAGTTCGGCCTCTTCGAGCGCGCGCTGGATGGAGGCAACCGTGGTCTCGATATTGACCACCACGCCTTTTTTCAGGCCGCGTGATTCGTGCTGACCGAGGCCGACCACCTCATAGCGGCCATCGGGCTGCATTTCTGCCACCACCGCCACCACCTTCGAGGTGCCGATATCGAGCCCGACGATCAGGTCC
>Ga0114979_10000947_pt1 | contig 19279 bp, 16 predicted proteins | sample S_140625_EF_Meta_FD_87315 | JGI IMG/M metagenome (GOLD analysis project Ga0114979, IMG submission 87315) | Freshwater microbial communities from Lake Simoncouche, Canada to study carbon cycling - S_140625_EF_MetaG | ecosystem: Environmental > Aquatic > Freshwater > Lake | place: Lake...
AAAGAGTAGCATCGTCCGGTTCTTTCTTTCCACCAGCAAGTCCCCAAGTGCCCGCAGTTTTGCCTTGAGCACGAAGTAAGAATAAAAAACGCTTGGTATCTTTTGCAAGGAATAAACCCCCTGCACAAGTTATATCTGTCATAGAACTAGTCGCCATTTGCCCGCTGTGTAAATGCCTTCAAATGATTTCATCCACTGGAAGCCATCCCAAACATACTGTACTCCAGTACGTGAATTAGTTATGTAGGTTAGCTCTTGTGTGGTCTTACTATTGAATATAACTACCCACTCATCACCATTCCATTGTATAATACTGTTAGCATCACACTGGAAATCTGCGCCGTCTCGATTCTTCCAACCGTCTGGACCATCATAGTCAACATCACCGTATTGTGGTACGTGATTGATATCTTCTAAGATTAGGTATCTAGCATTAGTCACTGCCCAGTCTAATGCACCATTGGGCAAGTACTGGCGAGGATTAAATGTCTGTGGATCTACAATAGCATCAACCCGACCAATGCCTGTAGCAAGATCAAAGCCCAGAGGCAATGATCCATCTGCTAGTGAACGTAATCCGTTAATGTCTATTAGTGTATCAGCATAAACTGTTTCATCATCCCAATTAATATGCATGGTTGCATCGTCAGTTGGATCTAAACTAATAAAGCCAATAATTTCTGAACCGTCGGGCTTTTGTAATCTAAGTTGACTTAGCCCTGCTGTAAACTTGCCTGGGTATAGATCGAGTATACTGTTCCAGTTAACATCAGGACCAAACTTAACTGGTACTGTAATGTTGTCTGGATTGTTAGTAGGTGCTTGAATAAACACACTTGCTCCGTCTGCTAAATCACTTAACAAAGGGCTATCTAATTCAACTGTTAGGTTAACTAGTTCGCCTGTGTAATTTACGATGGTGTAATAGTCTCCGCCTAGTTTAATTTTACTACCGGCAGGAGGAGTTTCATCTAAGCCACTTAGGCTAATAGAAGTTTGTCCTTGACTATTTGTAGTAGCCACTCCGTTGACTACTATTTGTTTAGCTAGACCTTTTGCGCCCGGTTGTTGTGTGTCGTTTCTTAGATATGATTCGCCTTCACGTAGTAGTTTAGCATAGTTGTCTAAAACTATAATGCCCAAGTTACCTAGTGTATGACGGCCAATACTAATGCTAATACGGCCGGAGAAGTGATCTGTATTTTGACTGTCTTCATACGCACCACTATCAATCGTTCCAGGAGGATCGGCAAACATATTTGTAACAATTTGTGTTATGATGCCCAACTTCTTAACCTTAGCAGGAGTTGTTAACCATATAGGTGTTTTAAAACTTAATGTTGCGATGTCAATATCTTGTTCCAAACCTTGTGGAACACTACGACTTGTAAAAATCATATTAGTCAATTCAACAGTACTTAGGCTAGTCCAGTCGATATAGTTGTTACCGGTCTGTACTTCCATTGAAGGATTAAACAGTACTAATAACTGTTCAAGTATTTGAAACTTTTGATCAGTGTTTGTGGTCCATATATCAGCGGCAAACTCTAAATCAAACGGAGTTGGCATTAGTCGTTCTACTGTATAATTTGAACCCTGTGCGTTAAGATATTCTTGACCGTTTTCATCAAATGCACGTTCACGTATGTTTAACTTGCTGACAAATGTAGGGTCTTGTAATCGGTCACGAGCAAAACTCATGTTCTTAATGTAACAGGCAATGAATGGAGCACTCTGAACAATGTTCTCAGAATTCTTGTTTATGATCTGTGCTACTTGACGATTCATATCACCGTAGCGAACAGGAATTTGTACAATCTTACCTTTGGCATCTTTGTAGGCAAAGTTGCTCATCAGTCGCATAAACTGAGTTAGGTATCGTTTTATTTGTCCATCGTAGAAGTGCTGAATTTTAATTCCCCTTTAATTGTCGGCTTTTGGTTTGAGTGCCTTACTTAGTGCTTGACGCTCTTGTACTAGTTGACCTGCAATAGTTGCGGTTGTTGTATTGTTAATAAAGCTGGTACGCTGAGTCTGTCGTGTTTGACTATTAGGTGTAGATTGGTTTCCATTAGATGGGGTATTGGTCATTGTCATACGTACATTATCTTCAAACTTCATCCATGATTTTCCATTGTAACGGAATAATCTGTTTGGCAAATAATCTGTACGTAAATGAAATTGTCCTTCAATTGGAGATGACGGAAATGTAATTCCAAAACTATAGGGTGCGCCATTTGGTGGTCGGCCATCACCTACTAGATATCCAACGTATAGTTCCTTCAATGGACTCTTGTATGCTGAGCTAGTATCAACTACGTTGCCTTGCCAGAAATGTCCGTTCCATATTTTTAATATAGGATCTTCGATGTTATTGTTATCTAACCACTTGTCACCTAATGCAGGATCTGCAGGTGCAGTAAGACTAACTGTTGCTCCAGCAGTACTAGTCCAGTCCCAACTTGCATCAGGTGCATGATCATCCATACTTGCATCTTGAAGCATCAACAGGCCGCTTTCATCTGTGGGTAACACGTACATATTATTTGTATCATACCCGCTTAGAGGAGCATCTAGTTCTGCTTGAGCTACTATCTGTTCGTTGATCTCTATATTTTTATTATAGGTACTGATCAAATCACGTAGTGTAGAACCTGTAGTATTTCCTTGACTGTCGGTTTGTATTTGATCAAGAATCTCAGAGTATTCTTGACTGTCAACAAGTGGTACACATTTAACACGAAGCAGGTGTGGATACCAAGTTTGACTAAATCCATTGCTGGCACGAGTTACGTCTTGCACAACATAAAATCTCTTTAGTGCTATGCTAGAATCATCTAGTGCATATTCATCTTTTAAGTGCGGTAATTCTAATACATCACCTGCCATAATTTTACGACCTAATGTTTCCACAGCATTGCGTAAGTGGAAGTGCATAAAGATGTTGTCGTTGTTTAAGAAGATACCAAACTGACTTAGGTTAAAATCTAAGTCCTGCATTTGATATATGCCGCGCATTACATAAATGTTGGGGTCATAATGACGATCACGGTTTTCCATTAGGATTACGTCTTGTATGCCTAGTTCTGGAATAGGATTTGATTGTGTAGGAACGCCTGGTGTAGCTTCACCGTCTAGAGGATTAACAGGACCCATGTACCTATGTACAAAAATGTCGACACCCCCAACTTGAAATTGTTCTTCAATTTGTCGGTCTAAAAAGCGGAAATCGTTGCCCTTTTCGGGACGGTACAGGGATAGTCTTGGCATAGTCGTGTATTTATAGCTAAATATTTGTATGAGCACATTTGACGCAACCCGCCAACCCGTAATTGACTACATCAAGGCCATGCTTGGCGATGGTATGATTGATGTTGAATTAGACCCTATACACTATAATACCGCTATTGACCGTGCGTTTTCTAAGTATCGTCAAAAGAGTTCAAATGCTGTAGAAGAAAGTTTTGCATTTTTAAACTTAGAACAAGATGTAAACGAGTATACTCTAAGCAAAGAAGTAATTGAAGTTCGTCAGTGTTTCCGCAGAAGCATTGGTTCTAGAACAGGTGGTGGGGATACAGGTAGTTTATTTGAGCCGTTTAACCTTGCGTATTCTAATACGTATTTGCTAAGTTCTAGCCAAATGGGCGGACTTGCAACTTATTATATGTTTGCCAGCTATCAAAAGATGGTGGGTAAAATGTTTGGTAGTGACATTAACTTTTCCTGGAATGCCGCTACTAAGAAACTGACAATCATGCAACGCCCTAGAGGTGAAGAAAGCGTACTTCTTTGGTTGTACAATACTAAACCTGATTTTGCCCTATTAGATGACCCGTATGCTGGCATTTGGTTAAAAGACTATGCTCTTGCACAATGTAAAGTCATCCTAGGCGAAGCACGTTCTAAATTCGCACAAATTGCTAGCCCACAAGGTGGTACACAATTAAACGGCGATGCTCTTAAAGCAGAAGGTAAAGAAGCTCTTGATAAAATGGAGCTTGAACTTGCAACCTACAGCACTGGTGAAAAACCCATGTGGTTTGTAGTTGGATAATAATCAAAACTCTTGACTTTGTAATCAAACTTACATAAAATATAGTATCACCTGGGGGATAGTATGATTATTGGGTTTGTAGGTCTAATTGGTTCGGGCAAAGATACTGCCGCGGACTATCTGGTTAACTTTCACGGATTTCGCCGTGATTCATTTGCTAATACATTAAAAGATGCGGTGTCGGCTGTTTTTGGTTGGGACCGCGTTTTGCTGGAAGGGCGTACAAAAGAAGCTCGCGAATGGCGAGAGCAAGTAGATCCTTGGTGGGCAGAGCGATTGAATATGCCGCACCTAACTCCAAGATGGATTTTACAATGGTGGGGCACTGAAGTTTGCCGTAGTGGTTTTCACGATGATATATGGATTGCAAGTTTAGAAAATAAAATGCGTAAAACGGGTGATAACATTGTTATTAGTGATGTGCGTTTTCCCAACGAAATTAAAGCAATTCACAATGCAGGTGGATTTGTTGTTCGTATTAAACGTGGTGAAGAACCTGAATGGTTTGAATCTGCTGCCAGCGCAAACCGCGGTCCTGATGGCAATATAACCTGGGCAACTAGCCGACGTAAACTAGAAGTCCTTAAAATTCATGCTAGTGAAACTGCATGGGTTGGTGGTGATATTGATTTTCTTGTTACTAACGATTCTACTATAGATGACTTGTATAATCAAATCCAACAGTTGATTAAAAATCCGGAACAAGATCTCCCCGTTTCCAGGGTAGCTTGAGTTTGTGGAGTATGCGCTGGCAGTTGGCGCATACACTTTTTAAATTATTGTACTGGCAATTTACAGGATTGCCGTCTACATAATACACGTTAAACTGCTCAGGATGCTGACCTGTGAAACCACAGCGATCACACTTCATTTTCTTTTTATAACCAGACCTTTCCCATAAAGGCCTACCTATGCCACGACCACTAGCACAATGGTCACATTGAGACCTATAGAAAGTTTTGCCTTCTTTATGATAATTAATAGCAACAGGCCTTTCATTACAGCTTTTGCATAGAGGTCTCATAGTGCGCCCTTTTTGTTCCCTTTTCATAGGTATTTAACCGGGTAAAATATACAGTTATCACTAAATAGTTATTGACAAAACCATTATTGGGAGAGCATTAAATGGCCACATTACAATCACCAGGCGTATCAGTTTCAATTATTAACGAGAGCTTCTACACACCAGCGGCTCCAGGAACTGTACCATTAATTTTCGTTGCTTCTGCTAGCGATAAGACAAACCCATCGGGAGCTACCGCACCAGGAACAACAGCCGCAAATGCAGGCAAAGTTTATCTAGTTACAAGCCAAAGAGATCTTACAGATACTTTTGGTACCCCACTTTTCTATACAGATGCTTCTGGCAATCCTATACACGGTGGCGAATTAAACGAATACGGATTACAAGCCGCTTACAGCTTACTAGGTGTAAGTTCAGCCGCTTATATTACTCGTGCTCCGATCGACTTATCACAGTTAGCCGCAGGTTCAAGCACACCAGCTGGTGCAGTTGCTGACGGCACATACTGGGCAGATACAGCCGATTCAAAATACGGTATTTTTGAATGGAACCAAACAAAGGGTGCATTTACAAGCAAGACTCCGTTAGTTATTGATGACAGCAATGCTTCAGTAGCATATGATGATATTAATTCTACTCCTAAGAGTAGCTTTGGTTTAATTGGTCAATACTGTGTAGTATTAAACCAAGTTGCCGCAAGCGAAGTACACGCTTTCTATAAAAACTCCGATGCTAAATGGGTTGAAGTAGGTAGCCGCGGTGAAACAAATTTTGCTAGTGATTCATTAGACAACAGATTTATAAGCACAGTATGGTCAACTAGCTTCCCAACAGCAACAGGTACAGCTAAACCAACTACTGTTACAGTTGGTACAGGTACAACATTTACATTAAATGGTGTAACAGTTGGGATTGCTGACAGTGACTCAATTAACACTATTGCACAAAAGATCAACAACAAATTCCATACAGTTGACGGTGGTGGTGGCATTGGTGCTAAAAATCTTAACGGTGCATTGGCTATCTATGTTGATGCGGCAAAGCAAAGTTCTGTAACTATTGCAGGTTCAACAGATATGTTGACTCAGTTAGGATTTAGTGCTCAATCATATACAGTTCCAACAGTATTTGTTGGTCCTCATACACAATATCCAGACTTTAGCACAAAAGCTTCAGGTAGCATATATTTAAAAACAACAAGTCCAAACGAAGGTGCGGCTTGGGTTGTTAAACAATGGTCTGCAACAGCCGGTGCATGGAACACAGTTAAGTCTCCAGTGTACTCTAGCGTAGCAGCCGCAACATACACATTTGATAAAACAGGTGGCGGTGCTAACATTCCAGTTGGTACAGTATTTGTTGAAAGCAATTATGACCACGGTGATAATAGTTCTACATCAACTGCTATTATTGCAAACTACAAATTATATCGTAGAGCCGCAGTAAGCCCAACTGCTATTACTAGTGCGGCAAAGGCTCCAACTACTGCTCTTATTTCTACAAGTACATTCCAAATTGAAACTACAGAACCAGGCGTTGCTGGGTATTCAAGCACAGCAACTATTACTGTTGGCTTAGGTGGCAATGGCTTAGACAAATTAGCATTAGGTATTAACAATGCAGGTATTGCTAACATCAGTGCTACGTTAAATGAAATAATTGCAGAAGAATCTTATTCGTTAACAATCACACATGCCACTGGTGGTGAAATTCGCTTTAAAGACCTTAACAACATATTAGGTACATTTGGATTTACTGCTGGCACAACAGCTAATTTCTACGAGTTAGATTCTACAGTTGAACCAACAGGCGCAACACACAAAGCAAGTAACTGGAAGCCACTAGCATTTGTAGCTTCTACTACACTTCCAACAACAACTCCAGCAAATGGCCAGTTATGGTACAGCTCGATTGTTGACCAAGTCGATATTATGGTACACGACGGAAGTGATTGGGTAGGTTATAGAAATAAATTCCCAGCTACTGATGTTGCTGGCCCAATCGTAAGTGCTAGCAAGCCAACAACACAAAGCGATGGTACTACAGCCTTAGCCAATGGTGATATTTGGATCAGTCTAGCTGGCGGCGTAGAAATGTACGGTCAAGAAATTTATGTCTATGACGGCAATGCTCTAGCTTGGGTATTACAGGACGTATCAGATCAAACAAGTCCAAATGGTATCTTGTTTGCCGATGCTCGTTGGGCCGCAAGTGGTTCAGCTACTGCTGCCGAGACTATTTCAAACTTGCTATTGTCTGACTATGTAGATCCAGATGCTCCAGATCCAGCAGAATACCCACGTGGTATGCGTTTGTTTAATCTACGCCGTTCTGGATTTAACATTAAGAAATACGTTAAAAATCACATCAACATTAATGCCAACGAAGGTAAAAACTTACGTTATGGTAATGAAGATATGGCTGATTACAATCCAAATCGTTGGGTTTCAGTAAGTCCTAACAATGCAAACGGATCAGGTACATTTGGTCGTCATGCACAACGTTCATTTGTTGTAGCGGCTTTCAAAGCACTTATCGATGGTAATCAAGCTGTACGTGATACAGATACACTAACATTCAACCTAATTGCAACTCCTGGATATCCAGAAGCAATTCAAAACATGGTTGCGTTAAACGTAGATCGTGGCTTAACAGCGTTTGTTGTTGGCGACACAGCAATGCGTCTAGAGCCAACAGGAACAGCGTTACAAGCATACGGTCTAAACAGCAACGGTGCATTTGACAACGGTGATGACGGTCTTGTATCATACAATGAATATATGGCCGCGTTCTATCCAAGTGGTTATACAAACGACTTAGCAGGCAACTACATTGTTGTTCCGCCAAGCCACATGATGCTACGTACAATCGCAGTAAGCGATCAGAAGAGCTATCCGTGGTTTGCTCCAGCAGGTATCCGTCGTGGTGTTGTTGACAACGCTACTTCAGTAGGTTACTTGAAAGATGGCGAATTCCGTTCAACAGCGTTGCCACAAAGCATTCGTGATGTAATGGCTAAGGTTAAAATTAACCCAATTGCAACTATCACAGGTGCTGGTATTATTAACTTTGGTCAATATACTCGTGCTAATGCGGCAAGTGCATTAGATCGCATTAACGTAGCTCGTTTAGTTGCTTACTTACGTAGACAACTTGATGTTCTTGCTCGTCCGTTCTTGTTTGAACCAAATGACAAGATCACACGTAACGAAATCAAGAATTCAGTACAGAAATTGTTACTTGAGTTAGTTGGTCAAAGAGCATTGTATGACTTTATCGTAGTTTGCGATGAGTCTAACAACACTCCAAGCAGAATTGATCGTAGCGAACTATGGGTAGACGTTGCAATCGAGCCAGTTAAAGCCGTAGAGTTCATCTACATTCCAGTGCGTTTAGTTAACACTGGCGCAATCAAAGCTGGCACATTCACACTAGCTTAATTGAGTAAATAAAAGGAATAAGGAGAATAAAATGGCAGTAGCAAGTTTAAGTAAATTAACAGTACCGTTACCAGCAGGCCAGAGCGCAAGCAATCAAGGCTTGCTAATGCCTAAGTTGAAGTACCGCTTTAGAGTTCAATTACAGAACTTTGGAGTTACAAGTCCTACAACTGAAATCACCAAGCAGGTAATGAACGTAACTCGTCCAGAGGTTACATTCGAGAATATGACATTAGATGTGTACAACAGCCGTATCAAATACGCTGGCAAGCACACTTGGTCAGACTTGACATTGACTGTACGTGATGATGTATCCGGCGCTGTTAGCAAGTTAGTTGGCGAGCAAGTTCAGAAGCAATTTGACTTCTTTGAACAAGCTAGTGCGGCTTCTGGTATTGATTACAAGTTCACAACTGTAATTGAAATCCTAGATGGCGGCAACGGTGCATTTGAAGCAACAGTATTAGAAGCCTTTGAATTAGAAGGTTGCTACTTACAGAAAGTTACATACCAAGGTGGAGATTACACGTCAAGCGATCCTTTAGATATCGCAATGACAATCACCTTTGATAATGCAATTCAAACTAATGCTTCTGGTAACCCAGTTGGTATTGGTCAGAATGTTGGCCGTGCTATCAATACACTAGCAACAGGCTAATACGCATAGCGGTTAGACTAAGAAGACCCAGTTTATTCTGGGTCTTTTTTTACGGCTAAATATTATCATGCCATCACTAGGTTCCTATTTACAGCCAGTCCTTAATCCTGGCTATCAACTCAAAGATTATTCTCACGCCAGCCGACTGTATGCTGACGATGTGTTTGCCCTTGCGCCTAAAGCAGGATGGCTTTACTACGTTGTATTTGATATTGATCCTAGTGCAATTACTGATGAAAAATGGGCAAATCAACAACGTATTTCTGAAGTAGGTATGTTAGTTAAGTCGTGCGACTTGCCTAAGTTTACTATTCAAACAGAAACTATGAACCAGTATAACAGAAAAACTGTTGTACAAAAACAAATAACTTATAATCCTTGTAATATAACAATGCATGACGATCAATCAAACGTTGTTCATAACATGTGGTTAAACTATTATAGATATTATTATGCAGATTCAACTTGGGGCGGCACTGGTCCTATTGGCACAGCTAGAGACAACACCCCGGGAGCATATCAAAGTAACAAATATTTGCCCTCTAATGATTTGTTTAATCCGGTCAACTATGGCCTGAACTCAAAATTAACAGTGGCACCATTTTTTAGATCAATTACAATTTATCAACTTAATAGAAAAATCTTTACAAGTTATAAATTAGTTAATCCATTAATTACTCAATGGGAACATGATAAACTTGATCAGACAGCTGGCAATAGACTAGCGGAAAGTAAAATGGGTGTTGCATATGAAGCAGTATTCTACGGAGTAGGTCAAGTTAAAAAAGATACTCCTACAGGATTTGCTATGTTTCACTATGATACAAGTCCAAGTCCATTAAGTATTGCAGGTGGTGGCAATAATAGTATATTTGGGCCAGGCGGAGTTATTCCAGGTGCGTTAGAAGTGTTCGGTGATGTTACAGGAATGATGAATCCAGACTCACAGGTATCACCTCTAGGTGTTTTAGGTACAGTTATTAAAGGTGCAAACCTTGTTAAAAATATTAAAGGCGTTACTAAAGAAAGTTTACGTGCTGAAGGTTATAAGATTATTAATAGTACCTTGCAAAAAGTTGCTCGTGGTGGATTAAATGGTCTAGGTGTTAATTTAAATTTAAACAAAGGCAACAATTATGCCACAGCCGGCCAGTTCTTAGGAACTCCAGTAGCTGTTGTATCAGCGGCGGCAATTGGTCAAGAATTTGGTGGGGGAACTGTTACACAAACAGGTTCTGCTTCAGGTGGGACGCCACCGGCATCTGCTGGGGCTGCGGCAGCATCTTTGGCAAAAGGCCTTTCGTTAGATAAAGCAAAATCTGCTCTTGATGGTGTAAAATTTAATAAGCCTGTTGCAGAAGATGCATCCCCAGACGGTGAAACTCCAGCACAAGGAACATACTTTAATGCTCCTGAACCATTAATTGATACTGATCCATTTGAACGCCCAGAGATTGACGAAAATAGTGCCGAGGAAGATATCCAAGCCGCACTTGATGATTTAAATTCTTCATGGGCGACCGATAACGAATTTGTTTCTGGACAAACCCCAGACTCTAACGAAATTACTGACAAGTTAAACAACGCCGCTAGTTACGAAGAGTATGTTGCTATTAAACAAAATGCAGACGACGTGTTTACAAAAACTAAAGAAGTGCAAGCAACAGTTGATGCTAAGTATTCAAACGAACATCAAAGATTGACTACAATATTACAATTTGTCAAAGGCGACACCAGTGGCAGCGGATCGGTACAGTCATTTGACGATAATGAACCTACTTCACCTAGTTCAGAAAGTACAGCAGTACCACCAGACTTTGAATTTTAATTATGACATATTACAATAACATCCCTAAGCCAAAATCAAATCCCGATTCTGCTAATGCAACCTTACAAGTGTTTGATACATATTCTGTTGCTCCTCTTAATGTCGACGCAACAACATATGATGCAATGCTTGGATTTTTTACACAACGAGGTTTTGGTGAAGACTCTGCTAGAAGTATGAGTTATGTTATTATCAAGCAGGCAATCCTAGATAGTATCAATCCTTTTAAATTAATCGAAACTTTGAAAGGACTAACAAACGTTGAGATAAGTGATGTAATTACCGAAGTATTAAATTACAATCGATACAAGACTAGTAGTCTTGGAACAGCTAGTCCGTTTACTCCTTCTGAAGAAGTTTCTAGGAATATTATTGCATGAGTTTAAAATTTGCTCAGGGAACTTTTAAATTAAAGAACCCAGAGAAGTATATAGGGTTAGGAAATCCTCGATATCGTAGTAGCTGGGAATTTGCTGTAATGAAAATGCTAGACGAAAATGCAGGCATAATTCAGTGGGCAAGCGAGTCGATTAAGATTCCTTATAGAGATCCGTTAACTGGAAAGCATACTGTTTACGTTCCAGATTTTTTAGTAATGTATATGGACAAGACTCAAAAGAAACATGCAGAACTATGGGAAGTAAAACCGCGTAGTCAAACAGTATTAGAAGCGGTTGGTAAGAATAAGTACAATCAGGCGCACTATATTAAAAATATGGCTAAATGGCAAGTTGCTAGGCAATGGGCTAAAAAGCAAGGGCTAGCATTTCGTATCCTAACCGAAGATGATATTTTCCATATGGGCGGCAAAAGACGTTAAATAAACGTATGACTAAGAAACTAGAAGAATTGTTAAATTTGCCAACATCGGAAGAGGCTGAAATTATAGCTCCTAAACCAGCTAAAGAGACTCCGCCAGCAGTAATTAACTTACAAGATCGTTTAGAAGAATTTGATAAAATAAGTTCTGCTTTACCTAAAGTAGAAGGTTTAGGCAATATGAGCGATACAGAGTTAGATAATTTAGCTAGTAAAGCTGAAACAGCGTTTGATGATCTAATGGATTTGGGCATGAATGTTGAAGCTAAGTATGGTAGTCGCATGTTTGAAGTAGCGGGTAATATGTTAAAAACCGCAGTAGATGCAAAATCTGCTAAAATTGATAAGAAATTAAAGATGGTTGAGCTTCAACTTAAGAAGCTAGCTATAGATAAAAAGAGTGCAGGAGAAAGCGAAGATCCTGTAGAAGGCAAAGGATACATTGTTACAGACCGCAATAGTCTCCTGGAAAAACTTAAAAATGTTAATAAATAATACATCGGGAAACTAATATGAAGTCATTCAAAGAACACTTAGTAGAAAGCAAAAGAACTTACGATTTTAAGGTTAAGATTGCTGGCGGTTTTGCCCCAGAGCAAGAAGCTATCATGAAAACTTTACTAGACAAGTATAAAGTCGTTGAGTTTAAAAAGACAGGAAAAACTCCAGTGCAATCATTGCCACTAGATTTTCCAAAACTTACAAATACCGAAGTTAGCATCTATGAAGTAACTTTAGATTATCCAGTTGCATCGCACGAACTTGCAAACTATTTAGGCACAGGTTTAAAAATTACTGAACAAAGCATTGTTGTTCGTAAGCCAGGCGAACCATCAGAACAATATCAAGAACCACAAGAAAAGCGTGAAGGCGCACTATTAAACGATCCTGATTACAAAGAAGCAGGATCACCAAAGTTTGAAGATTATTATGGCGACAAGTATAACGCTAGTCTTATAAAGACATTAAACGACGACCTCAAAGCTCAACATAAGGCACGTGGTCAAGTTATCCCGCAAGGCGATGACGGAAAGACTACTAATGAAGTAGCACAAAATAACCAGAGCCCAGTAGGGTCAAAATAAGGAAAAACAACCATGCAAATGATTGACGTACTAAAAAGATTAGCTGAGCTAGATGCCGATAATCCAAATGTAGACACGGTCGCAATGACTAACGAACAGAGCCTAGCTACTGTTACTAACATTGAAGGCAAACAAATTAACGAAAACGTTAATGAATGTGGCCCAATGGGAATGATGGGTGGAATGAATACACCTGCTAGCTTTAGCATTAATGCTAGTGCCGGTAGTGGCGACGAAGTTGCTAGTATGCTTACACAAATTATGAACCTAGCAGGTGTTAAGCCAGTTGGCGGAATGGGCGATGTAGATCATGACGGCGACCACGATATGGGCGATCATGAAATTGAACTCGGTGCTCCGCACTCAGTGGAAGTTGAACCAAAGTCAGCAGGTGGTGAGATGGGCGATTTAATTGGTATGATTGATCGCATGAATGGTCCAGAAGATGAAGAAGTTGGTCCAGAAAGTTTAGGCCCAGAAGAAGGTGAAAGTGATAGTCCTGTAGCAGACATGGCTGACGAAGTTCGCGGAATGGCTGACGAAATGGCTGGCATGAAAGACGAAGGCATTGGCGCAGGATTTGATACAGCAACTACAACTCCAGACGAAAAAGTCAAAGCACACGATCATGGCGATTCTCAAGTTACAATAGGCAAAAAGCCTGGCTTCCCACACCGTCAAGGCGATAATCCATATAGCGAAGGCATTGAACAAGTTAGCTTACGTTTATTAAAAGAATATGAAGCTTTTAAAAGTCAACAATAATTAAATTTGTTAATACCAAATAGCACCTTCGGGTGCTATTTTTTTCATTAAATACGAGTATGGGAAAATCATTAGACGGCAACTTAATTAAAAGTGCCAATAAAAAACAACGATTCACTGAGCAGGATCTTAAAGACATTGCATTATGCATGGAAGATCCTCACTATTTCCTTAAGCATTTTTTCTATATCCAACATCCTACACAGGGTAAGATAAAATATCAAGCATTTGATTATCAAATAGAATTATTAGATAGTTATAATAGTCATCGTTTTAGTGTAAACATGCTAGGACGTCAAATGGGCAAAACTACTACCGCTGTGGGATATTTGTTGTGGTATGCAATGTTCGTACCAGACAGTACTATTTTAATTGCCGCGCACAAATATACAGGTGCTAAAGAAATTATGCAACGCCTGCGTTATGCGTATGAAACTTGCCCTGATCATATTCGTTGTGGAGTAACAAGCTATAATAAAGAGTCGATAGAATTCGACAACGGCTCACGTATTGTTGCGCAGACAACAACAGAAACAACAGGTCGTGGTATGTCATTATCATTACTATACTGTGACGAGTTTGCGTTTGTTCCGCCCAATGTGGCCTCAGAATTCTGGACTTCAATATCACCCACACTAGCAACTGGTGGTAAGGCTATTATTACTAGCACACCAAATAGTGATGAAGATCAATTTGCACAAATTTGGAACGAAGCTAACAAACGTTTCGATGAGTTTGGCAATGAACAAGACATAGGTCGTAATGGCTTCGCTCCGTATATGGCTATTTGGAGCCAGCATCCAGATCGTGATGATAAGTGGATGCAAGAAGAAATGTCACGTGTCGGTGAAGAACGCTTCCGACGTGAACATAATTGCGAATTCCTGGTCTTTGACGAAACACTAATCAACTCAATTAGTCTTGCTAATTTAGAAGCGTCTAATCCTATTATGAATATGGGACAAGTTCGCTGGTACAAAAAGATTGATCCAGCTTCTACATATATTATCAGTCTAGATCCTAGTTTAGGTACAGGTGGCGATTACGCAGGTCTAGAAGTCCTTGAAATTCCTAGCTTTACTCAGGTGGCAGAGTGGCATCATAATACAACTCCAATACAGCAACAGGTTCGCATCTTACGAGACATCTGCAAATATATTGAAGATGAGTGTGAAAAACAGGATACTACTGTTAGTTTATATTTTAGCGTTGAAAACAATACAGTCGGTGAAGCGGCCCTAGTATCTATTAACGAGCTGGGTGAAGAAACGTTTCCAGGCATGTTCCTAAGCGAGCCAATTAAAAAAGGGCATGTTCGCCGTTATCGCAAGGGCTTTAATACTACCCACAAGTCTAAACTATCAATTGCCGCTAAGTTAAAGCAGTTAATTGAAACTAAGACTTTAACAATTCACAGTAAACCGCTAATTAGTCAGCTTAAAGCATACGTTGCCAAAGGGCTTAGTTTTGAAGCAAAAACTGGCGAACACGACGACTTAGTAGCGTCTTTATTGCTTAATATACGCATGGTTATGATGCTACAGGACTGGGATCCTAGTGTTTATGAGAAAATGCACGAACATGTTAGCGAAGACCTATTATTACCTATGCCAATCTACATTGGCGCATCTATATAAATATACAAATGAAGCCAATCGAAATTATAGCCAGCGATTTATTTGATAAAGTCCGTAGCAGATTCACCAATTTGCAAATGGGCGATGAAAGCGGATCAGTAACCGCAGACCCAGCAGCCGCAAGATTTTTTGATTTTGACTTTGCTGTAGAAGGCGTAAATTTAGGTCGCGTTAGTATTAGCATTAACGAAACTGGCAATTTAAAAGTTTATTACAGCCAGGGTATTACAGAAAATACCGATGGCATTACACAAACAATGTGGTACGATTTCTTAAAAGAAATGCGGTTTTTTGCAAAACGTAGATTATTAAGATTTGATACCCGCGATATATCAAAAGGTAATTTGGACAAAACAGATTTCCAATACCTTGCACAGAACGGAAACAAGGATCCTAACATGAATGAATCAGCATTAACCGGAAGTTCAAGAACTTCACATAGAAAGTTAGAAAATACAGATTTAATTATACGCCACTCAGAACCAATTGACCCTGATCAAAAGGGTGCTCGTAGCCGTAAAATTAAAAACTTGTTCATTCAAAATTCAGAAGGCGAGCGTTTTAAATTTCCATTTACATATCTTCCAGGCGCCCGTGCAATGCAACGTCACGTAGCAAATGGTGGTTATCCACATGATGCAGGTGGTAAACATATTGTTAAATGCTGTGAAGAAATTCTAAAATTAAGCGATTTTGGTCGTAAAGTAAAGCACTCAACATTAAACGACAATGCACACGGTATCATTGAACGTGCAGGTCAGAAATTAAAATCCTTGCGTCACCATATGGAATGTATGGGCAAGCAAGGTTACTACGAATCATGGGCAGAAGGCTTTAACGGTGACGAAGAAAATGTTATCGAAATGGACGATGCTACTATGGAAAGTTACAAAGATGCATTTACTGTTAATAAGTTTGACGAAGCATTATCAGATGTATTTCCTTTACTCCACGCTATTATGCAAGAAGCAGGCGAAATTGATCTTGACGATGTAATGACAGAAGCACAAGATGAAGATATTGAAGTTGCAGAAACTGATGAAGATAAAGCATTGGAATTTGCCGCGTTCGAATCTTGGGCAACTGCATTAGAGTCCGGAACATTAGAACCAGATGCGTTAATGAATCTTAAAGACTTCTTAGATCAAAATCCAGAAATGACTTTAGGTGCTGATGGCACAGAAGCTGTTGAAGCACTACAAGGTATTGGAATTGTTAGCGATGCGTTAGAAGAATTGATTACTGCAAAAGCAGGTCTTCAAGACGGCTCTAATACACCATTAAGAGATGTTGTGGGTGAGTGGTTGATGCAAGACGACCCAGAAGCCGCACAAGAATTAGGATTAGTACCACAAGCACCAGAACAAGAACCTGCACCGGAGCAAGATCCAGCAATGGCTCAACAAGAACCTGCTCCAGATCAAATGGCTCCAGAACAAGATCCAACAATGGCTGAAGGTCCTAATAAGAGTGATATTCCTGCATCACAGCGCAAAGCTAGTGGTAATCCAGATTGGAAAACTACTAGACAAGATTTAGAAAAACAACGCGAAAAGAATATCAGCGATCCAAAAACTCTTGCTAAGAACTCAGGACGTTCTGCTGATGAAGACCACATCGATCAAGGCGACGAAGAGCCATTAATTGAAAAGGACGCAAGCAACGAAGAAATTTGGCAAGCAGTTGAAGGTTTCTTAGACAAAGATAAAGGTACATGGACCAAAGGTCGTCCTGGTATTGTAGCACATTGCTCGAGAGAGTTTGGCGAAGCCGGTGGTAAAAAAGCCGCTAAAGCTATTATGATTCTAAGCAAGAAATATCCAATGCAACCAGATGCACACCACGAACCCGAAATTGAAGGCATGGGTAACGATCCGTACCAACGTGATTTTGATTCGAGTCAAACAGGATTCGGTCCTCGAGAGCGTGAAGACGACGAAGGTGAAGACGAATCAGTTATAAAAATGTCTAATGATTCGTTTGAAGACATTATGCGTCTAGCTGGTTTACTTCCCTTAGCTGAGGCTGAAAAGAAAACAATGAGCAGAGCCGGTAAAGGTATGATGAAATATGGTAAAGACGGCATGAAGGCTCTAGCAAAAGCTGGTAAAGAAGGTAAAGATTTAGATAAAGTCCGAGACAAGTATAACAAGTATAAAGACTAATTGGTTAAAATTACCAGAAATAATCCTACTTAATTGTTGACAAGATAAATAAACTAGCATACAATATAACGTATGCTAGTTTTTTCTTTATGTAGTTGCATAGAGAAAAGAGGCAAACAAAGGCACATTAATTTAAGGAGAAATAACATGGCATCTTTGGCAGAAATTAGAGCAAAACTTCAGGCATCAAATCAACAAAACACTGGCGGTTCCGCTGGTGGCGATAACGCAATTTTCCCGCATTGGAATCAAGCAGAAGGAACAACTACTACAGTTCGCTTCCTACCAGACGCTGATCCAAACAACACATTCTTCTGGATCGAACGAGCAATGATCAAATTGCCATTCGCAGGAGTTAAGGGAGAAACCAATTCCAAACCCGTAACAGTACAAGTACCTTGCATGGAAATGTGGGGAGAAACTTGTCCTATTCTTACAGAGGTACGTCCTTGGTTTAAGGATAAGTCTTTAGAAGAGATGGGTCGTAAGTATTGGAAAAAGCGTAGTTATTTGTTCCAAGGTTTTGTTACAGACACTAAAATGTCTGAAGATAAAACACCAGAAAATCCAATTCGTCGATTTATTATCGGCAGTCAGATTTTTAACTTGGTTAAGAACGCACTAATGGATAGTGAAATTGAAGAATTGCCAACAGACTATGTCCGTGGCTTGGATTTCAAAATTACTAAGACTTCCAAAGGTGGATATGCAGATTACTCTACATCAAGTTGGGCTCGTCGTGAACGTGCTTTAAGCGATGCTGAAAAAGCCGCTATTGACACTCACGGTTTGTTTGATTTGAAATCATTCTTACCTAAGAAACCAGGTGAAGTTGAACTCAAGGTTATGAAAGAAATGTTCGAAGCGTCAGTAGACGGTGAAGCATTTGACATGGACCGTTGGGGACAATACTTTAAACCAGCGGGAATGGGCGGTAGCGGTTCAGCTACAGGTTCAAACACACAAGCGGCAGCACCAAAAGCGGCTCCAGCACCTACTCCAGCAGTAGACGAGGATGACGTCCCTTTTGAGCAAGCGGCTCCAGCACCCGCACAAAAAGTTGCTGAGGCTCAACCAGCTTCAGAAGGTTCATCAGCATCGGCTCGTGCCCAAGACATCTTGGCAATGATCCGTAACCGTCAGAAAGCAGAATAAGGAGTTAGACTATGGGAAAGGCCTTCGATATTTCGAAGTTCCGTAAGTCTATCACTAAATCTATTGATGGACTAGGAATTGGGTTTAACGACCCATCCGATTGGATTTCAACCGGAAACTACGCCCTTAACTATCTTATCTCGGGGGACTTCTTCAAAGGAGTCCCTTTGGGAAAAGTTACAGTTTTTGCAGGCGAATCAGGTGCAGGTAAAAGTTATATATGTTCTGGTAACATTATTCGTGCCGCTCAAGAACAGGGTATTTTTGTTGTCTTAATTGACTCTGAAAACGCCTTGGACAGGCAGTGGTTGGATCTAGGTGTTGATATTAGTGATGAAAAGTTGTTGAAACTTAACATGGCTATGATCGATGACGTAGCAAAAACCATTCACGAATTTATGAAAGAGTATAAAGTAATGCCTTTAGAAGAACGTCCTAAGGTGTTATTTGTAATTGACTCACTAGGAATGTTGCTTACTCCAACTGACGTAAATCAGTTTGAAGCAGGTGAAATGAAAGGTGATATGGGCCGTAAACCTAAAGCACTTACTAGCCTTGTTCGTAATTGTGTTAATATGTTTGGTAGTTATAATGTAGGTATGGTTTGTACAAATCACACATACGCAAGCCAAGACATGTTTGACCC
>Ga0114979_10000948_pt1 | contig 19277 bp, 16 predicted proteins | sample S_140625_EF_Meta_FD_87315 | JGI IMG/M metagenome (GOLD analysis project Ga0114979, IMG submission 87315) | Freshwater microbial communities from Lake Simoncouche, Canada to study carbon cycling - S_140625_EF_MetaG | ecosystem: Environmental > Aquatic > Freshwater > Lake | place: Lake...
GCTTTCATACGCATATGGAATTGAAAACGCGGTAATAAATCCCATATCGGTATACTTTACTTCCGCTGGAACATCCGGCGCTGTGCTGGGATTGGACTTCAACTGTTCAAACAGATTTTGTATGATCTGAAACTTATTTAATGTATCTGCAGGATCTGCCTGTTCATCAACATTAATCGTATACCTCACGACATGCAAATCAAGTTGACTTCTAACAAATGCTTCATTCATCAACTGCTGATAAATTTTATCATCGTTCATGTAATTTTCTTCAATCTGACTGCGAAAATTCTCAACATCTGCTCTCATTTGTTCCGATGTATCTAGCATCATTTCTTGCGCCGCCTTTACCTTTATTTTAAAATTAGAATACAAGGAAACATATTCTCTTATCGCTTTTTCCTTGTTGTCTACCTGTGTTTTGTTCTTATTGTACGCTCTTAAAAACTCAGCTTTCCCAACAGAAAACTTTCCATAGGTCAACAATGTTTGCGAAGTGACTGCATTAGCTATCGCAGAAAATATAAACAGAAATAATACCTTTTTCATTTTTAATTTTCAGTTTTATATGCCGATTTTATTTCTTTTTTTTCGACCATTTGGTTTTTAAAAAATCGTTGAGCTGCTCCCATCCTAATTTTTTTCCGACGATGCGTTTTTCCTTATCCAATAAAAACAATGTAGGTGTTTGTGTCACATCATATAATTGTCTGAAGCCAGGTCTTTGTGAATCTGTAACTGCTTTCTCCATTTCTTTGGTTTCATACACATTTGTCCAGTCGCCAATTTTATTTTCCTTGATGTAATTAACCCAATCTTTCTTTTTGTCATTATCGGATAGAACGGAATAAATGCGCACATTGTGTGCTTTCCAGCTGGCTCTGTAAATTGAATCGATGCGGGGTACTTCTTCTTTACAATGTCCGCAACTCGGATCCCAAAAGATTACCAAGGTGTAGTCTGCGTTTAAATCATACAACGTACTCATTTTCCCGGTTGAATCTACCATCTCCAGATTTGCCGCTTTAACGCCAATCAAATTGCTCATTTGCATGTATGCTCTTCTGGTAATGGTTTCCATTTGTTTTTCGTTGAGCCAATTTGTAAGTCCTTTGCTGTGGTATTTTTCAAACAAGTGCACAAACACTGCATCTTGTCCCATTATTTTAGGATTGAGGTATTCATCTGTAAACCAGTTGAGCATGAATTTGTACATCTCTGGCGCGTTTCTCGCAAACAACAATCTATAGTCGATGTCTTTTATGATGCTATCTGGCGCCTGTACCAAAATCTCTCTGTAATATCTTTCAAATTTGGGTAAGAAAAATGGCGTGCGAATGATGCGGTCATCCATAAATGAAACCCCATCCCAATAATGTTCTTTGTAATAATTGTAATTTTCTAAACTGTCTTGACGATTGGCTGGATTGTTGTGTAAGATTTCCGGTTCCTTCATGGTGTTGAGAAAAACAGACATCAAAGCCGTTGGATTGTTTTTCATGATGCTGTCGCGGAATGCTGACAATTGCTTGCTGAGTTCTAGGTATTTATCCTTGTGCGTTGATGAATCAGCCTTTGTTCTAGATGCAGTGTATGCCATGTTTTCCATTTGCATTTGCATTCCAATTACCGACACAAATTTTTGGTATTGCTGAAACAATTTATTTTCGTCTGATCCTTTGATTTGAATATTCTGCAAATCTGCGCTATCAGCATAAATCGAAATGTTTTGTTCTTTGTTTACAAAAAAATCGACGGTTCTATTTTTTCCCGGAAATACAATTGCATAAATACCACCCGGAAGATTGCGATTGCCTTTAAATACAGCAACCCCATTTTCATTTACCATCGCAGAATCTTCGATGTTTAAATTCTTTCCCATGTGATAACACAAATAGGTCAAACCCGCTTTGTAGCTAGGGGTTTTAAGCGTTACTGTAAATGAGCCTGAATCTTTTGCCGACATCGCCGATTTCTTGGCGGCTTCCGGCGCTTCTTTTGAAGTTTGTCCTTTCGATTGAACAGTAGTTTTTTGTGCGAATGTGCTGGCAGTTAACAACAATGCAACGCCAACAAAGAGTATAATTTTCTTCATAGTAAATAAAAAAGTATTCAAATGTATTTAAAATAAAGGGTTTGTGAAATCTAAGATTTTTTTACGGCCGTAAAATTACAATTCATTAACAAATCAAATTAGGGTATTTAAGGTTAATTTTGTCTCGTGCGAAAAAAACATAAAAATATAATTCTCGAAAATATTGCGATTACCGATTACGCTGCTGAGGGAAAATCATTGGTTCGTCACGATGGAAAAGTGATTTTTGTGTCCGGGGCAATACCGGGCGATGTGGTAAATATTCAGATTGGTAAGAGTAAAAAAGACTGGGCTGAGGGCAGAGCGATTTCAATTGTTGAACCTTCTCCCGATCGTTTGGTTCCTTTCTGCAAACATTTTGGAAATTGTGGCGGTTGCAAATGGCAAATGCTTCCTTACGAAAAACAGCTCCAATTTAAACAACAAGAAGCCGAACAGAACTTAAGAAGAATTGGAAAAATCGACATCCCGGAAATGTTACCAATTATTGGTTCAGACAATACCAAACACTACCGCAACAAACTCGAGTTTACATTCAGCAATAAACGTTTCTTAACCAATGAGGAAATTGGCTCCGAGCAAAGCATTTCCCAACAAGATGCTTTGGGTTATCATGCGCCAAGAATATTTGATAAAATCATCGACATTCATGAATGTCATTTGCTCGACCCCATCAATGATGCCATCCGTAATACCATCAGAACTTACGCGAAAGCACATGCGCTGGAATTTTACGATATCCGCGAACACAGCGGATGGCTGAGAAACATCATCATCCGATACACCAGCACACAAGAATTGATGGTGAACATTTGTTTGAATTATGACGAAGAAGAAAAAAGAAATGCATTGCTGCAACACCTGCTAGAACAAGTGCCATCCATTACAACCTTACTCTATACCATCAACCCCAAATGGAACGATACCATTTACGACCTCGAACCGCAAGTGTTTTTTGGTAAAGGCTATGTAAATGAAAAATTGGGCGATATTAATTTTATCATCAGCCCAAAATCATTTTTTCAAACCAATACCAAACAGGCAGAAAAACTCTATGGTGTAGCCAAGTCATTTGCTGGTTTAACGGGGAATGAGATTGTATATGATTTGTATTGTGGTACCGGAAGCATCGGACTTTTTGTTGCAGATATGGCTAAGAAAATTATTGGTGTGGAAGTGATTGAAGATGCCATAAAAGATGCCAAACAAAACGCCGCACTGAACAATATTGAGCACGCTTCCTTTTTTGCTGGCGATGTTATCAAAATTTGCAACGATGAATTTTTCCAAACTCATGGCAAACCGGATGTGGTGATTACAGATCCGCCTCGCGCTGGCATGCACGAAAAGTTGGTGAAAAAGCTGTTGGTGATGGAAGCGCCAACCATTGTTTATGTGAGTTGTAACACCGCCACCCAAGCCAGAGACATCGCACTGCTTGCCGAAAAATATACCGTTAAAAAAGTGCAAGCTGTAGATATGTTTCCCCATACCCATCACATCGAATGTGTGGCCTTGCTCACTTTAAATTCTAATCCTTAATCTATACCTTTATCATATGTCATTTAGCAGCATCCAAAGAAGTTCGCCCATCGTTTTAAATCTTGTCATCATCAACGTAATTGTTTTTGTTGCACAAAATGTTTTTGGAGAAACGCAAGTCAACAATCTGTTTGCTTTGCATCATTATAAAGCGGATGTTTTTCAACCTTATCAAATGGTAACGCACATGTTTATGCATGGCGGTATTTTTCATATTCTTTTTAACATGTTTGCATTGTGGATGTTTGGTAGTTTGATGGAGCGCATTTGGGGACCAAAAAGATTTTTGAGTTTTTATTTGGTTTGTGGTTTGTTTGCCGCACTTGCTCAAATGATCAGCTATGCTGTTGCATTTTGGGGATACGATCATGCCGCATTAACAGCAGTACAGCAAATTCAATATCAATCCAATTTATCTGCAAGCGCCACTGTAGGTGCATCTGGAGCCATTATGGGTGTGCTGGCAGCATATGCTTACACGTTTCCAAATACCGAATTGTTTATCATGCCCATTCCATTTCCAATAAAAGCGAAGTGGGCAATTATTGGTATAATAGGCATTGATTTGTTTGGCGGTTTTGCCAATGCATCCAATGATAATGTAGCACATTTTGCGCATGTGGGAGGCGCGCTAGCCGGATTAGCCATTGTTTGGTATTGGAACAGAAACAACAAGAAACAATTTTTTTAATCATGGGAGAATCGGATAGATACATAGAATACAAAGACCTGAAAAAGAAAAGAATGCTGTTGGGCAGTGAGCAGAATGCCCTTATGGGTTTGGTTGCGTTGAATGCGATTGGGTTTCTGTTGTTGCTCACCATGCAAGTGGTTTATTTTTTTTATCAGGAGTCGGCGGCATCTTATACATCTGGTGTGGTAAAATGGTTTGAGTTACCAGCCAATTTGCACATACTTATTACTCGGCCCTGGGCACTTTTTACTTACATGTTTATTGACAACAGTCAGGGTTTGATGCGCATCATCAGCAACCTATTTTGGCTTTGGACCTTCGGCCGTATTTTGCAGGATAGATTAGGAAACAATCGATTGATTCCGGTTTACATCTATGGAGGATTATTGGGTGCACTATTTTTTATTTTGGTTCATTATTTACCTACGTCTTTACAGGATCATAAAAGTATTGCTAGTTTGATGGGTGCGAATGCGGCGGTAATGGCTGTGGCTACTGCAGCTACATTCATCGCACCTGATTATCGGTTTTTTGCTCATATTAGAAAGGGAATGCCGATTTGGGTGATGTTGGCCTTGTTTGTTTTCATCGATTTAGCCGGAGTTGCACAAATTAATCCCGCACATGCGATTGCACATTTGGGCGGAGGCATAGCTGGTTGGATCTTCATTTATTTTATCAAACGAAATATCGACATTGGAAACTGGATGAATACTTCTTATCATTTTCTTACACATATTTTTTCGCCAGCAAAAATCGAAAGCAAGCAAACCATCAAAAACAAAGTATTTTACAACACCGGCTCAAGAACACCATATCAAAAAACAGCGTTGATCAACGAACAAAAGATCAATCAAATTCTTGAAAAAATTCATCTCAATGGTTACGATTCACTTACGGATGAGGAAAAAGATTTTCTTACCAAAGCTGCAAAAGAAGATTAGATTAAACATATCTAAATGTTCTTTCATTGAATCGTATTTCCGCATTTCAACAGAAGATTTTTGTTTTTAAAATGATGCCATAATGGTTTGATATGTACCTTTAAGTATGGCGATGCAATTCTTACGCAAGACGGCAAAAACGGTTATCATCTGTAGCAATATTGTATGCGCTATTTTGTTCATTTTGGGTTGTTATGCCACTAGACTTTATGATGGTAAATTTTGGGTACTCAGTTTATTTTCTTTAACCGCTTTTTATTTTTTTGTAATCAATATTGGCTTTTTCTTGTTTTGGTTATTCGTAAAGCCCGGATTTACTTTAATCAGTTTGATAACGCTTTTGATTTGTTGGATGCCCATGCAGCATGTGTTTCAATTCAATTTAGAGTCATCTTTTCAATATAAAAAAACACCCAACAGGATTCGAGTGATGAGTTGGAATGTTGCCCACTTTAATATTGTAGAACATAAAAAACATCCTGAGTTAAAATATGAAATGATAAACTTGATCAATGATTTCCATCCGGATGTAGCTTGCTTTCAGGAGATGGTTGCCAGTGACAGTGTCTCAAATGCCATCAACTATCTTCCCGATTTTCAAAAAAAATTAGGTTACCCATATTGCCATTTTTCTTACAACAAAAAGCTCGACTTCGATGGCAAACATCGATTTGGTATTATCATTTTCAGCAAGTACCCTATCATAAACAAAAAAACAATTTTCGCAGAACCGAGAAGCTACAATTCCATTTTTCAATATGTGGATATTGTAAAAAAGAACGACACCATTCGGGTTTTCAATATTCATTTGCAGTCGCTCAAGTTTACACCGGATAATAAACTCTATATCAATAACCCTTCTTTTGAAGACGAGCAAGATATGCATGAGTCAAAATCCATTTTGCAAAAATTCAAAATTGGTTTTATCAAACGACACCAGCAAGTTGAAAACGTAAAAAAGGAGTTGAATGCCAGTAAATATCCGGTAATCCTTTGTGGTGATTTCAATGATGTTCCAAACAGCTATGCCTATAACGAGATTGGTGAAAATCTAACCAACGCATTTTGGGAAAAAGGCTCAGGTATTGGCAATACGTTTACCGGCATCGTTCCTACACTAAGAATTGACAATATATTTTACAGCAAGCCATTTGAAGCAACGCAATTCATTCGAATAAAAAAGAAATTAAGCGATCATTATCCCATCATTACCGATTTGAAATCGGAATAAGCACAAACATCTGCATCAAAAGATTCATTCAAGTGAATTATCTTTGTTTATAATTTTTCAATCCCCATCATCGTTTTATGGCATTGCACATTTACAATTCATACGTTAGAACCAAGGAGTTATTTGAACCACATACAGAAGGTCATGTAGGCATGTACGTTTGTGGCCCAACGGTTAGTGGTGAAAGTCATCTTGGACATGCAAGACCATACATCACGTTCGATTTGGTTTATCGTTATCTGACAGCAAAAAATTACAAGGTGCGTTATGTGCGCAACATCACAGATGCTGGACATTTTGAGGAGGAAGGCAAAGAAGCAGAAGACAAAGTGAGTAAGAAAGCGCAGATTGAAAAACTGGAACCGATGGAATTGGTTCAAAAATATACCAACCTTTTTCATTGGGCAATGCAACAATTCAATTGCATCGAACCAAGCATAGAGCCAACTGCAACCGGTCATATCGTAGAGCAAATTGGGATGATTGAAGATATCATTTCGAAGGGGTATGCTTATGAGGTGAATGGTTCTGTTTATTTTGATGTGAAGAAATATGCTGCAACACATGATTATGGGAAATTGAGTGGAAGGGTAATTGATGAATTGCTAGATGCCAACAACAGAACAGAAGTTTCCCGAGCATTGGATGGACAGCAGGAAAAAAGAGATGCTGCAGATTTTGCACTTTGGAAAGCAGCCCCACCCGAGCACATCATGCGCTGGAAAAGCCCATGGGGTGAAGGTTTTCCGGGTTGGCACATCGAGTGTTCCGCAATGGCTACAAAATACCTTGGACCACAATTCGACATTCATGGCGGCGGCATGGATTTACTTTTCCCACACCATGAAAGTGAAATTGCACAAAGCACCATTTGCAATCATACCACTCCAGTGAAATATTGGATGCACAACAACATGATTACCATCAACGGCAGAAAGATGGGAAAAAGCTACAACAACGTAATCAAACTAACGGAGTTGTTTAGTGGCAATCATCCATTACTCGCACAAGCATTTCATCCGATGACGGTGCGTTTTTTCATTCTACAAAGTCATTACAGAAGTACACTCGATTTTAGCAGCGAGGCTTTAATAGCAAGTGAGAAAGCGTTGAAACGTTTATGGGATGCCTACATGATTTTACAAAAGATGTCAACACAGGACGACTTGCCTGCAGCCGATGAAGCATTGGATACCAAAATCAATCAATGGCTCAACGAATTTGAAATTTTCATGGATGATGATTTCAGCACCCCGAAGGTGATTGCCAATATGTTTGAAATCGCGCCCACCATAAACGCAATGAAAGATGGACTGATTCCTTCGAATGCCATCAGCACCTACACGTTACAGTTAATGAAAGATAAATTTTCGCTTTTCTTAGAGCAGATTTTTGGTTTGAAAGATATTAACACCAACAACAACAGCATTCTTACGCCGGTGATGGAGTTGTTGCTTGACATTAGAAAACAAGCAAAAGCAAACAAAGATTTTGCTACCTCAGATAAAATCAGAAATCAACTTACGGCAATGGGTATTTCAATAAAAGATGAAAAGGATGGAAATACCAGCTGGGGACTTGCATAAACTATAAATAAAAATGGAAGCCATTCAGCATTTATCCAAAGATAAAAAATTGGGCAGTATCATTTCAAAGCAAGAACAAATTGCTTTAGAAGCCCAAAAAAACATTTACCTCTATATCTGTTTTTCCATTATCAGTCAGCAGTTGAGTACGCGCGTTGCAGCAATTATTAAGGATAGATTTTTAGCATTGTACAAGAAGAAAACGCCAACAATAACGGAAATCGCTGCTACACCATTTGAGGAATTAAAATCCATTGGACTATCCGCTTCGAAAACACAATATGTAATGAATGTCTGTGCATTTTTTTTGGAGCACCAAATCAATGACGCCATGTTGAAGAAAATGGATGATGAAGAAATCATTCAATTGCTAACGGGCATAAAAGGTGTTGGCAGGTGGACAGTAGAAATGATTTTGATGTTTGCGATGGGCAGAACGGATGTTTTTGCAGTAGATGATTTGGGTATACAACAACAAATGAGCAAATTGTATGGCATTGACGCAACCAATAAAAAAGCGATGAAAGCGGAAATGATGCAAATTGCCGAAGCCTGGCGGCCTTATCGAACCTACGCCTGCAGGTATTTATGGAATTGGAAGGATAAAGTGTAATTTTTTGTATCCGCAGTCTCTACATTTTTGCTGTCAGCAACCCTACGATCAGCTCTAGATTTTGCAAATCAATCGCATCAAAACTATCCAACGCAACACTATCTACGTCCAGCACACCCAAACATTTTTCTTGCCTGATCAACGGAATAACAATTTCCGATTTTGATAAACTGCTGCATGCGATATGTCCAGGAAATTTTTCTACATCCGGCACAATCAACGATGCAGCGCGCTCCCAAGCAGCACCACAAACCCCACGACCTTTCCTGATGCGGGTGCAAGCCACCGGACCTTGAAAAGGACCCAATACCAACTCGTCATTTTTAACCAGATAAAAACCCACCCACAACCAGCCAAACTGCTCTTTTAGTGCCGCAGCAACATTTGCCATATTGGCTACAGCGTCATCCTCACCTTCCAACAAACCCTTGATTTGCGGAATGATGTTTTCGTATTGCGCTGCTTTTGTTCCTTCTGTGATGATTAAATCTTCTGCCATTATTTTTAATTAAAGTGCTTGAAGTAAGGAGTGAATCAATTCATGTTCAAATCCTTTTTGCATGAGATAATTTTGAATCTTCTTTTTCTTAATGAAGATGTTCTTTTCATTTTTTACTTCTTTAAGCTTTGCTTGAAAAAGCTTTTCCAAAGTACGCATGTAATCTTCCTCCGAAATGGTAAGCAACGCTTTTTTTATACAGTAATCGCTGATCTTATCTTGCTTCAACGCATATTTTATTTTCACCTTGCCCCAGTCTTTTACTCTAAACTTTCCGCCTGCAAATGCAATCGCATAGCGCTCTTCGTTGAGATAGTTTTCGCTAATCAATTCGGCCATCAACGCTTCTACCTGATCTTTGTATAAACCATAACCATAAAGTTTTTCTTTCACTTCCTGATGGTTTCTTTCCTGGTATGCACAATATTGGCGGATTTTTTGTGCCGCCTTTTCTATTCCTATGTTTAATGGATTTGCCAAATGTTGAAAATTAGTGTTTCAATGTTGAAATTAGGAACAAATTATCTTGCTTTCATTAACTGCAATCTTTTATCTTTGGCACACATTAAAATTTGCTTATGAAGTTTATCGTTTCCTCTTCCGCATTGCTTAAACAATTACAGCAAATTAGCGGTGTAATCAATAGCAATACGGTATTGCCTATTTTAGAAGACTTTCTTTTTGAGATTGATAAAAACAAACTCTCCGTTACAGCTACCGATTTAGAAACAGTGATGAAAGTGCATATGCCCATCGAAGCCAAAGACACTGGAAAGGTGTGTATTCCTGCAAAAATATTAATGGATTCTCTTAAAAATATTGCGGAGCAGCCCCTTACTTTCAACATCGATAAAAACTATGGTATTGAAATCACCAGTGATAATGGAAAGTACAAAGTAATGGGAGAAAATCCAGATAACTTTCCGCGCGAGCCACAAGCAGATGACGCCAATTCATTTACCATGTCTTCTTCAGCGTTGGTAACCGCTATCAACAAATCGATTTTTGCTGTAAGCAATGATGATCTTCGCCCTGCGATGACCGGTGTTTTCTTTGAGATGGATAGCAACAGCATTACGTTCGTAGCCACTGATGCACATCGATTGGTTCGTTATACCAGAAAAGATGTTACTTGTCCTAAAAAAGGCAGCTTCATCGTTCCTAAAAAACCTTTGGCTTTGCTAAAAAGCGCTTTGCCCGATAACGACGACGAACTAACCATTTCCTACAACGAAAGCCATTTGTTTGTTACTCACGGAAGTACAGAATTGGTTTGCCGTTTGATTGATGCGCGTTTCCCTGATTATAAAGTTGTTATTCCTACAGACAATCCATACAAATTGATTGTAAACAGACATGATTTTCAAAATGCATTGCGCAGGGTAAGCGTTTTCAGTAACAAAAGCACCAACCAAATTGCATTGAATATCAATGGAAGTGAATTGCATTTAGCTGCTCAGGATGTGGATTTCAGCAATGAAGGTAACGAACGCATGGCATGTCAATATGATGGCGAAAATTTACAAATCGCTTTCAACGCCAAGTTCTTAATTGAAATGTTGAACGGAGCAGAAACCAGTGATATTAATATGGAATTAAGCACATCAACCAAAGCAGGCATCATCAAACCAAGTGAACAAGGTGATAGCGAAGAGCTGTTGATGTTGGTAATGCCATTGATGTTGAACAATTAATACTTACTTACCTTTTACTTATACAAAGCTCCCATATTCGGGGGCTTTTTTTTATACCATCATCCTGAACACATTCATTTGTCCATAAAAAAAGAACCGCACTATTTAAGCACGGTTCTTACAAATAATCAGTTAGTCTGGTATTATAATTTATTGATCTTTTGAGTCAATGTTTGACCATTCATTTGTACCAAAAGAATGTATGATCCTTTCGCCAATTGCGTAGCCGGCACTTCAATTTTGTTGGTTCCAACATTCACTTGTGTAGTTGTGCTAAAAATTCTTCTGCCACTTAAGTCTGCAATGGTTAACACAACTTTTTCTTTGGTTTCAGACTCCAATACTGCAGTCATGTTTTGTACAACTGGATTTGGATTAACAGCCAAAGTTGTTATGCCAAGGTTTCTGATGTTTTTGATGCTGCTGAATTTAAACGAATTGTCGTTGTCTATCATGCGTAGTCTGTAGTAGTTAATTCCTTTTACAGGCGTAGCATCAATATAACGATAATCGTTTCTGTTGATATTGTTGGCAGCATTTACAAAACCAATGGTTGTAAAATTCAAACCATCGGTGCTGCGTTCTACGGCAAATTTATTGGTGTTGATTTCTTGCGTGGTTGACCAATTTAAGTGATTTACCGTTCCAACGCGTTTTGCATCGAAACTCAACAAGGTTACTGGAACAAGGCCGGTATAATTAATCACAATGCTATCTAAACCAATAATATTTCCAAACTCACTTTGTCCTTCAAAGGCCAACTGAACGGTTTGTCCGTTGTATGCTGAGATGTCTACAATTTCATTTTTCCAATAAGGCACAGCAGCAGTTGCATCTGCTCTTTGGAAACCAGCGAGGCGAGTCCAAGTTGCACCCTTATCGGTAGAAATGGATAGAAATAAACTGTCTAATGAAGTAGCGAAAATAGCATCGCGACTCATCCAGAAATCTACCGTAGTAACTGGCGCTGGATTGGGTGCCAATGGCGTTGGTAAGGCGATGCAATTGCTAAACAACCTGCTTACGAAACCAGCAGAGTTTGAACCACTGTAGCTATCAAACAAATAAAAAGTTTCACCTTGTTTTGGAGCCAAAGAATCTATCTGATCTAGATTGGCATATTTACCTGTTTGCAAAGTCCATAGTTGTGCATCACCTGCAACAACACCCACCCAACTAAAAACAGGCAAGGTGGTTTCAGCATCTTCTACAATTGGATAAGTAGACAGGGTTGTAGCTGTTGTAGTTAAGTTGAATAAAGTATCATTTAATGTAGAACCATCTCCAGTTAAGTTTACATAAGCCGCTTCATCATTGTCACCGGCATTGCTTAAATTGATTCCAGAAAAGTTGATGATTTCAGAAGCACCTGGTGCAATTACATTGGCATTTGGTAAAGTTGATGTAGAGCTGTTGGCTCCAGTAATGGCTAAAGTAACAGCGGCGGCGCCTGCAGCAATATCATTCAAACCAGTGTTGGTTAATTCTACAGATAGCGTTTGCGGCGCATCAAAACAAGTAACATTCAAACTGGAAAGATCTGTAACAGCTGCATCAATTGGAAATTGATGTATGAACTGTATTGCAGGACGGAATGCACTTGCAGTTAAACTGGTTGTGCCAGCTGTTGGTAATGCTGTTCCATTAAATCTACGCGTAGATGTTGCAGCAGCATCAGCAGCATTTCCAATAGCTGAATAAAAAACGATTCCGGTATGTGCTACGTTGTCTGTTCTTTCTATTAAAACCTGAAGGTTGGTGCCTGCTGTTCTAACAAAAGGTGTAGATAAGGTAACCCCAACAAGACCAACTGGCGTTGCATTTAGTGTACCATTAAAAACGGTTGTATATCCGGTTAAACTATACGTACCTGAAGTGAATGTAGTTGTAGTGGAAGGAATATTTTTCATCCTGATTCTAAAATTAGAAATCGCTGGAGATAAACCTTCTGTTTGAAGAAAGAAGTTGATTTTTTCTATTGCATCAACAGTGAAAGTAGTGTTCCCAATTTCATTGTTGGTGTAAATAGATTCGCTGGCATGATAGCTACTACCGCCAACTACAATGTTGCCGCTCGTGCTCAAGCCAAAAATGTTTACGGTTTGTGCCTTTACAGCCAAACATAGAAAAGACAAAAAAAACAGATTGTACAATTTTTTCATAAAAGTGTTGTGTTTAATTAATGAGCACAGGGCGAGAAAGGTTGTTGACGTGGGAACGAATAGATTAAAGATAAATTAAAGATATATTAAAACTACATTTGCACCAAAATTAAATCCAATTGTATGCGATCAATTGCCATGATTCCAGCCCGTTATGCCGCAACACGTTTTCCGTATAAGTTAATGCAACGACTTGGCGATAAAACTGTTATCCGTCATACTTACGACAATACGGTTGCTAGCGGTTTGTTTGACGAGGTGTTTGTAGTTACCGATCATGAAATTATCTATGATGAAATTACAAACAATGGAGGCAAAGCCATCATGAGCATCAAAACGCACGAAAGTGGGTCAGATAGAATTGCAGAAGCTGTTGAACATATGGATGTAGATGTGATATTAAACGTACAAGGCGATGAGCCTTTTATTGATACTTCTTCATTAACAAAATTGCTACATGCTTTTAATGATGAAAAAGTACAGGTGGCTTCCGTAATGAAACCGTTTACAGATCTTTCTTTGTTAAGCAATTCGAATTTTGTAAAAGTGGTGGTTGATAAAAATATGGAGTCGCTTTTGTTTAGCAGAAGTGTTATTCCATTTCATCGTGACCAAGATATACAACCTACATATTATGAACACATCGGCGTCTACGCGTTTAGGAAAGCCGCACTCCTTCAGTTCACCAAATGGGAAATGACGCCATTAGAAACCATTGAAAAAATCGAATGTCTGCGCTACCTCGAAAATGGAATAAAATTAAAAATGGTGATTACAGATCATGGAGGAGTAAAAATAGATGTACCCGAAGATTTGGAGAAGGCTGAGAAGTACCTGCTAGATTTACTTGATGCTGGATGCTAGATGGTCTGGATATGCTGGATATGCTAGATACTGGATACTGGATGCTGGATAAATAATAGTTTAAGAAGTTCAAAATGTTTTATAGGTTCAAAACGTTTCTTAAGCTTATAAGTTTTATCAACATTTTGAACCTATTGAACATTTGAAACCTTTGTAACTTATTAAAAAAACTTCACCAAACGTTCCACCGCCGCTTCGAGGGTCTCTTCCTTTTTGGCAAAACAAAATCGCAAAACCTGATTGTCGGTTGGCGTTTTATAAAATGCAGAAACCGGAATGGTAGCTACACCCGCTTGTTCGGTTAATTCAGTTGCAAAAGCCAGTTCGCTTTTTTCAGAAACATTTTCATAACTGTACAATTGAAAATAACTCCCGTGTGATGGCAAAGGTTTAAACGGCGTTTTTGACATCAGTTGCTGAAAATAATCACGCTTCTGTTGTAAGAAATTCCCCAAATCCAAATACTGATTTTTATCTGTTATGAATGCAGCTATTGCATGTTGCATTGGGCTATTGCAGGTGAATGCGTTAAACTGATGTACTTTTCTAAATGCAGCCATCAGCGTTTCGGGTGCGATACAATAACCCATTTTCCAACCGGTGCAATGATAAACTTTTCCAAATGAGAAGCAAACAAAACTTCTGGCCATCAACTCCGGATAACGCAGTATCGACAAATGTGCTTTGTTATCAAAAATTAGATGCTCATACACTTCATCGCTGATGATGATGATTTCTGTTGATGCAACAATGTCTTTTAGTTCGTTGATGTCTGTTTGCGAAAGCACACTGCCGGTTGGGTTGTGCGGCGAGTTGATGATGATTGCTTTTGTCTTCGCATTTATTTTTGCTCTAACCAAATCCCAGGGTATTTCATATGTGGGATGTTGGAGTGGAATACGAATGGCAATGCCACCATTCAATTCAATATTGGGAATATAAGAATCATAAGCCGGTTCAAAAACAATGACTTCATCACCCGGAGATAAAATCGTTGTAAAAGCCGTGTATATCGCATACGTTCCACCGGGTGTGATGGTTATCTCGGTGTCGGGATTGATGTTGCACTGATAACTGGAATTTACTTTTTCGGCCAACCGTTCGCGCAATAACGGCAACCCACACATGTGTACATACTGGTTTTGATTGGCCTGCATGGCTTCATTTACCAAAGCGGTTAGCTGTGGGTTCATTGGAAAGTCTGGGAAACCCTGACCGAGATTGATGGCATTGTGTTTGGCGGCCAAAGCACTCATCACGGTGAAAATGGTTGTGCCAACATCTGGAAGTTTATTGGGAATTGTTGGAGTCAAAGGATTTGATTTTTAAATGAATTTATCGCCTTTATTGCGTTTTACTTCTGCCACATATTCTTTGATTTCTTGCTCTTTGTCTTTTTTACAAATCAATAAAACATCTTTGGTATCTACCACAATAAAATCTTCCAATCCTTGCAATAAAATCAATTTTTTATTGTCGGCATGCACCATATTTTTGGTTGCATCGATGATGATTACATTATTACCCGCAACTGCATTATCCAGATAATCCTTTTCTAAGGTATCATACGCGCTGGCCCAGGTTCCCAAATCACTCCATCCAAAAGAAGCCGGAATAACATACACATTGTCTGCTTTTTCCATGATGCCGTAATCGATGGAAATATTTACACATTGCGGATAAATTCTTTCAATAGCCTCGTGCTCGCGTGGTGTATTGAAATTTGCTTTTTCGTTATCAAACATCTCATGTATTTCCGGTAGCAGTGTTTCAAAAGCCTTTACTATATTTTTTATTTGCCAAACAAAAATGCCTGCGTTCCACAAGAAATCTCCGCTGGCTACAAAGGTTTTGGCCAAATCTTTGTCTGGTTTTTCGGTAAATGTTTTTACTTTGAAAACATTGTTGCTCACGGCCAATGGCTCAAACTGAATATAGCCATAACCGGTATTGGGATTGGTTGGTTTCACACCCAAGGTTACCAATGCTTTTATGTTGGAAGTAAATTGTAAAGCATCCAAACAAATTTTTTCAAACGCATCTTCATCAAATATCAAATGATCGGCAGGAGCACAAATTAGGTTGGCATCTTCATTGAGTTGCGCCAGTTTATACGAAACATATGCAATGCAAGGCGCTGTATTTTTTCTGGATGGCTCACACAAAATATTTTCTGCATTCAATTGAGGTAATTGTTCTGCAACAATAGATTTATAATTTTCTGCCGTGACAACAAAAATATTTTCTGCCGGAATGAATTTTGCAAAACGATCAAAAGTAGACTGTATAAGGGTTTTACCGGTATTTAAAATATCTAGAAACTGCTTGGGATAATCGGTTCTGCTCATTGGCCAAAAGCGACTGCCAATGCCTCCAGCCATAATTGCAACATAGTGATTCTTGTTCATGCTGATGTCATTGTTTTTTTAAATAATCCCTTCTCTAATTAAATCTTGAATGTGCAAAACGCCAACGTATTTTTCTTCTGATGTTACCAAAAGTTGATTGATGTTGTAGGTTCTCATCATTTCAAAAGCTTCTGCAGCCAAAGCGCTTGCAACAATTTGTTTGGGATTGGCACTCATAATAGCCGCGGCAGTAAGCGTGTCGAATTGAATGGAATTTTCCAACATTCTTCTGAGGTCGCCGTCTGTGATGATGCCGCAAATGTTTTTATGTTCATCCAGAACCGCAGTTGCACCCAATCTGTTTTTCGTAATTTCTACAATCACTTCGTTGATGGATGAAGTTTTTGAAACAGCAGGCATTTGCGAAGCCAGGATGTCTTTCACCCGCAGGTATAATTTTTTCCCTAAGGCGCCGCCCGGATGAAAGCGTGCAAAATCATCTTTTTTAAATCCTTTGATCTCCATCAAACATACCGCCAAAGCATCGCCCATTACCATTTGTGCTGTAGTGCTGGTGGTTGGCGCAAGGTTGTTGGGACAAGCCTCATGTTTTACAGTGGTATTCAAATACACATCGCAATGTGTGGCCAAAAAAGAATTGATGTTGCCGCCCATTCCAATTAAATAATTTCCAAAGCCTTTTACCAAAGGCAGTAAGACTTTTATTTCCGGACTATCGCCACTTTTGCTGATGACCAATACGATGTCATCTTTCTGTATCATACCCAAATCACCGTGAATGGCGTCTGCAGCATGCATAAAAGTAGAAGGCGTTCCGGTGCTGTTGAGCGTCGCAACAATTTTTTGAGCAATGATGGCACTTTTACCAATACCGCTAACAACCAACCGACCCTTTGTGTAGGCAATGGTTTCTACGGCCTTTGCAAAATCTGAGTTGATATATTGTTGAATACCAACGATGGATTCTGCTTGAAGCTGAAGCGTTTTATTTGCAATGGATATAATGTCTATGCTGTTCATAAAATAGTTGGCAAACCTACTTTAATTAATGCAAAACACAAAGAAACTGAGGTGAGGTTTAAAAGAATGGTTGTTGCCAAAGTATGGATTGGTTTTTTCAAAGGATTACTAATCAATAGGCTAGTAGAAAAGCAATAGAATATGATTCGTAAGAAATAAACAGAATGTTATGTGGGGTTGCGAATCCAATGAAATTCGATTAACTTCGTTGGCCTTTGATTGTGCGAAGACGCACATGAGAAAGATAAGAATGTTATGGCTACAACAAAAAAATCAAGTCCCAAAAAAACCGATCAAAGCAGTTTAACAAAAAAAGCAGATACTCCATTGTTAACGGATGCATTACAAAAGCATTTTGGTTTCGATGCGTTTAAAGGTGAACAGGAGCAAATTATTTCCACATTATTGGAAGGCAAAGATACATTTGTGATTATGCCAACCGGAGGTGGAAAGAGCTTGTGTTATCAATTGCCGGCAATGATGAAAGATGGCGTGGCCATTATCGTTTCGCCACTCATCGCTTTGATGAAAAATCAGGTTGATTTGGTTAGGAGCTACAGCAGTATTGATAATGTTGCTCATTTTCTAAACAGCACACTTAATAAAGGCCAGCAAAAAACAGTTAAGCAAGATCTGATTTCAGGAAAGACAAAGATGTTGTATGTGGCGCCTGAAACCATGACGAAAGAAGAAAACATTGCGTTTTTTCAATCCATACAAATTTCCTTTTTTGCAGTAGATGAGGCGCATTGCATATCGGAGTGGGGACACGATTTCAGACCGGAATATCGAAGATTAAAGGAAATGATGGAACGCATCAATCCGGATGCAGCCATCATCGCACTAACGGCTACGGCTACGCCAAAAGTACAAAGTGATATTGTAAAAAACTTGGGGTTAAGAGACGCAGCAGTCTTTGTTTCCTCTTTTAACCGCCCCAATTTATATTACGAAATTCAGCCGAAAATTAGTTTAGAGCAAACGAACAAAAGCATCGTACGATTTATTCAACAACACAAAAACAAAAGCGGAATCATTTATACGCTCAACAGAAAAACAACTGAAGATCTGGCCAATATGTTGATGGCAAATGGTATAAAAGCGGTTGCCTATCATGCAGGGTTAGACGCTAAGTTGAGAGCGAAAAGACAGGATGAATTTTTAAATGAAGATGTGGATGTAATTGTTGCAACAATTGCATTTGGAATGGGCATAGACAAACCCGATGTGCGTTTTGTGATTCACTATAATATTCCAAAATCGATAGAAAATTATTATCAGGAAACCGGCAGAGCAGGAAGGGATGGAATGGAAGGAAAATGTATATTGTATTACTCACACAAGGATGTTGCTAAGTTGGAACACTTGATGAAGGATAAGCCCTTGAGTGAGCGGGAGGTGGGTGCGCAGTTGATCAACGAAACTTTATCTTATGCAGAAAGCAGTATTTGCAGAAGGAAAACTTTGCTCTATTATTTTGGTGAGGAATTTGACGACAGCAAGAGCTGCGGACAGTGCGACAATTGCCTGCATCCCAAAGAAAAAATAGAAGCGAAAGAAGGAGCTGTGGATGTACTGAAGGCCGTGAAGGCATTGGGTGAACATTTTACGATAGAGTATTTGGTATTGATATTAACAGGGAAAGCCACCAAGCAAGTTCAAATGTACCGACACGAAGCATTGGACATATTTGGAATTGGCAAGGACCGTGAGGCGCATTACTGGAATAGTTTGATTCGGCAAATGTTGTTGAATGGTTTGCTGGAAAAAGATATAGTGGAATATGGTGTGTTGAAGATTACCAAAAAGGGTTTGGGCTTTTTAAAGAAGCCAGTTTCTTTTAAAATAATATTAAATAATTTATTTGAGGAGGCAAATGCAGATGATGAGGAAGCGTCAAGCGGGGAAACGACCACCGGTGCAACGGATGAAAAATTGTTAACACAGTTAAAGGAGTTGCGCAA
>Ga0114979_10000949_pt1 | contig 19274 bp, 17 predicted proteins | sample S_140625_EF_Meta_FD_87315 | JGI IMG/M metagenome (GOLD analysis project Ga0114979, IMG submission 87315) | Freshwater microbial communities from Lake Simoncouche, Canada to study carbon cycling - S_140625_EF_MetaG | ecosystem: Environmental > Aquatic > Freshwater > Lake | place: Lake...
AGACGAGTTCGTTGAAAAGAAAATAGCTCAATATTCAGAAAGGAAAAAAGCGGATAGGTCGTTTAAAGAGAAGTTTGAGGAAGAGAAATTTAAACTAACATTGGCTAAAAAATTTGTTTACAGTATAGCATCTCAAGCCCAACCTAAAAAGATGGGCGGCAAAACACAAAAACGTCGTAGAATAAAAAAGAGATATACTAGAAGACGATATTGATATTTTTAATTATTTACTTCTTATAGAACTTGGCCTTTCCATCCTTGAATTCACCAATCTCATCACCAATCTCTTCGTCAGCGTCAATCTTGTAAATCTTTCCATTTTCCTTGTTTGTTGTGTAATATGACTTGCCTGACACAGTAACTACAAATACTTCCTCAGCATCTTCCTCTTCAGCATGAGTCTCTTCCTCCTCACCTTCCTCCTCTTCCTCCTCCTCACCTTCCTCCTCCTCATCACCAGCTTCCTCCTCAGTTTCCTCTTCATCATCCTCCTCCTCACTAGCTTCCTTGTCCTCATCACCAGCTTGCGCCTCACCAGCCTCCTCCTCACCAGCTTGCGCCTCACCTTCCTCTTCCTCTTCCTCCTCATCAATTTCATAAACAATATTAATCTTTTTGGTTTCGTTTTCAGGGGCTACAAATACAACTTCATCATCCTCTTCCAATGTTTCACATTGAACAGGAATACTATCCTCCCTTTCCTTTTTAATCTCTACCTTAATAGAAGGACTGTAGCCTCGGCAATCACACCGAAACTCAGGAAGAGAATAAATCAAAGACTTCATAGACTTGTTCTCCTTTCTAAGCTTGGCATTTTTTCTCATAAGTTGCCGAACAATGGGCAAATTCAAAAGTGCGACGTAATTTTCCTCAATAGAACTCATGTTGTTAGATGCTATTCAACAATATAAAAATAAACGAATCAATTTTTTATATTGTTATCAAAAATTGTTTCAGATGGAAACCTCCGGTTTCCTCTACCATTTAATATGATTCCATTCACAAGGAAACATATCTTCAACACTATGTCCAGCCTTAGGTCCAAACCATGTATGCGGGTAACACACAAACTTGCCAGGACTCTCGTTCAAATATCCTGCCCACCAACTAAATGAACTATTTGCGATAATATTATTATCACAGCAACTCATTAGCAACAGTTGCTTCCAATCTTCAATATTGTCATTAACTTTAACAAACTCAACCGCATCATATTTTTCACGTAGACGTTGTATATGAGAATTCACAATATCATTATCCTCTCTTTCACAGAAATAAAGAACACGATATGGCTTGGTAAACGGTCTGTACAATAAAATATTAAACATAGCATTCTCATAATATTCGTACGGCATAATAGGATGATAATCCTGCTTCTCTTTATAATCTCCCAAACGGAAATGCATAGAAATTGTAACATAGTTTGGGTCAAAATACTCTGAATATTGACTTTTAATGTCTTGTTGCTGCTGTTGTATATTGAGAAGGGCAATAACATAATCTTTTTTATCCTCAAAATACCTATAACTTTGATAATAACCAAACAACAGTATGTTTTGATTAACAAATGGTATTTCTTTATAATGATGATGAGGCTCTCTATACTGCTGAAGTCTCATCAAGTCTTCATTTGTATATTCTACATTATCATTTGAAGTGGTGGTTTTTTTTATTCCTGATAACAACGTATCCCAATAGGTTGGACGAGAGATACCAACGTCTAATGTCTCAGAATAAGGCAAAACCATCTTTCTACGATAACGTATACAATAAGCCATTGTTGTAAATACCTGGAACAGCTGGTTTCCTAATCCACCCATCAAAAAACAGGATACGATGTTTTCACTATCCATAATACTATATTGTTTATTTAAAACAATATATTTTTATATTCTTTGTAAAAACATTATTGGGTTTATTGAGCTAAGCCAAAATTCTCTTTCATAATACTAGTCTTACTAGGACCCTTTTGTTTCTCACTTTGTTTCTTTACTTTATATACTCCATTTTGCACCGCACTTTTCCCTCCATAAATATTCATAATAAAATCTTCACTATCCTCATGTAGCTCTGGTAATATTCGTGTCATAGGTTTATCTATTACCAGCAACATATGCTCTGTCTTCAATAATTTCCTGTATTCTTGTATTGTTAAATTGCCATAAAATTTATCTAATAAAAAGTATGGGTTAGGTGCGGGTTTAATGTTCTTCTTAAAATCATAGATTTTGCTGTATATTTGATTCAACAAATGATACCGTTCAAATTTGGTAGAATCATCAATATTCTCCTTCATTAAAAATGCCACAGCGCATTCTGGTCTACAAAAAGATCCGTATCCAAAGAGTTGGCCGTCTATATCATGTTTTGGTATATAACATGATGGATTATCATACTCGTATGTACACCAAAAACATGCGGATTTTTTATCTGGATTTGAATTCTTGTATAATTGTAATTTTAGCTTCTTTAATTTCATATTCACATCTTTAATATTAATATCATCATCTTCCTCTTTCTCACCAATTTCCATTTTTAAACTGCACGATGGACAAACACTTTTATTGATAATCTCTTCGCCATCACATTCGTTATAAGCGAATTCCTTTTGCTCACCTTGCGCAGTCGCACTTATTTCGTTAGATTTGTATTCTGCAAACATACTTGCGTTATTAGAATTGTATGTCATAATGGTTGGTGGTATAATCGGGTTATATGACAATGGGTCTGTTACTATTTGATTTATTTTAGTGTTATGTTCATTTAAATCTAACATTGAGCACTTCAAATGTAAAATAACATTAGTGACAGGCTTTACAAATTCCTTCTTCTCTTGTGGTTTCTCAATAAGTTTACCACCCTTTGGTTTTCTACCACGCTTCTTCGTTGTTGGTTCGGTGCTTTGTACATTTTCTTGTGTTTGTGCTATGGATTCTTCTGGCTCCTCAATAATAATTGTAATGTTGTTAGATAATACAGAAGTTTCCTTCTTCTTCCTTCCACGCTTCTTTTTAATCACCTCACTATCAGTACTCATTGGTTACCAATTATTGTAAACAATGACTATTATTTTTTATATTGTTTAAAAAAACAAAAAATGGATATTATTCATCTATTATACGACAAATTAATATTTTACATAGCTTCCAATACTATATCAAGCTCATCCGAAGGTATCTTTTTAAAATTTTCGGTTACGTAACAACTTCTGCAAAGAGGAACATAATTATTAACGCCAATAACTACTTGTGCTTTTTCTCTAGTGATTCTATGTGAGAATAGCGCAGGATTTTCACATTGTTCACACTTGGACCTAAGTTTCGTTATTTTATCACTCAATGGCACCAAATCTAATATGGTACCGAACTTTTGACGCTTGAAATCACCATCAAGACCGCATATGTAGACTGTTTTATTAAGTTTCTCTACTAGATAAATAACGGATTCATATAGGTCATCAAAGAACTGACCTTCGTTAATCAAAACAACATCATATGAGTTTATGCTATTAGAATTTATTGCGGCAAACAGTGTTTTACTAAACACACATGGTATCATAACTTGGTCATGTGAAGATAGCATCTTATCTCCATACCGGGTATCTTCAGAATAATTAATCACAAATACATTGTTTCCCTTTCTGGTGCATTCATTGTAAGTGTTTATTAAATATGTAGTTTTTCCAGAGAACATTGGACCAAAGATAAGCTCTAAATAGCCGCTCATTTTGATTTTAATAGTGGAAGATAATTTATCTTCTAAAAAAACATAATTTAAGTAATCAATTTTTTTGAAGATAAAAAATTGAACCACAACATAAGAAAGAGAATAATAATAAAATACACAGAGACAATGGGCTTCTTCAGCTGGATAGCGCAAGACACTAATGAACCAATTTATATTACAGGTTATCAAAAACCAGGATACGAACAATGCACATACTATATGTGGGACAATAAAGGAAATTTTTGGAAGGAACCCGATTACGAAGGCTATGGCATGTTTGGCGGAAAAGACTATTATGTTCTTCTAGCCGAACTGAATCGCATTTATGACGAGGATATTACCGAAGAACAAAAACGAAATGAAGGAATTGCGATTGAATTTGGTTCCAATCATGATGGAATAGTATTTCCAAATCTTACTGAGACTTCAATTTGGAAATGGAAGAACAAACAGCCAGTTTATCATAGTAACCAAGGATGTTATGAAGGTTATGAAGATGATGAATGATTTATATATAAATATAACCAAAATACATAAACACAAATCAAGAAACTAATTAAAAATGAGTGTTTCAAAACAAAGTATACCCTGGGTAGAAAAATATCGTCCCGCACAATTTGACGATATTGTTCTTGACCCTATTAACCGTAAGATATTCAAAAACATATTAGATAAGAACTATTTCCCCAACCTTCTTTTTTATGGTCCACCAGGAACCGGTAAGACAACAACCATTATTAATATGATTAATGAATATCAAAATAAATACAATCAGAAAAACAAGGGTACTGTAATTCATTTAAATGCATCTGATGAGCGTGGAATAGATATTATCCGCAACCAAATATATCAATTCGTGAAATCAAAGAACTTTTTTGATGTAGGCTTGAAATTTGTAATATTAGATGAGGTAGATTATATGACGAAAAATGCTCAACAAGCACTCAAATATCTCTTGCAATCATCTAATTACAATGTCCGTTTTTGTCTAATATGTAATTATATCAGTAAAATAGATGAATCACTAAAAAATGAATTTATTTGCATACGGTTTAATCAATTACCGAAACAAGATATCTATAAATTCGTTCACAATATTGCAGTCAATGAAAATATAGACCTTTCAGATACGATTATTGAAAAGATACAACAGATTTATAATTCGGATATTCGTAGTATGATAAATTTTATTCAACTCCATCAAAATATTAAACTCTGGGACACGAATATAATTACAGATACTGTTCTAGAAAAAATATACAATCAACTTTTGAATAAGTTATCACGAGAAACAATAATAAATGGTATTAATGAAATTAGTATTCAATACAATATGGATAAAAAAAACATTATTAAGAACTTTTTCAACTATATCATACGTAAAAAGAAGGAAGCAATAAATCCGGATTTTTTAACTATGGTGGAAGTTATTATGCATTCCAATGACTCTAATATTGAGTACTCAATAAACTATTTTATACATAAAATGCAATCTTTGTTGTGAACCACATAAATAAAAAATTGAAACAATATAAAGAAACATGCCGTTCTTTATATAGTTTGGAAATGTCTATTGTTGATGATGAATGGATGCAATTCTTAAGTGGTGGAAATAATACATCGTGTGGATTTCCATCCGTATCATGTAATACATCTATGAAGAAAGATGCTCTTAATAAATCTGGCAAAGCGTCTCCTGAAAATGATTCGGAAAACGCAGTTCCGGTTTGCGATGACCTTTATATTTCAACCAAGACAAAGGTATTGTTTTTGAATCAAGAGGTTGATATTCAGAATGTGTTTTGGAAAATTCCTATTATTGAATACGGAACAGCAGTAGACGGCGTTATAAAGAAGCAAATGAAAATAGTATCTAAGAGTCCAGAAGAATATGAAGAATATCGTGCTAAATTGGTAGATGTGCCATATTATACAGAAAATATAATAAAGCAAATTGATAATGCGTCTGGTCGCAGAATAAAATACAAAGACGAAAGAAAAATAACAATTGGTTTATCTAAAAAGGATATTATGAATTGTCGTGGTAAGGTTAAAAACGCATTTTATAATTGTTTTGCTACTATATTCCGATTTAAGTATGATGGACTTTTCAGAGAAATTCACGTAAAAGTATTTAATACTGGTAAATTAGAGATTCCTGGGATTCTAAATCCAGGATTATTGGTTATTGTAAAACGCATGTTGCTAGAAACTATCCAACCCTTTATTGAGAAACCCATTGATTTTATTGAGACAGATTCTGAGGAAAATGTCCTTATTAATTCTAATTTTAATTGTGGATATTTTATTAACCGTGAGAAGTTACATACGATTTTGAGAAGCGACAAATACAGGATTGAAACTGCATATGACCCATGCAGTTATCCTGGTGTGAAGTGCAAATATTATTTCAATAACGAATTGGGGTTTGACCAAGATATTCAAAATGGTCAGATTATTAGAGAAGACCGTGGCCAAAAAATGAGCGAGCTTGGTGACAACAACAAATATACTGAAGTTTCGTTTATGATATTCCGAACTGGAAGTTGTCTTATTGTTGGAAACTGTACAGAGCGTGTTTTGAAATTTGTATTTGAATTTATCAAGAAAATCTTAGTAGATGAATACCAAAACATTTATGTTGCAAATGAAGAGCCGATTGTTAAAAATAAAAAGACAAAGTTGAGAAAGAAGGCAATAAATGTAACAAGTGCTTATTATGGGGAAATCAAAGGCAGGGAACCGACCAGCGAAGCTTTCCCTTTAACAGTATAACCATCGTACAAATTCTTTCATGTTTCCATTTTCAAATTTCTCTCTGCACTGTGGCTCCTCTAAATAAAATTTGGTTAGTATGAAGTCGTTTAGGTCTATACCTGTTTTTGAGCGATTCGTTTCCATTTTTTTTATTATTTCCTTTAATAGCTCATCATAAACATCATATTCAGTGTCCATTTTTTCTTGAATTACTTCTAAATATTGTAATGAGCTATCAATCGCATCAATTTTATGTAGGTATCTGTTCAAATAATTATTGGAAATTGCTTTTCGTTCATGAAACTCTATTGTCGTATTTTCCCAATGAAAAATCACATTAATAGTTTTAGCAATACGTAATAGAATCTTACGCAATTCTTTCTCATCAAAAGCCAATGTTTCATTATTCAACGTCATGATGTTAGATAATGTATGAGAATTATCATTATCATCACCATCATATGTATCATAAATAGTCTTTTTGTAAACAAATAAAATAATATCCATATGGTTCAAATTTTGAGATAAATTTGCACGATAAATCTGTTCAATATATTCTAAATAATAATAATATGCCCTCTGACAATAGTAATAAGTCTTTTCAATACTCTTTGTTTTCATTAATATAATTTCAAATACCCTATGTATTGCATTCGCACCAATATAAACGCTAGAAATAGGAAAATTCATTTCCTTCATGATTTCCGATTCATTCAATAATCCAAAATATTCATTGATAAGTTTACTGTAGGTATCTAATATTTGCAATTTAGGAGTTTTGCCAGGGGGCATGCCTTGTATACAAAAAGCAATATAAAATAAATTTTACCTATTTCGTAAAAAAGCACATTGATGGGAATACTTTAGGCCAAACCAATAAAACAATTAATATAAGAATGATTTAAAGTAAAATCCGAGATATAATTTATAATTGTTTAAATATAACATGCAGAAAAATCCCGAGCAAGAAGGTGGTTCCACCGACCCCGCACAACAATCTGGTTACAGATTACCCGAAAATAACACGCTCCAACATGCTGCCAAATTAGCCATTGTTGAGGACAAACCCATTATGTTAGATTACTGGACCAACTCTTTGGACAAGTCTGTCTTGATTGGTGTCAAGGAAAACAAGGAGAAGTTGCTCGTGAAAAGTGAGGAGGAGTACACCAGTCCTATTTCTAAGATTTACAAGGTAGGTAAGGAGTACATCATTGTCACAGAGAACTCAATCTATTTGGTAGATGTTGAGATCCCTACCAAACGCATTAGCTCTTAAAAGGAACCGATTCGCAAAGCTTTTATGGTTTCGTTCCTTGTCCTTTTAGTATTATTTTATTAAATTTTATTAATAAAATAATTACAATTAGAGTGTTTCATTTAATTTATTTATTTGTTCAGCAGTCAAACTCTCAGGAAATTCTATTTCAAACTCAATAATCAAATTACCAGTAGAATTATCACGGGTCATTCCCATCCCCTGCACCATCTTCTTAAAATTGGGTTTAATTACTGTAGGATTATGAATATTATTGAGAGCTAAACGCTTACCATTCAAATGGTCTATCTCAAACACAAAACCACACAATGCCTCTTTCAACGATATCTTCTTACTGTAAATTAAGTCTGTGCCTTGTCTCTTAAACTGTGTATTATTCACCAATTGTACTTGGATTCTTACATCACCACGCACTTGACCATTAATACAATGCCCCTTATCACCTACAACAATGGTTTCATTATTATCTATTCCAGGGGGTATATTCAAGTACATTGTTTCTTTCTCAATAGTCCTAACATTATTATCAATATTAAAACGTTCAATATCAAGTGGCATATTAAATCCCGTAAAACTCTGTTCTAATGTAACCTGTATTTGTTTTACAATAGGCTCTGGTTTTTGGATTTGATGAAACATTTGAGTATGAATGTTTATGCCGGGTCCACCGCTATGAAAAACACGGATATTGGGGCCACCACCACTGCTATGCATCCCACCCATACCGCTGCCCATACCAGGTATTCCGCCCCCTCCAAACATCATATTAAAAATGTTATTTATGTCATTAAATTCGTTCATACTGTTCATATGCGAAAAAGGCATACCAGGCATTCCAAATCCAGGAATTCCACCCGCTAATTCCATATCATATTGATTGCGTTTATTTTGGTCACTAAGAACCTCATATGCTTCATTGACCTGCTGAATTTTACTAATGGCTTCTTCGCTGGAATTACGGTCAGGGTGGTATTTTAAAGATAAAGCCCTATACGCCTTCTTTATCTCTGTTTCATTCGCATCGTTAGAAACACCCAACACTTCATAATGATTTGTCATAATTCAATATAATACATAACTCCTATTGTTTTATATATTTTTATTATTTTTATATAAATAGTATTTGTTAATACTCTATAATGTTACCCACCAATACATTTATATCAAAATATAAACCTTATTTTATAAACGACTTTTGTATAGACAAAAAATTATTAACTGCATTAAAAACACTTCTAGAAATTAATAATCTTAATATTCTAATGATTGGCAATTCTAGCTCTGGTAAAACCACTATGCTTTATGCACTCATACGTGAATATTATAACTTAGGTAAAGATGATAGCTTTCCGGAAAACAATATTCTCTTCGTAAACAATTTGAAAGAACAGGGTATTCAATACTTCCGTAATGAAATGAAAACGTTTTGCCAAACTCATAGTGCTATTTATGGTAAGAAAAAATTAGTTATTATTGACGACATTGATAACATTAACGAGCAAAGTCAACAGGTATTTCGTAATTATATAGACAAATACAAGCATAATATTCATTTTATTTCAGTATGTACAAATATACAAAAGGTTATTGAAAGCATTCAATCACGCCTGCATATTATACAACTTACACCACCTACTAATTTGCAGATTAAAGATATTATGAATAAAATAATTCTAGCCGAAGGTATAGAAATAGATGAAGAATCAAAGGACTATATCATGATGATATCTCTAGGGTCTATAAGGGTTCTAATTAATTTACTAGAGAAAATATACATATTCGGAGAGCCAGTTAATATTACGTCTTGTAAAAAAATATGCTCTACAATATCATTCCAAGAATTTGAAACGTATATTGATAAATTGACCAATAGTAATTTATCCGGCGCAATAGACGTTTTGTACTCAATTCATGACTATGGTTATTCAGTAATTGATATTTTAGATTATTTTTTTGCGTTCATAAAGATTACAAAAACAATGGATGATGAAATAAAGTATAAAATAATTCCTTTTCTATGTAAATACATAACAGTATTTCATAATGTTCATGAAGATGGAATTGAACTAGCACTGTTTACAAATAACCTATTTGAATTATTGAGAAAGTGAACCAGTGACAATGTAATGGTAATAATGTAATATGATTTCTATTTTAGAAATTATATTCTTCGTAAATTATTTAATACTAGCGTATTTTAAATAGGATAGTATTATAAACAATTTATTATGTCTAGTCAAATATTCCGTAAAAAAGTGCCGAATGAAATATTATTTGATTTACTAGAAAAGGTTTGCTTTAAAACAGATAAATATTATTTAATTGATATAAACGCATTCCGCAAACTAATGTTCCATGATTATCATACCGAATTCTGTGAGCAATTAAAAGAGTATTATAATTTAAGCAAAATGTTCTATATAGAGCGCAAAATGGTTTATAATTCATTTACAAACATTGTTAGACAAATATGTAAACTAAACAACATTATGTTTACATCACTAATCAAGTACAACGAATCAAAATATAACATTGATTTTTTTATTTATCACGAAAGGGAGCAGTCCATTTAATAAAAGTGTTTATCTAAATACGGCTCTATTACATACAACCATAAAAAACTAAGAATTATAAGCGTTAAAAAAACAATCTCTTTATCTACAGTCATTTTATAATCAGTCTTAACATAATATCTTAGAAGAATATACAAAACCCCCAATATAATAGGTGTTAATGTAATTATGAACGATAGTATTGTACTATATTTCATTTTATACATTATGTTAAGATAAAACTAATAAAAATATACAGAATTAAATTTATATTTTTACCTTATTATACTATATACAATGTTTAATTCTAAAAATGTATTATTCTACATAGTTGGAGCTGCTGTAATTATAACAGGCAGTTATTTAGCATCTCAATTTAAGAAATCTGTTGAGACTGATGACGAATATGAACTTATTAAAAAGTATTTATTAAATGATTCACCTCTATATGGTTACAATCGCCCAAAGATATGGATTCACAGTAAATACGAAATTAATGCTCGTAAATGGAAGGATTTTTATTCTCGCAATACCACGGATTTAAATCAACCCTACATTCATCTCACCATAAAGACAATTATTAACCATTGCGGTAATGATTTTAATGTATGTCTAATTGATGATGAAACATTTAGTAAATTGATACCTTCTTGGGATGTGGATTTAACTGCCATGGCTGAGCCCATGAAATCACACTTCCGTCAATTAGGAATGGCGCAATTAGTTTATTATTATGGTGGAATGGTTGTTCCTAATTCCTTCTGTTGTACAAAGAATCTTAGTGAATTTTATAAAGAAGGAACTGCTGGAAACCGTGCTTTCTTTTGCGAGGCTATTAATCGCACAGTAAACAACATGAACCAAAAGCGTAAGTATTTGTTTTTACCTGATATGTATTTTATGGGGGGCTTGAAAAACAATGAATGTATCCTTGAGTTAGTGGAATATTTGAAAAAGATATGCAAGAATCCTCATTTCTCTAGTGAAGTAGATTTTAGAGGTGATGTTTCTAATTGGCTCTTAGATGCTCATCGTAATTTGTATATTAATTTGATTGGCGGTGAAGTAATTGGAGTTAAGACTGCTGACCGCAAACAGATTTTATTAGAAAACTTAATGGAGGAGGAATTCTTGAATGTACATGATAGTTTAGTCGGTATTTATATTCCTGAAGATGAGATATTGGTTAGACCTAAGTTCCAATGGTTTGCTGTGATGCCATCTGAACAGATTTTGCAGACAAAATGCATTATTTCCAAATATTTGATGGCTTCTATTGTGGATAGTACAAGCGAATATTACAAAACAACGGAAATTAAGAGCGTTGTCTCTATTTAAGGGAACATTGGTTTCCTTTAATCTAGTAATATAGTAGATTAATTATGTTTTCTTCATTTAATAGTTTTCATGGAACATTAAGAAACGCTAAAAAAGGTATTTCATCAAATGCACCAACTAGTTTAGCTTCATCAAATATATCAAGTGTCGGATTTACTGTTTCTTTTACACAACCATCAACTGGCTCTCAAATATCTAATAAACCAGTAATTAATTTTGTTACTGTAAGTTTAGGAAGCACGACAGCAACAATTTCATTCACACAATCATAATAATAAAACCTTGCTATACAGTTTTATTATTATTGGAAAAATCATTTTATACTATATAATGAGTAATCCGAGTTATTATGTCGGAATAGCAGAACCAGGTAACATAATTGCATCATCTACGACTACCTCATTAAGTTTTACTGGACTTACTGGTGGAACGGCATATAGCATGTATGTTATTGGTATTTATGCTAACAATACGGTAACAAGTATCGGGACTTATTCATTTACTACGACTAGTGCGGTTACTGTATTGCAAACAAGCACGTTTGCATATACAGGTGCGAATCAAACAGTTACTGTACCTACTGGAACTACATACGTAACTGCTCAATTATGGGGTGCTGGTGGAGGTGGTTCTGGTAACGGTAATGTAGTAAACTATTTGAATGGTAATGGTGGTGGTGGTGGATATACAAGTGCAAATCTTACGGTTACTTCTGGAACTGTTTTGACTGTTATTGTAGGGCAAGCAGGAATAGTAGGTGCTTCGGGTGCAACTCTTTCAAATACTTATGGAGGAGGTGGTGGAGGGGTAAGTTTAGGTGGTGACCAAAATTGGAAGCAAACATCAGGTGGCGGTAGGTCCGCAATACAAATAAGTAGTGCTGACATTATTACTGCTGGTGGAGGAGGCGGAGGGGGCAAAATGGTTCCAACAAATACATCTGTTATTCCGAACGGAGGAGCTGGCGGTGGATTGATTGGCGGATATGGTAATAACGGCGTTTCAAGTGACACGGTTGCTGGAGGCGGAGGAACACAAAGCGCTGGAGGTGCTGCTGCTTCAAAAAACGACACTGGAGGTGCGGCCACATCTGGTTCACAATATCAAGGTGGGTTAAGCGGTTCATATTCTGGTGGAGGCGGAGGTGGGTGGTATGGAGGTGGAGGTGGTGGTATTCAATATAGTACTGTTCCTCAATATCACGGTGGTGGTGGCGGTGGTTCCTCCTACGTTAGTGGGACTTATTTACAAGCAGGTACATCAGCTACTCTCACTCAAGCATCTGGGTCAACAGTCGCTGCCAATACTTCATTGCCTGCAGGTGTTCAAGGAACAATTGGTGGCGGTGGAGCTGGCTCAACAACTGGTAACTCTGGACAAAATGGTTATGTTGTGTTAACATTCTACACTACAGCAACAACTAGTACTGTTTCATTTACTCCACTATTAGTTAGCGGTCTTAATCTCTGGTGGGATGGCTCTGACCCACTTAATACAGGAACTGCACCTACTAATGGTGCTAGTCTTACTACATGGTTTGACAAAGGCGGTAATGGTTATAATGCTCCGGCAAGTGTGGCTGCAACATATTCTTCCACAACCAAGGCTATAACATTCAGTAATAGTTTTTACACTTCTACTTATCCAGCTAATCCAACGAATGAATCTGTTTTTATTGTTTATAATGTAACAAATACGAATGGTCCTATGATTATGATTGGTGCGAATACAGGTGGTCGTGAAGTTTCTATTTATAACACATATACACAATTTGGCCTTATTAATTCATCTGTTGCTTGGGGTGCTATTGTATCAGGAGTAGGAACAGTAAATCAAACTTATTTGGGAGAAACATTTGTTAGTGGTGGAACTAGCACTTATGCTGCTATAAATGGTTCTTTAACATTAACAGGTCCAACGGCAGTTACTGCGTTTACTAGTGGTCTATTTACAAATCTTGGACGTGAAAATACTACAACCGCTCCATTTTACGGTAATATTATGGAGATTTTAATTTATAATTCTTTTTTACCAATATTAGAACGTCAAAAAGTAGAAGGATATTTGGCATGGAAATGGGGAATACAAGCTAATTTACCTGCTACTCATCCTTATTACTCTGCAAAACCAGGACCTATAGTTTATCCATTGACATCTTCTTGGGCACCCGCATATTCTAACTTGGTAGCCTATTTTATGTTGGACGAAACAACTGGTTCTACCCTAGTCAAAGAACAAATTAGCTCATACAACGGAACTGTTGTAGGTGGCGTTACATTTGGCTCAGCAGGTATAGTTGGTAATAGCGGAACATTTAATGGTTCTACGGGTTATGTAAGCGTACCTTATCAAGTACTTAACAATTTAACTACAGGAACCATTATGGCTTGGGTGTATCCAACTGCTATAACTGCCGCTGCTATATGCTCAAAACAACGTGATGGGTCAAACACAATGGCTGTATTTTCTATTGGTTCAGCAGGGACAGGGTCAGGATTAATTGCAGGTACTGCTGGAAAATTATATTGGCATGGGCAAAATACACAATCACCTTCATATGTATCTTCTACGTCAAATTTAACTGCAAATAAATGGTCTCATGTCGCAGTAACATTTGGTGCTTCTTATGTAAATTTTTATATTAATGGTGTATTTGATAGCACATCTGCTGCTACTAATGCAGCAATTCCAACAGAGGCAGGGGCAGGTACACTTACTCAGATTGGGGCTTGGTATAATAATGGAGGTATGGCCATGCCTTTCCCTGGACAAATAGATGAATTATCTGTTTGGAACACAGTATTAAATCCTAGTCAAGTTTTTCAAATCTATAAAACACAACTTTATGGTCCTGATACGTTCTATTTAAATACGAGTCCTTACTTGATTACATATTACCGTTTTGAAACAGCTGATGTAAACGGAACTAGTTTAACAAATTATGCTACAGACAGTGTAGATGCAACATTAACATCTGGTGCGTCAATTACGTCTACATCTGGTAAATATAAGATTGGTTCATCAGCGTTAGCATTAACCGCTGCAAATAGTCAATATGTTAATATTAGTAAAACAATAGTCTCTTCAGCTTCAACAGGTATTTCATTTGCATGTTGGTTTTATGCTTCAGCCATTAATGGATATCAAAGAATATTTGATTTTTCTAATATTGCTGGAGCATCAGGTGCAATAGCTTTATATACAGACTCAACAACTGGACAATTAGGAACATATGTTAACGTAATAACAACTTTATCGGGAGTTGTTGTAACAGACGGTTTGTGGCGACATGTAGCGTTTGTAATAAATCAATCAGGAACTATTTTATTATACATAAACGGAGCTCTAGTAAAAACCACTACTGGAACCTTTCCATCGTATACATTAATAAGTAACTATTTGGGAAGAAGTAACGCATCAGCAGATGTTTATTATGGAGGCGGAATAGATGATTTCCGTGTTTACAGTACAGTCCTAACTGCAAATGATGTAGCGCAATTATATGGTTATGCTGGTACTAATCCAATAACAAGTTATTACCCACTCAGTACTACTTGGACACCCTACTATGGTAACTTATTAGCATACTATATGCTTGATGATGTAGTTAGTTCCACAACAGTGAAAGACCAAATAAATGCATATACTGCGACCGTTGTAGGAGCAGTTACTTTTGCAAATTCTGGTAAAATAAATAATTGCGCATTCTTTAATAATTTATCTAGTTCCACAGGGTATTTAACTTTACCATCGTTAACGCTTACTAGTTCCAATATGTCATTCTCTTTTTGGGCGAATATTCCAAGCATTACTGGAAACGCAGAAACTTTCATTGAATTAGGTAATTCATCAAGCGACCATATTCGTATTTTCTTAAGTAGCACCAATTATTTAGTAGGAACTATTAACTCATCGGATAGCAATTTGTTTTTAATAAATCCTTATTTTAATCAGTGGATTCATATTGTGATAACTATTTCTGCTGGAACAAATTGGACTGTTTATTTAAATGGAACTTCAATGGCTACTGTTACAAAGACAGCGTTCACATTAAACACCAAAACATTAAATAATATCGGTAGGTCACCCAGTTATAGTGGAAATCCTTATTATTATGGCTATTTAGATGATGTGGCGATTTGGAACACTGCATTATCGGCAGCTGCCGTAAATGGTATTTATAATACCCAAAGATTGTCTATTTATAATGCGAATCTTTACACTGTTCCTAGACAAGGAATGAGTTTTGAATTGATGTTTGGCACAAGCACTTTGCCAACAGTGGATAACTTTGGGTCAAGTTTGACAAGCACAGGGTCACCCACAATGGTTTTGGACACGACTCGTGGGTATGTTCTATCATGTGCAGCGTCTCAATATATCACCACCACTATAAATACTGGCACAGGTAGTTTTTCTAGATGTTTTTGGTATAATCAACCAGTTTATTTGAATGCCAACACATTGACTACACCAAATTGTGCTATTTGGTTTAACAATACAAATTTTTTGAATGTTAGATTTAACTATGTTAGTGGAACAGCATTAACACTTACAGATACTGTAAATCGTGGAGTAGCAACATGGACACATTATGTGGTTACATATGACTCCACATTATCGCTTGGTTCATTTTATGCGAATGGTTCTTTAGTAGCAAGTGGTAGTGTTACATTTTCAGAAACAGGACCTTTAGTAATTAGCTCTTATACTAATGTAGCACCAAATACTGGAACTTCATACTTTGATAACATTCACTTATATAATAGAGCTATCACTGCGGCAGAAGTTACATCTATGTATAACTACGAGTTAGACAATCCAACCGATTCATTAGCAGGCAACAATTTATCAGCGCCTACATCTGTTGTAGCAACAGTAGCATCTTCTACTTCGGCATCAGTTTCATTCACTGCTCCATCTGGAACAGTTACATCATATACTGTTACTAGTAGTCCTGGTTCTATTACAGCAACTGGCTCTAGCTCACCTATAACAGTAAGTGGTTTGACTGCTGCTACAGCTTACACATTTACTGTTACTGCGACAAATTCTATTGGAATATCGCCTGCATCAACACCATCAACCAGTGTTACAACTTCTGCTACTTATCCTACACCTACTCTTCAATTTGATGCAACAGTTAATGTAACAACTAGTGGTACCTCAGTAACTTCATGGAAGGATATAACAGGAACTTATAATGCGACACAGGCAACAACATCCCAACAACCCACACTAACAGCTAATTATATGAATAGTAAAAATGGTGTCGTATTCAGCGGAACAGCAGCAGGTCAAGTTTTAACTGTTTCGGGTATGCCTTTTACAACTTCCAATACTATGGTATTATTTGCTGTTATGAATATTTCATCAAATCCATCAATGCAAAACTTTTGCTCTACTGGTGGAAGTGGTTGGGCAACTGGTTATACCCATAATATTTTTGTAAGCAATACATTCCAATTGTCATTAAATCCATATGGTGATTTTAGACCAACCGCTACATTACCTTTAAACACACCTTTCATTTTAATGTATTATTATAGTTTTAACAGTGGAACTACAGGGCTTGAATTCTTGAGACTTAATGGAACTTCTAGTAACAAAAACACTCCTGCCACTCAAGCTTCTAATATTCAATTAAATCAACTAGATATTGGTGGTTGGTCTGGCGGTGGGCGCACAATTAATGGTGGAATCTGTGACTTATTGTTTTATAACTCAGCAATGACACAAACACAAGTACAATCCGTTGAATCTTATTTATCCACAAAATGGAATATTGCCATATCTCAGGGTGCATTGTAATAACAATTAACCCGTAAAACCATATATAAAAAACATTTTTATATATGTAAAATGAATCGTGAAGCCGCTATAAACACCATAAACGCCATCTACGACAAATATGAAAATAATCCTTATATGTTATCCAAGACCAATAATTATATTATTAACCAACTCCCCACCATTCTTGACAACATAAACACTACCCATATTGAACGTCAGCAAAGAATAGAAGAATTAACACAAAACCAGGACCAATTCATAGAATCCTTTCTCAACAATAACCAATATTTCTATATTCAATCCACTGAAAACTTTTTCTTCTATGATGGAATCCATTACCAACAATTCAATGAGGACGATATTCTCTATCATATTCTTTCCACCATAAGTAGAGAGAAAGAGTTGTCTTCATGGAAACAGAGCACAAAAAACGCTATTATGAAACGTATCCGAGAAAATTCTCTCATCAAATCCATACCTGAATCCGAAACCATTCAGTTTGTTATTGATTCTCTGTGCCCTCTGCTATTTAAAACACGCACAGAAGCCAAGTATTTCCTAACAATCCTGGGTGATAATATTCAGCGTAAAAATAATAATATTATTCATTACATTGATTCAAAGTCCAAACATTTCATCCGTAATTTCAATAATTTCTGCCAGATGTGGATAGGCCAGAGTTTTTACCAGACTTTCAAACACAAATACCACGACCATGATTATAATGATTGCCGTGTAATAACAATAAGTGATTTTGTCAAAGTTGAAACAGTATGGAATTCTATCATTACACAATCGGGTCTAGACATTGTTTGTGTCGCCTGCCATTATTCTGAGCGGTATGGCTCATCAGATAACTATGCGCTTCAATATAGCAATGATGCTGAGCTCATAAATGATGTATTTTATTTAAAACAAAATACAACCACTGATATTATTACAACATTTATTAGTGAATTTTTGAATGTAGAACAACGTACCACACTAAACATAGATACTCTTTCTAGAAACACCCAGGTAACATGGCGTGATATGCAATATTTATGGAAGAATTTTCTAGAAACTAGACGTCTACCTTCTATTATGTTCTTTCAAACTTTAAAAACACAGTTGGTCGCATCATTGTCGCAGTATTATAATGAATCTACAGATTCGTTTCTTGGTATTTGCAGTAAGCATCTGCCAGAAATACAGAAATTCTTGGCTTATTGGGAAGAAACCATTATTGTAGATGAAAATGAAATGGATTTTGAAATAGAAGAAATTATTATTTTATTTCGTAAATGGTGCGCAACAAACAAAGAAATCGCTACTAATTTGAATGATAAACAAATATTGGATGTGATTTCTTATTTTTATCCCGAGTTGGAAATAGAAAGAGATAAATATGTATCTCATATTCGCAGTACTATTTGGGATAAACAATTGGATATACAGGTTGCACTAGATAATATGAAAAATAGTATACGTGAAAAGGGTCAACAAAACAGTGACCAGGTTCAATCACCATCACTTCGTAGTAACATATCTATTTATGATGCATATAGGTTTTACTGTAAATACTATTCAAACCTGAATACGGTAAATAAATTAATCGTGAGCAAAGCTTATTTTGAAAAATATGTATTTGATAATTTATCACAATACATAATAGATTCTAAGTTTTTATCCTATGAGTGGTATCAGTTATAGATAATCATATGGATTTAATTTTTCTTTCATTTACCATTTCTTTTCCTATTTCTTTTTTGGGAAGTGGTACACTATCACTCTTTTTTTTAAGAGTAGTGTTCTTTTTTCCAATTTTAACATAGCCAAACTTTCCTTTC
>Ga0114979_10000951_pt1 | contig 19259 bp, 20 predicted proteins | sample S_140625_EF_Meta_FD_87315 | JGI IMG/M metagenome (GOLD analysis project Ga0114979, IMG submission 87315) | Freshwater microbial communities from Lake Simoncouche, Canada to study carbon cycling - S_140625_EF_MetaG | ecosystem: Environmental > Aquatic > Freshwater > Lake | place: Lake...
CAAAATTCTGGAGCGTGAAAAGCAACGCTCAATCACAAATTTACTTGAAGCAGAAACAAAACCAGAGTTCGTACTCGATCGCAGGTTTAAAAAATCAGTCTATGGCAACTATCCCTTAGGCAATTCTCCATCAGTCAAATCGGTGAGTTCAGTTACTGTTTCTGACTTAATACAATTTCATAAAACGTTTTATCGTGGTGATCGGATCATCATTAGCATTGTTGGGGATGTCGATCGCACACAAGCTGCCGAGATTGCGCAACTATTATTAAAGAAGCTTCCACAGTCTGGCCCTGCTATTGCAGCATTGCCAACGCTTAGACGATCCCCTATAGAAGGCCTATCAGAGCGTGAAATTCAAATTCCGTTCGATAGTCAGCAGGCGCATATCGTCATGGGTATGACAGCCATTGAGCGTAATAATCCTGATTACTTTCCTTTGTTGGTCGGCAATTACGTGCTTGGCGGCGGTGGTTTTGTATCTCGTTTGATGTCTGAGGTGCGAGAAAAGAGGGGTCTTGCCTATAGTGTATTTAGTTACTTTGCCCCTGGAAAAAATACTGGCATTTTTCAAGCTGGCTTGCAGACCAAAAATGATCAAGGAACATTAGCGCTTGAAGTCCTCAGTTCGACGATTGCAAAATTTATTGCTGATGGACCCTCAGTATCTGAGATGTTGGCTGCAAAGTCTAATCTAGTCAATGGTTATCCTTTGCGCATTGATAATAACCGTAAATTATTAGATAACGTTTCCTCGATTGCTTGGAATGATCTTCCTATCGATACCATGGAGATTTGGACCAAACAGGTTGAAGCCGTTACCCTAGAACAAGTGACTGCTGCATTTCAAAAATATCTTGCGATGGATCGTATGAAGATTGTGGTCTTGGGTGCTAAGAGCAAAACTTCTCCTTAATGGCGCATGCATAAAACAGCCGAGCCACCTAAGAAAGTCAGAATCATCGGCGGTCTTTGGCGTAGTCGCTTGCTCTCGGTGCTGGACTTGCCCGGGCTAAGACCAAGTACTGACCGTATTCGGGAAACGCTATTTAATTGGCTTGGACAAGACTTAAGCGGCTTACGCTGCTTAGATTTATTTGCTGGTACCGGTGCATTGGGATTTGAGGCAGCGTCCCGCAATGCAGAAGCAGTAATTCTTTTAGAAAAAGATAAAAAAGCATATGCCAATTTGCAAGCAAATCTAAAACTTTTGTTATCGACACCAGTTTCTAGCACAGTAGAAATCTTACATAAAGATGGTTTGGAGTTTTTAAAGCAACAAGCTGATCATTCCAGCAATTTGATTTTTATAGACCCTCCTTTTCAGGATTTTGCATTATTAGACCGCTCGATCATTGGGGCATCTAGGGTTTGTGACGACTCTGCTGGTGGAGGTATTTATGTGGAATTTCCCGCTAGCCGAAGGCGTGAGGAAGTAGAAGCCCTGATCCCTGAATGGCATTGTGGAAAATACTTAGAGGCAGGGGCTGTAAAAGCTTGTCTATTTCGGAGTAGAAGAGGCTAAACTCTTGCCTGTAGCTGATAAAGCCTTGGAGATTTATGACTGTCGCTGTATACCCAGGAACATTTGACCCTTTTACTCGTGGTCATGAGGATTTGGTCCGTCGCGCATCTAGTATTTTTGATGAGCTGATTGTGGGCGTTGCCTCTAGTCGAAGTAAGCATCCTTTCTTTACTTTTGAAGAGCGTATTGATATTGCCAAGGAAGTATTGGGGCATTATTCGAACGTCAAGGTTGTTGGCTTTAATGGTTTATTAAAAGACTTTGCTCGCGATCATCATGCCCGTGTGATAGTGCGTGGTTTACGTGCTGTGTCTGATTTCGAATATGAATTTCAGATGGCTGGTATGAATCGTTACCTATTGCCTGATGTGGAGACATTGTTTTTAACGCCTTCCGACCAATACCAATTTATTTCAGGTACTTTTGTACGTGAAATTGCCTCCATGGGCGGTGATGTTAGTAAGTTCGTTTTTCCATCCGTTGAAAAATGGCTAGTCAAAAAGACTGCTGCGAACGAGTTGAATAACAAGTCAGGTCAATAGCCCTCTATGGCTTTAATGATTACGGACGAATGCATCAACTGTGATGTATGTGAGCCTGAGTGCCCTAATGACGCCATTTACATGGGCCTAGAGATTTATGAGATTCACCCAGATAAGTGCACTGAATGTGTAGGTCACTACGATACGCCTCAATGTCGTCAGGTATGCCCTGTAGACTGCATCCCATTTGATCCAGCGCATAAAGAAAACCAAATGCAACTAATGGCTAAATACAACTTACTAGTGGCCAAGAAAAAGACTGAGTCGGCTTAAGTCTTAGAGTGCAGCTCTAGCATGGCGGCTGCTGTATCGCCTTTTAAGAAAAGCGGCAAAATTTGCAAACCATTCTTAATACTCTCATCAATCTGTTTTTGTTCTGATAGTTGCGGTCTACGTAAAACGTAATCTGCCACATCCATTGCTTGTCCATCACCAGCCAAGTCTCTTGGGTGACCGATGCCAAGGCGCAAGCGCCAGTAATCAGGGGTTCCCAGGTGGGCTTGGATATCTTTTAGGCCATTATGACCCCCAGTGCCACCACCTAATTTAATCCGAGCCGTCCCTGGCTTTAAATCGAGCTCATCTTGAACAACCAATATTTCTGCTGCTGTGATTTTATGAAAACGACAGAGTGCCCCAACGGCCTGCCCACTCAAATTCATATAAGTATTGGGCTTGAGAAGATAAAGGTCGCTCCCTTCCCATTTGCCTTTAGCTACTTTTCCGTGAAAGCGTTTTTCGCTTTCAAAGCGGGCGCCTAATTGTTTTGCCAAGGCATCAACAAACCAGAAGCCGGCATTATGCCGATCATCTTCATGCTCGTCTCCTGGATTGCCTAGGCCAACAATTAATTTAGTCATGGTGGGAGTTTAAAGATATAAGTACTTTTGCACAAAAGAGAAAAAAGAAAGCCCGCTTGCGCGGGCCTTCTTTTGCAAAGTAGGCAGATTTAAATCATTAGGCCTTATCTTTGGCATCAGCAGCAGCAGGAGCAGCAGCAGGAGCAGCGGCAGCAGGCGCTGCAGCTTCTTCAGTTTCAGCGGCTTTAACCGTTGGAATACGTGCGTTTGCAATCACTGGATTCTCTTGTGAAACGTGTAATACCAATGTAACCCCTTTTGGCAATGTAACGTCTTTAGCATGAATAGAGTGACCCACTTCAATTTTGCTCAAGTCCACTTCAATAAACTCAGGTAAGTCTGCTGGTAAGCAAGACACTTCGAGGTCGTTGAGGATATGGCTAATAGCAGCACCTTGCAGTTTTACAGCAGCTGAAGTTTCAGCATTAGTGAAGTGCAATGGAATACGCATATGGACTTTCTCAGTCGCAGATACGCGCTGGAAGTCAATGTGCAATACCAATGGTTTAAATGGATGCATTTGGTAATCGCGTAACAACACTTGTTGTGTCTTACCGCCAACTTCCAAATCCAAAATAGATGAGTGAAATGCTTCCTTGCGGAGAGCATGAAACAGTGCGTTATGGTCTAACTCAATGACCAAGGCTGGATCTTTACTACCGTAAACGATTCCCGGAGTTTTACCGGAATTGCGCAGACGGCGGCTCGCACCCGTTCCCTGTACGCTTCTTTCAAAGGCTACAACTTTCATATTTAATTCCCTTTTAAGGTTAATTTCCGTTCGCGACCAAACGGAAAAGCCTTCGATTATATCGTGGGAATGGGGATTTTTGCCTACAAATGCCTCAAAACTACCAAAAAAGCGGGATAAAACGGTATTTTGAGCTTATTCGGCAAACATGGACATGACCGAATCGCCCTTACTAATGCGGGACAAGGTTTCGGCCAAGATAGGCGCAACACTGAGCTGACGTATTTTTGGTACTTTCATGGCTTCTGGAGTCAAGGGAATAGTGTCAGTTACCACTAATTCGTCCAATTCAGAGGCCGCGATACGAGCGACTGCTCCACCAGAAAGGACAGCGTGAGTACAGTAGGCAGTAACACCCTTAGCGCCACGCTCTTTAAGGGCTTCAGCGGCCTTACAGAGGGTTCCACCAGTATCGATGATGTCATCCATGATGACGCAATGACGGCCTTCTACTTCGCCTATCAGGTGCATTACTTCAGAGACATTTGCTTTGGGGCGCCGTTTATCAATAATCGCCAAATCTGTGCCTAATTGCTTGGCCATAGCGCGAGCTCTAACAACACCCCCAATATCTGGAGAAACAATGATGAGGTCTTTTTGGCTCTTTTGGGCCTGTAAGTCAGCCAGAAGAACTGGGGAGGAATAGATGTTATCAACGGGAATATCAAAGAAGCCCTGGATTTGGTCTGCATGCAGATCCATTGTCAGAACCCTTTCAATACCAGCAACCGATTGCAACATATTGGACACGATACGCGCCGAAATAGCGACCCTAGCAGAGCGTGGGCGACGATCCTGCCTTGCATATCCAAAGTAAGGAATCACTGCGGTGATACGGCTTGCTGATGCTCGTTTTAGAGCATCAATCATGATCATCAGCTCCATCAAGTTATCGTTTGTTGGAGCGCACGTAGATTGAATAACCACTACATTTTTACCGCGGACGTTTTCTTGAATTTCAACCTGAATTTCACCATCCGAAAATCGACCCACAAAGGCTTTACCCATTTGGAGATTTAGCTCTTTGGCAACAGCCTTTGCTAAAACGGGATTTGCGTTGCCTGTAAAAATAGTCAATAAATCAGCGTTCATGGGGGCGGACATAGGCTTTTCGATGAGGGTTAGGGTCGAGTGTTTTCTTAGTTATTTCTACAGTATTGGCAGGGGAAGAAGGATTCGAACCTTCGCATGCTGGAATCAAAATCCAGTGCCTTAACCAGCTTGGCGATTCCCCTACAGGTCATTCTGAAGAAATCAAATTGTAAGCGGGATTTTTATTTAAGCCCCGAACAATCCTACCTACCCACCCTTTGGGGAGCGTTTGCAAAAGATTTTGGAGTTTTGCGCTATTGGTCTTAGGGTCTAAAACTGCAAAAACGCTACTTCCAGAGCCTGACATTCTGGGTTCAGAACCCGGTATTGCCTGGCTAATCCAATCTAAAGCTTGCTTCACTTCAGGGCATATTCGCACCGCTACTGCCTGACAATCATTCGATTGTTTTAACTGTGGCGATGCAAGAAAGCCATCAATTGTAATCGGAGCATGATCTCGGGTCAATTCAGGGTCTTGAAAAATGCTTGCAGTAGCAATACCTTGATTCGGAAAAATCACCAAAAAGTCTTTAGTTTCCAAGGCAATTTCTTGAATTTGTTCGCCAATACCTTCAACAAAGGCATTTTTTCCAAAGATGAAAAAGGGTACATCGGCCCCCAGTTTTAATCCTAATGTGCTTAAGGTTTGTTTGTCGAGCTTAAGATCCCATAAAGCATTTAAGCCAATCAAGGTTGTGGCTGCATCTGAAGAGCCTCCGCCTAAACCAGCACCCATTGGAATATTTTTTTGAAGACCAATTTCAACACCAGTTTGAATATGGCAAAAATCTTTTAGTAAGTTCGCAGCGCGCACTACTAGATCTTGTTCTGGAGCTATACCTGGAATAGGATCAATGCGCCGTACTGCATTTTGGGGAATGAGTTTGAGGGTGACCGTATCGCACCAATCGATGAGTTGGAATACGGATTGCAGTAAATGATATCCATCAGATCTGCGACCAACAATATGTAGAAAGAGATTGAGTTTAGCTGGCGAACACAGCTCTAGAGTTTGTAAAGATAATTTAGTCATTAGGGCGATCAAACACTAAGCGAATATCAATCGACCCCACATTAGAGCTTCGAGTCATCAATAACTTTTCTAAGCGATTTGAATCATCCCAGCTATAAATTAAATTCCAACCATCTTGATCAATTTTGCTGACTTGTCCTTTGCTATTTCGTTCTAAGCTCGCGTTACTGCCGGGACGTATTTGGCCGCGCAACCAATCGGATAGGCCACGCGCAGGCAAGGGAAGTCCCAAAGCATTTTGAACAAGAGAGTCCGCATCAACTGCCGTCACTACTTTTCCATCACGTTCAAGACTGGCTTCCCCCGGAGTAATCGTAATTTTGGCTATTGAGCCTCCAACGGGATTACGTATCTCTAGGATGTCCTTTAGTTCATCTTGCGTCAAAGTAAAGCCACCAGATCCACCTTGATTTTGAGCATTGGTTAGACCCGTAACTTTCACTGCAAAGCGACCATCCCATGAGCCCTTAGAGACGCGCTCTGCAACTGACCATGTGGGCTTTAAACGTTTTAAAGTTTCTTTTAAGGTTGTATTGTTGGCATCCAATTTTTGCCCTTGTCGCCACATCTCTTCAGCTTGTTCGGGTTGGTTCATGACCCACAATACTTCACCAGCATGTGCGGCAATATCGGCCTCAGGTTTGATATTAAATGCTTGTTGTAGCTGTTCCAAAGCAATGGCATTTTTACCAAGACGAAAATTGACCCAACCCAGACTGTCTAAGATAAATCCATCTTTCGGTGATAGTTGATGAGCCTTATTAATCAAGATAAAGGCTTCTGATAATTTGAGATTTCGATCTGCTAATGAGTAACCTAAAGCATTCAGCGCATTGACATCATTCGGATTTTTACGCAAAATTTCACGTAATGTTTTTTCCATGACATCTAAACGGCCCACTTTTTCTGCTGCCATTGCATAGGTGTATATCAGGGTAGCGTCGTTTGGTGGAAGCTTGATCGTAGAAGCGATTTCATAAAAAGCATTTAAAGCTTCCGATTCATCTTTTGCTTTTGCAAGCAAACTTTGTAATTGCTTTAATGTATTTTCTTGTTGAGCAGGGGTTTGTTGCTTTAATAAATTAATTGCAGGCTTAATAGCATCTGACCAGCGGTCACTGAGGATCAGCAGGGTAACTAGGACTTCTTTAGGTTTGGTATCTGAGGCCGGTGTTAAGCTATCCCAAGATTGAGCTGCCTGAAGCGCTAATGTAGGGGAGCCATTCGTAATGGCAATTTCCATGGCTCTTTGGGCAAGGCGAGGATCTTTGTACTGGCGAGCCATTTCTAGATAGGTATTAAAGGCAAGCCCTGCCTCCCCCCGTTGCAAGGCAATCTCAGAGGCGAGCACCTCAAAAACGGCCTCCCCAGACTCCAGGCCGTTACTTTGGGCGTGGGCTGGAAGAATCACTCCGGTAGCCAGCACAGTCAACAGTAAACCCTGCAAAAGTGGCTTCAGTCTTAATTTACTCATAAGCACATTCTAATCTGCGAATCTACAATCCATTTATGCCAGAACTCCCAGAGGTAGAAGTCACCCGATTAGGAATTGCGCCTCATTTGATAGGGCGCAAGATTAGTGCCGTCAAAGTGATTGATGGGCGCTTACGTTGGCCAGTACCACGCAATTTACCCAAGATCTTGCAGGATCAAAAAGTCCACTCAATCGAGCGTAGGGGTAAGTATTTGTTAATGGCCTTAGATACGGGGTATTTACTCTTACATTTGGGAATGACGGGAACCCTCCGGGTATTGCCCAGTTCGGATTTTTTAAAGCCGCATGATCGAGTCACTTTTGAGTTCGGTAAGTTGAGTTTGCGTTTGCATGACCCCAGAAAGTTTGGCGCAGTTTTATGGCACCCTAATACAAAAGGCACGATTGATGAAAACGCCTTGTTACAAAAGTTGGGTACAGAACCATTTGCTCCAGAGTTTGCTGGAGATCTGGGTGGCCGTATTTTGTATGAGCGGTCTCGCAGACGCAGTATTGCAGTGAAACAGTTTTTATTAGCGGGTCAAGCAGTAGTTGGCGTCGGCAATATTTATTGTTCAGAAAGTCTATTCGAGGCAAAGATTCATCCTGCTAAAGCCGCTGGAAAACTCACTCGTCCTGAATGTATTCGTTTGGCCAATGCAGTGCGCCTCATATTACAAAAGGCGATTGAGGCTGGTGGTAGTAGTTTGAAAGATTTTGTGAACAGCGAAGGTAATCCTGGATATTTCATGGTGCAAACCAAGGCCTATGATCGTAAGGATCAGCCCTGTAAGATTTGTAAAACCCCGATCAAGCAAATTGTCCAGGGGCAGCGCTCCACCTATTTCTGCCCGCAATGCCAAAAGCGTTAATGAAGCAGTTCTCTATAAAATTAATTGCTTGGCATCAGCAAAATGGCCGCTCTGGATTACCCTGGCAAGGTAACCGTGATCCTTATGCGGTCTGGGTTTCAGAGATTATGCTGCAGCAAACACAAGTAGCAACGGTATTAGAGCGCTACCCGCGTTTTATGAAGCGCTTTCCTACAGTGAACAAATTAGCCACTGCTGATGTTGATGAAGTATTGGCGGAGTGGGCTGGATTAGGTTATTACTCCCGCGCGAGAAATTTGCATGCTTGTGCAAAGCAGGTGGTAGAGCAATACTCAGGAAAATTTCCGAGCGACCCTCTTTTACTAGAGCAGCTCAAAGGCATTGGACGTTCAACCGCAGGCGCGATTGCTGCATTTGCTTTTCACGAGCAAGCTCCCATACTCGATGCGAACGTCAAACGTATTCTTGCGCGTATTTTTGCAGTAGATGGAGCATTGCAAGATAAGGCAGTCAATGAGCAGCTATGGAAGTTAGCGGAAGATCTATTGCCTAGCAAGCGAGAAGATATGCCTGTTTATACCCAGGCCTTAATGGACTTTGGCGCAACCTGGTGCACCTCACGCAAGCCTGTCTGCTTGAGTGGTGAGCGGAAATGTCCTTATTTGAAAGAATGCCAGGCGAACTTGAGTGATCAGGTTTTGTTATTTCCGCAAAAAAAGGTGAAAGCAAAATCCCCAGAATTTAATTGCGACATGCTTTTGATAAGGAGTGGTAATTCTATTTTGTTGCAAAAGCGGGCAAGCAAAGCAATTTGGGGCGGTCTCTGGTCTCTTCCCGAATCACCCTGGAAGCCAAGAGTATCGGCTATACAGGCCTTAGATATCAGCACAAAGGATTTGCTGGCAGTGGCATTGCCCAATGAAAAGATTACTGCCTTATTAAAGTCATCCCAAAAGCTCATTCGGGGTGAGCAAATTAAACATGTCTTTACTCATCGTCGTCTATGGATGCAGATATGGGAAGCTAGCTTATCTAAACCGCTTGAATTTTCAAATACAGACTTAAAGTGGGTGCCGTTAGCTCAATTGGGACGTTACGGATTACCGCAACCAATTAAAGTGCTTTTACAGCAATTGAGTCTAGTTCACGGTGGCGGTCTAAAAAATTAAGCTGCAAGTTAACTAGATCTTTTTGGGCCCTAAAGTGTTCGCTAATTCGATTTACCAGATAAACAGAGCGGTGCTGGCCACCAGTGCATCCGATAGCAACGGTTAAGTAGCTTCGTCCATCAGCAATATAGTGAGGCAACCACTTATCTATGAACTGAATAATGTCACTTTCCATACTAAGTACTTCTGGAATTTTTTCTAAGAATTCTTTAACGGGTTTGTCGTTGCCTGTCAGAGGGCGTAAGATTTTGTCATAGTGCGGATTGGGCAAACAACGAACATCAAAAACTAAATCCGCTTCACTTGGAACCCCTTTTTTGAAGCCAAAGGATTCAAAAACGATTGTCAGTCCAAGAGGCTTGTCTTGGAGTAAATCCTGAATCCAGGAGCGTAATGCGTGAGCGGGAATATTACTCGTATCAATGCTGTGAGCTTGATTGCGCAATGGCTCTAGAAGCTGACGCTCCTTATCGATCGCTTCAATGAGGGTTGCTGATTGTGACTGTTCTGCATTGGTAGATAGAGGGTGACGACGTCTTGTTTCTGAGAAGCGCTGTACTAAGGTGTTGGTATTCGCATTTAAGAACACTATCCTTACCTGATGATTACGTCCTAAGTTCTCTAAAATTGACGGAAGCTCTTCAATCGATTGGCCACGGCGTGCATCAATGGCAACGGCAACCCGCTCACATTTTTCATTTTCGAGTGTGCTAATGAGGTTTTCTAATAAAGAAACTGGGAGATTGTCTACACAGTCGTAACCCGCATCCTCAAAAGCTCTTAGGGCTACTGATTTACCCGAGCCTGAGATTCCGGTAATCAGATTGATTTGCATGATTTAAAGCAGGCGCCCTTGTGTTTTCGTTGAGTCGGTTTCAGCGTTCATTTGTAAGCGCTGGCGTTCCATAAATTCTTTTAAAGTATCGATGCCACGTAATTGCAAAATCGTATTTCGTACGGCTGCCTCAACTAGTACGGCTAAGTTGCGCCCTGCAGCTACTTGGATTTTGACTGTGCGAATTGGTACACCCAGGACATCGATGTGTTGAGCCTCCAAAGGTAATCTTTCGAATTCGCCATCCGTTCTGCGGACCAATTGAACAATCAGACGTAATTTCAATTTACGACGAACAGCAGTTTCGCCAAAAATAGTACGAATATCCAATAATCCTAGCCCGCGCACTTCCAGTAAGTTACGCAGAATAATGGGACAACGACCTTCGATATAGTCTGAGCCTAATCTGGCAAAGTCAACCGCATCATCGGCGACTAAGCCATGGCCGCGAGAAATGAGTTCTAGACCCAATTCACTTTTACCTAATCCAGATTCGCCAGTAAGCAAGACCCCTAAACCCAAAATATCCATGAACACGCCATGCATCGTGATTTGAGGCGCACCAATTTTAGTTAAGTAAATGCGCAGATGATCAATAACTTCAGCAGCAGAAATGCTGGTGGTAAATAGAGGGGTAGATGAGCGCTGGCAAAAGAGCTGTAGGTCGGGATCTGCAGATTTTCCATCTGCAACGATGACACATGGCGGTGTTTTTGAAATTAAGTTAAAGATTTGCTCTTGTTTTTGCTCCAACTCAAGTGCTGCATGGTAGTCAACCTCTTGTTCGCCAAAGATTTGAATGCGACTAGGGTGAATGAGGTTTAAGTGACCTACTAAATCAGAGCTAGCTGCAGCAGCTTTGACTGCTTCAGGTGGGAAGGTGCGGTCTGCACCTTCTAGGCCGCCAATCCAAGAAAGCTTGAGGTCGGAAACGTTATCATCAAAAATCTGCTGCGCAGTGACTCCATCTAAGAGTAGGGGCTGAGTCATTTTGGTAAACCCCACTGTTGAAGCAAGTTACATACTTTGTCGGGCTCAGTTGTTGAAGATAAAAATTGACGAGCATCCGAATCTGATAAAAGTTGCGCAATTGAAGACAAAATTTCAAGGTGTTGTTGAGTCGCTTTTTCAGGGACCAGTAAAAAAATTAAAATAGATACCGGCTCACCATCTGGGGCAGCAAAATCAATCGCATTTTTTAATCGCATGAAAGCGGCAATTGGCTGCTTTAGACCTTTAACACGACCATGGGGAATGGCAACACCAGCCCCTAGAGCCGTGGATCCTAAATCTTCACGCGCATTGAGAAAGCCAACCACTGCATTTGAGTCAATACCAATTTGCTTAGAAAATAAGTCCCCTGCGGCAGCAAATGCATCCCCTCTGTTATTAGCAGGGCTATCTAATGCAATGCAGTCGAGGGCAAAAAGATGAGTCAGGGCATTCATATCCAATGATTATAGGTGTCCTGACGTAGCAAATTACTCAAAATGCTTATCGTGATGGTGATCTTGAATCTTTTCCTTGTGTTTTACGACTTGACGCTCGAGTTTATCGACGACTGAGTCCATTGCGTGGTAGAGGTCTGCATGATGAGCTTCGGCAAAAAGTTCCTTACCCTTGAGGTGGAGGGTGATCTCAGCGCTTTGACGGAGATCCTTTTCTTTAGCGTTATCGACAATCAGAAAGGCTGAAGCGTCAATGACATGGTCAAAGTGCTTTCGAATTTTGGCTAAACCTGCCTCAAGGTGCGTGCGCATGGCAGGGGTAACTTCCACATGACGGCTATTAATTTTGAGATTCATCAGCAACTCCTTTGATAAGTGCGTGCGCATGCTCATGCTTGGGGTGCGCAGCAAGCCCCTGAAATTCTGGAGGTATCGCTTTGAGAAGAAAACTCATGAACCTCCAGCGTATCAGCGAATTTGCCGAAAACCAAGGGGGGAAGCACTTATTTATTACGTATCGGGCTCAGAAGCGCGCCCAGCTTACATCCGGAAGTTTTCGCCCAGATAAACTCTGCGAACAGCGTCGTTTTGAATAATTTGATCGGGCTTGCCTTCAGCCAGAACGCTACCCTCGCTAATGATGTAAGCGTGATCACAAATTCCCAGGGTTTCTCGAACGTTATGGTCAGTAATCAGGACCCCAATTTGGCGGTCACGCAGAAAACGCACAATTCTTTGAATTTCCCCAACGGCAATAGGGTCAACACCCGCAAATGGTTCATCTAACAAAATAAATTTTGGTGAAGAGGCTAGTGCTCTAGCAATTTCTACACGCCGCCTTTCGCCTCCGGAAAGAGATAGTGCTGGGTTGTTGCGAAGATGAGTGATTTGTAATTCACCTAAGAGCTCATCAAGACGTTGTGCAATTGCTGCTTTGCTTAATCGCTTACCACCTTGTACCTGGAGCTCTAGTACGGCTTGAATATTTTCGGCAACATTGAGCTTACGAAATACCGATGCCTCTTGAGGTAGATAGGAGAGGCCCATGCGTGCTCGTTCATGAATGGGTAGTTGGGTAATATCTGCGCCATCTAGCACGATATTGCCGCCATCTAAGGGAACTAAGCCCACAATCATGTAAAAAGAGGTAGTTTTACCGGCTCCATTTGGCCCTAGTAGGCCAACTACCTCACCGCATTTTACTTGTACGGATACGTCACGCACAACGGTTCTGGAGCCATAACGTTTCTGCAGGTGTTGCGCAGTCAGGGTTGGTACATGATTGGTTTGAGCTAAATCCGCTGTCATTTCTCTAATAGCGCTTTTCGTCTTGGGGTAAGTATTGCTCTTGCTACGGGCAGGTCATCCGGTTTGATATCTTTTGGGGGTATGACTCGATAGTACTGCTTTACATCATCGTATTCAATTTTCCAGCCAGTCAGTTTGTCGAGCATTTGCATATTTAGAAGACGCCTTAGAGTGGCATCACCTGTGATTGTGAGTAACTCTGTTTTTGCATCATAGGTAGCATGAGTCCCTCGACCTTGCATAAATTCATTAGCGCGTCCTTCGCGACGTTGTCTAAAGGTGGCGACTGCTTCAGGCGTACCCTTAACATCAATGAATTCATAGCCTTGTGGATCAATTCGAATTTGACCATCTTCACCAGTGACGATGATGCTCCCTTTGACTAGCAATATGTCTCCATTGAGGTCATACACTTGCGTCGTATCATTACCAAATACTTTGTCCGCTTCAAGAATGATGGGCTTATCCTGATCAGCCTTTTCCGCATAAGCCAGTTGAAACACATTAACAACTACTAAGGCCAGGCATACCAGAGCAAAAGGGAGATTGATCTTGAGGCTTTGCATGCTATTGAGATCCCTTTGGTGCACGCTCAATGCGACCTTTCACCCTACCTGAAAGCCTCATACTCTGATCAACGTTATTGAAAGTTCCCCCCGCCGTAGAGTTCATGATTGACATGCCTTGTTCAAGCGTCATCGGCTTGTCGGTCTCAATAATGTCATCGTTAATGAATACCTTGAAATAACTAGAAGCAGCAAGCATTCGGGGACTTGCTGCTTGGGTCTCTGTAGCCTCTTGTGCAGGGCGATAAATTTGCGCATTGTCATATAAATCCATAATGGTGAGATCGCCATCTATATATCCAGTATCCGCTTTCACAGTGACTGGCGCCTTATTGATTTGAAAGAGCCGCATGCGAGGCGTTAGAACATCCATTGAGGCGTCATCATCGTAATGAATGAGTTTTTTGCCGGTAACTCGATACTTAGTAGTACCAAGTTCATTTAGGGCCGTCAAAGTTCCATCCTCAATAGTGTAGTCAGGCTCGTGAAGTCGAACGCGCTCAAGAGTGGATTTATTTTCTTGGGGAGTATTTTTTTCGACCAAATAAAAAGTCAGCAGCGTTAGTAAACCCATTATTAGCAGAGGCGTCAAGCCTAGCAACACACGGAAGACTCCTACCTTGATTTTTTGAGAATTCACCGCCATGACTTACTGACAAGCCTTATTCAAAAGTTCTTCGTAACGATTTTGGGCTTTCAGTAAGAGATCACATACTTCGCGCACTGCGCTATTTCCGCCTGCACGAGAAGTTACAAAATGAACATACTCTTTTACTGCCTCATGAGCCTGTGCTGGGCAAACACGAAACCCAGCACTCTTCATCATGGCAAGATCTGGCCAGTCATCGCCCATCACAGCACAATCTTTTGGAGTCATCCCCAAAGATTTGAGTACTTGATCTAAAGCAAGCGCTTTATTTTCAACTCCCATATGCACCTGTTTAATTCCGAGCTCTTCGCAACGGGCTAATACCATTTTGGAATGACGACCAGTAATGATGGCTGTTGGTATACCAGATTGCTCTAATAATTTGATGCCTAAGCCATCTTGAATATCAAAAGCTTTCAAAGCTTCCTTGCCGTCAGCGCCAATCCATACTTGACCATTGGTCAACACGCCATCTACGTCTAGGACCAGCAGTTTGACTTTGCTCGCTCGCTCCCAGGCTTGTGGGTATTGGCTAGCAGGATTAGTGACGTGGGAGCTAAAAGCGTTCGGCATAACTGAGATCAGTATCGTTAAATAACTTTGGCTGCAAACAAGTCATGTAAATTGAGCGCTCCCAAAAGAGTGCCTGAAGCATCTGTTACCACTAGCTGATTGATGCGATATTTTTCCATCATCTCAATAGCTTCCTCGGCAATCAACTCGGGTGGGATAGTACGAGGCTTAGAAGTAGTTGCATCCTTGATGGTCACGCCACCAAGATTGCTTGTTTTTTCTAGTAGGCGACGTAAGTCACCATCAGTAAAGATCCCATTAACCTTTTTTGCATCATCTAAGGTAATCACCATGCCCATCCGTTTAGATGTCATTTCTAATAAGGCTTCTTGAAGTGTGGCGTTAATGGAAATCTTTGGGGTGTCTTCAAGGGGGCGCATCACTTCACTAACATGCATCAATTGTTTGCGACCCAGTCTGCCGCCTGGGTGTGAGCGAATAAAATCTGCCGCTTCAAATCCCCTGGCATCTAACAGAGCAACAGCTAAGGCGTCACCCATTGCCAAGGTTGCAGTAGTGCTAGTAGTGGGGGCTAGATTTAATGGACACGCTTCTTTTTCAACACTGGTATCAAGATGAGCATCTGCTAATTTAGCGAGTGAAGATTGGGGTGCGCCTGTAAGGGCAATCAATTTAGCGCCAGTACGCTTAACAATGGGAACAATCATGAGCAGCTCTTCGGTTTCCCCTGAATTAGAAAGCGCTACAAAGACATCATCACGCGTTACCATCCCTAAATCACCATGGCTGGCTTCAGCTGGGTGTACGAAAAATGCGGGCGAACCAGTGGAGGCAAATGTGGCGGCAATTTTGCGAGCAATATGGCCTGATTTACCGATGCCCGAGACGACGATACGGCCTTTGCAGCCATGCAAGAGATCTACTGCAAGGACAAGGGCATCAGCATTGGCTCCTTCCAGGCGATCACGCATGGTTTGCAAGGCTGCAGCCTCAATAGTGAGGGTGTCACGCGCAAGCTTTAGGGTTCGTTCACGAGTCTTAGCTATCATCGAGTAAGTATATGCCGTCAGTCCTTCAGTTAACTCTCATTCTCTTGGCTTCTGGTGTGGCCGGAGTCCTTATTTTCCGCTATTTTGGCTTACCCCCTATTTTGGGCTATTTAGCCGTTGGGGTCTTGATTGGTCCCCATGCTTTGGGTTTGGCAAGCGATACGGCTACCGTCAAGTATTTGGCGGAATTCGGGGTGGTTTTCTTGATGTTTTCAATTGGCCTGGAATTTAACCTTCATAAGTTAAGGTCAATGCGTTCTATCGTATTTGGCCTTGGTGGCAGCCAAGTTATTTTGACCATATTGTTGACAGTACCAGCAAGCTTTCTCATGAATTGGGTATATCCAATTTCTTGGCATGCAGCGATTGCATTGGGTGGTGCTTTAGCAATGTCATCCACCGCGATTGCGACAAAACTCATTGCTGACCGCTCTGAATTAGAGGCTGAGCATGGCCGAAATGTTGTTGGTATTTTGTTATTCCAAGATTTGGCCGTGGTCTTCTTATTGATCTTGTTACCATCACTTGGAAAAAACCCTACAGATTTATTTGTTGCATTGACAACCGCATCTATCAAGATTTCGATTGCCTTGATCTTGATTTTCTTCATCGGCCAATCTTTGATGAGTCGCTGGTTCAGGTTGGTGGCAAAGTTGCGTTCACAAGAGTTGTTCATGCTCAACCTGCTTCTCATTGTTTTGGGTATGGCTGGCTTAACTGAGTATTTTGGTTTGTCATTGGCGCTGGGAGCATTTTTGGCAGGCATGTTGATTTCTGAAACACCTTATCGCCATCAAGTGGAAGAAGACGTTAAGCCTTTTCGTGATGTGCTTCTAGGCCTTTTCTTTATTACGATCGGGATGTTGCTCGATTTCAATGTGATTCGGGAACAGTGGGTCTTAGTTTTATTGCTGCTAATAGGCCCATTAGTATTTAAGTTTGGCTTGATTGCCATGCTCTCCCGGGCCTTTGGCTCTAGCTTGGGTGTATCGATTCGTACGGGTTTATGTTTGGCGCAAGCGGGTGAATTCGGATTCGTTTTATTAACCCAAATTGATGGCTTAGATTTAATTGATCACACTCTTAGCCAGGCAGTGCTAGCCGCGATGTTAATCTCCATGTTCTGCGCTCCATTCTTAATTGAATATAGCGACCGGATAGCAATGCGTTTTTCAAGCAATGAATGGTTACTGCAATCTCTGGCACTAACACGCGTAGCTGCAAAAAGTGTTCGCAATGAAAACCATGTGTTGATTTGCGGATTTGGACGTTCTGGGCAAAGTTTGGCCCGTATGCTTGATCAAGAAAAGATTCCTTATATTGCTTTGGACTTAGATCCTGATCGAGTCAAGGAGGCAGCGGCGGCTGGTGATAATGTGGTCTATGGTGATGCAAGTCGCGAAAATTATCTTAATGCGGCAGGTCTGAATCGCGCTAAAGCAGTAGTGATTACCTATGCAGATACTCCCGCAAGCTTACGTGTACTAAGGCAGGTCGAGCAATTACGACCAGGAATGACAGTGCTAGTTCGCACTAGAGATGATGCTGATATTGCTAAGCTACAAGCGGCAGGTGCAACTGAGGTTGTACCTGAGCTGATTGAGGGTAGTCTGATGATTGCTTCCCATGTGCTACTCATTATGGGTGTGCCGATGCGTAAAGTGGTTAGAAGAATTACTACCGCCAGAGAAGAGCGTTATAGCTTATTAAGGGGCTACTTCCGTGGCTCAGTTGATGATGATTTTGGTTCTAATGAATCTTGGAGGCTACATTCAATTACCTTGCTGCCAAAATCACAAGCAGTTGGAAAGACCCTAGGGGAGCTTCATATAGAAAATGAGGGTGTAAGCGTGCAGGCGGTAAGACGCAAAGGCCAGAACTCTGATTATGTAAAGCTAAGCCTATCTCCAGACTTGCGCTTAGAGGCGAACGATATTTTGGTGATCTCAGGTAATTCAGAGGCAACTGATTTAGCCGAAGCTAAATTACTCTGAACTTATTTTTTCTTCTTGGCTGTAGGGGCTTTACGTGTCAATAGTGGCGCCAAGTAGTGCCCAGTAAAGCTAGCTTCGTTCTTAGCAACATCTTCCGGGGTTCCAGTGGCAATAATTTCTCCGCCACCAGCGCCACCCTTGGGCCCGAGGTCAATAATCCAATCGGCCGTCTTAATCACATCCAAATTGTGCTCAATGATGACGATAGTATTGCCTTGCTTCTTGAGAGTCTGAATCACAGTCAGAAGAAGCTGAATATCATGGAAATGCAAGCCTGTCGTTGGTTCATCCAAGATATATAGCGTTCTACCCGTATCACGTTTGGAGAGTTCAAGTGACAACTTCACGCGTTGTGCTTCACCGCCGGAGAGGGTGGTAGCACTTTGTCCTAGCTTTACATAACCTAAGCCAACATCAAGCAAGGTTTTGAGTTTTCGTTTCACTACTGGCACGGCTTCAAAGAACTCATGTGCCTGCTCGATCGTCATCGACAGTACTTCATGAATATTTTTTCCTTTGTAGCGAATATCGAGAGTTTCACGGTTATAGCGTTTACCGTGACAGACATCACAGGGAACATAAACATCTGGCAAGAAATGCATTTCTACTTTAAGAACACCATCACCTTCGCAAGAATCACAACGACCCCCTTTGACGTTAAACGAGAAGCGCCCAGCTTCATAACCACGTTCACGAGAGGCAGGAACTCCTGCAAACAGTTCTCTGATTGGTGTAAAAAGTCCTGTATAGGTCGCTGGATTTGAACGTGGCGTTCTGCCGATGGGTGATTGGTCGACGCTAATGACCTTGTCAAAATGCTCTAGACCTTTCATAGCATCATGGGCTGCAGGCTCGGCATTAGAGCCGTATAAGTGTTGAGCAACAGCATGATGCAGGGTGTCATTAATCAAGGTAGATTTACCAGAGCCCGAAACACCTGTTACGCAAGTGAGTAGTCCTACTGGAATCTTGGCATGTACAGATTGCAAATTATTGCCACGTGCACCAATAATTTCTAAGAAACGATCATTTACTGGAATACGTTTTTCTGGAACTGCAATCGCTTCGCGACCAGCAAGATAAGCGCCTGTTAAAGAGTGAGGGTTTGCTTCAACTTCTGCTGGCGTGCCTTGCGCGACAATTTCACCGCCGTGCACACCGGCACCTGGACCGATATCAATCACCCAGTCAGAGGCACGAATCATATCTTCATCGTGCTCAACTACTAAAACGCTATTACCAAGGTCGCGTAGATGTTTTAAGGTGCCGATCAAGCGATCGTTATCCCGTTGATGTAATCCAATAGACGGCTCATCTAACACATACATAACCCCTGTTAAACCAGAGCCAATTTGTGATGCTAGACGAATACGCTGTGCCTCTCCACCAGAGAGCGTATCAGCACTGCGCTCGAGCGAAAGGTAATCAAGTCCCACATCATTTAAAAAACGAAGACGTGCACTGATTTCTTTGACAATCTTATCGGCGATTTCGCGTTTAGCACCTTTTAAATCGAGGGCTTCAAAATACTCTTTTGCTTCCTTTAGTGGCAATGCACTGATTTCATAAATGGCACGAGATTGTTTTTTCTCACCCA
>Ga0114979_10000953_pt1 | contig 19245 bp, 9 predicted proteins | sample S_140625_EF_Meta_FD_87315 | JGI IMG/M metagenome (GOLD analysis project Ga0114979, IMG submission 87315) | Freshwater microbial communities from Lake Simoncouche, Canada to study carbon cycling - S_140625_EF_MetaG | ecosystem: Environmental > Aquatic > Freshwater > Lake | place: Lake...
AATAGTCTCTCATTCCGTACAGAGGCCGCTCCATCATCTTCCTGGAGTCGCGACGACTATATGCGTGATACAACTGGCTCTGGTCGCGCTGATTATTGTCGCATTGTAAAAGTCGACTCTGAAACATTTGAAACACGCTGTAGCATTGCTGGCGATTTACGCTTTATGCCAGTACTCCAACACGATCCTCAGCCTCCACCAAATATTGAAATGCTCTTGAATTTTTATGAGGGTATTCTCTTCTGGCTACGACTTCGTGATGATATGCTTGACTATGCGAAAGTACTTGAAATCTATAAAGCAGGTGGCTTATTAATTGAAGAAGCAGACCCCAAGCCACCAATTGCTCGTACACTTATTTTTAACGGAATTGACCAGTTCCTTCGTATAGGTGATAGTAAATCGCTCGAATTTGGCGACCAGATTTCTCTTAGAACAGTGCGCGCCTTCAGTTTCTGGGTCTATTTTGAAGAATTTACCAACAATGCGTGTATATTAGATTTTGCCAATGGCCCGTCAAAAGATAATATAAAAATTGGCATTCTTGGGAAAGGGAATCCGAATATTTCTGAAGGCGACTCACTTCGCCCACTATTGTGTGGAGATGCGTCAACTGTCCCTTCTGCTCCTTCTGGAGCACAACGTGTTGTTGAGACTACTCCTCAACGTCTAATGGAAACTTCGTCCGCTAATATTGAAGCGTTTGATTGCCCTGGGCCTGCTGTTGAACCTATTGTCCCGCAGGGAAATGAAAGACCAACAACAAAAAGTATTGCTGCCGCAAAGTATGCAGATCTTCTCTATGAAATCTGGGATTCCCAACAAAGAAAAATGAGGATTGTTGTTAGAGGTGCTATTCCCTTACAGAAATGGGTTCATGTGGCAATAACTGCTGAAAATAACGACTCATTCCGTCCAGACATTTCTGTGTGGATTAATGGCGTGAAAACATTCACAAAGCCGAGTGGATGGCTTCCACAGAACTCTGCGACGACTAATAACTATATTGGTAAGAGTAATTCATACAATGTATCTTCACAATACGATGCGGCTCGTGATGAACTCTTTAAGGGTCGTCTATTTGATCTGAGAGCATATAAGAATATTATGGGCGCGAAGAAAATTGCTTCAACAGTTGCTTGGGGGAAAGAGTTATTGGGGCTCTAACCAATGTGTTTCAGAACAATTCAAATACTATTCAATAGTTAATTGTAATCCAGATTCAAATTCTTGCGTCTCATTTAATGCTTTATATATTTCTTTTTTCCCTTATAGGATATCTGCCACTAAATGTATAACATTATTATTAGCCGATAAATTTAAGATATTATAACGTATTGTATTAAGACCATTCTCCCAACATACTTCTCTTTTCACTGATTCATGCTTGTATATTTCATTATTTTTTTCGACACCTGACACTCGTGGCGGACCTTCATCGTCTTGTTCCAACCATAAATTATTTGTACCTATCCATTCAAAATTTGTTCGATCTATCTTGAAACCGTGGGATTCTGCTCGGGCTTGCATACATACATCCTCTAGACCCCACGCCCAATAATTGTTAGGATATCCATTAGAAGTTTCCATTACTTTTGAACTTTGCATATGAATTTTTGCTAAACATTGCTTAACTCCATAAGGATTATAGACTGTATCTTTGTTTGGAATAGCATAAATACACTCTTGCGAGTTTGGTAAAACATCAATATCCTGATTTACATATACAATCTCTGAATCATCAATCATTAGCCCCTTTAGAAATTTCTTGACTTCCAGATACCCAATATTTTTCATTGCTCCTCTATTAAATGGTCTTCCATCTTCTGATTGTTCAGCGACAACAATAATGTATGGCTTACCCTTTTGTTCTAAGAATGTACGCATATGAGAAATAAATATATCCTTCTGTCGTGGACGATCCCTATAAGGTGTTATTAACACAATCATACTTATACAGAGAATTTTCAAGAAGTGATTTTTGACGCAGAATAAATATTTAGACTTCTTCAGAATAAGGATAGTCTTTTAGACAATGATCAACTGTATTTCTTAATACATTCTTATAATCAAGTTCAGTTGGAAATGGTACCGTATTCTTTTCCTGTGTATCTACAAAATCATTTCGAATAAATGTACATTCTAGAAGGAGTGGAATATTAACACCGTCTCTTATAAAATACGGACCTCCATTATTACCATGTACATGTACAAGTGTATGAGTAGTATTTATCTGTGCTAGAAGATTAAATAATACGTTTCCAGATTTCTCTCCAACTTCAATACAAAAATCATTAAATTGTCCACCATCTGTTGGAGTATGAACTTCAATTACAAGTTGCTTTACTTTCTTCATATTTTCCCCTAAAAGTGATGGTATTAAACTAAATTCAGCACCTTCAATATCCAATTTCAAAAAAACATTTTCAAATGAATCTAAATAGTCATCTAAGTTTGTAATATAGTGCGACGATTCGCCTCCAAGATTCTTGCATATAAATGTTATTCTTGGATCTGAAATAGGAAGTCTATTTATTGTCCCATCAAATGCAATACATTGCGTATCACTATATTTATCTAAAAATTCTTGTTCAAAACTAATATCATCAGCAATACCTCCGCTTATTAACGCATCATAATCTCCAGGAAGGTCACTAATTACATATCCACCATCTCCCTTATTTCCGATTCGGATTTTTTGAAATGGTGATTTATACACAATCAAATTGTCCATTATATTTATATATATATATACTAGTTAATCAATCTTTTTAGACTGTCTTTGACGGCAAAAGCGGTTCTGTAATTGCGGACTGCTGCTGAGCAATCATATATACTTGAGTATGTTCTACTTGGCCGCAAATATCTGGTATATCAAAGTCAGGAATTGTCCTGAATTTTTCATAACATGCAACACGAATATCTGAAGGGATTTTTGAAGTACCATTACTTGATACTTGATCAATATCACCACGAATCATTTTTAGGAATGATTGAGCATCTTTTCGTGTATTATAAGGAAGTATAAGTTCACTCTCTATTTTCTACGTATTTGTCCCCACTGAACACAATATAATTTATGACTCTCAGCAAGTTGTTGATAGCCCAACTTATCCTGAAGAATATTTGCCAATGATGTAAGCACAGCAAGACCTCCAAATATCCACGATGTCTGAAATCCATTTATTGATGTATTCCCAGCAATAATATTACTTGTCCCTGTAACTGCTGTAATAATTGTTATGAGAATTGTGAATTGCCTAGTCTTCTTATTGAATCGCGAAAAAGATTCTGTATGCATGTACCCTCAAGTGCTTAATTTAAGCACTTAATGTTAGTGTTTAGTGTGAAAGTTAAGACACATAGGGTCTTAACTTTCACACTAAACGGTACTCAAAACATTTCGCCTGATCACACCAATTTGCCAGAAGATTATCTAATTGCGCTGACCACTGAAAATCTGGGTCTGATGTTTCCTGTGTCATTCTAATAGAGAACATCAAAAGAAAATATATATGTATCATTTAGATTCCTAATGTCCTTTATTGGAAATACATGTTCTACAAAAACTCCACCTTCATTTTTACCAGATCAAATTGACGGTATTATAGGATGGTATACACTCTCTTCTGTGCGCACAGATAGTTTTGGAATTGTTACTTCCTGGCTTGATACGACAGATTATAAAAATCATTTAGTTCCTTATTTATGTAATACTATATATACAGGAACTGGAGGTATATATTTTAGTAATTCTGTTCTTAAAAATGCAGATATTCTTAATTTAAGTGCACCTCCAAGTGGAGCAAGCGTTTTTATTGTTGCAGATGTTAATTATAACCCTGGTATTATACAAAATTATGTAACATTATTTTTTAGCAATACGTCAATTTCACCTCCAGATGGATTTTCTAATTTAGTAATAAGTACGCAAGATGATGGTACTAATAATAATTTTTACCTTTATAGTTATTACTTAGATAGCAATTTTCCTCCTGATAGTAGTTCTCCTCCTCCTATTCCTGATTTTCCAGTTAATACTTCATATAAAAGTTTTTTATATAATGATAATAACGATAAATATATAATGACAGGAATAAGATTAAGAGATATTAATATTAATCCTACTACTGGTGGTGAGTATGAGTATATTACATATGTTAATACCATAGAATCATATAATACATACTATAAAGATAAAAGTCCTGCTCCAAATTTAACAACTATTATACAAGACTATAATGTTTTTATAGGAGATTCTTCAAATCTAGAAACAATTAATACAAGTAATCATGGAATTAATGCAAATATATACGAAATTATTATTTATAATACTGAACTTAATTCCAATACAATAAATAATATAAATTCATATTTATCTAATAAATTTAATATTACATATTAAATAGATTATATGTCAGCAAATCAAACGCCAGTATTTCCTGTAGGAGCAAGTATAACTAGAACATCAAATTTTGCTTTTTCTGGTTGTAATAGTCCGCCATCACAATATATAACTAGAAAAGCCATATATACGTCTGACCCTACTGGTTCATATATATATAATCATCCAATAAATTATAGTGCAAATCTTACATATAGTAATAATGGTATAAGAACTAATACGGTATCTTCTCAGTATTTCAATATTGTTACTAATTCATCAAATGTTATTGTAAGTTTTTGTAATTATTTTAATCCTGCTACAGTCGTATCACCTAATGTAATATATACATGTAGTTTAACAGCATATAATAATGTAGGACTAAGTAATACATTAAATCTTGGTTCGATCTCTGTACAAATTCCTTTTATTGAATTTTCATCTACACCTTATATACAAGATTGTAATATATATAATTTTGAATATCGCTCACCTGTTGCTAAGTATAATTCAAAATGGAAGAATACTCCTCTCCCTCCTATAAATCATATTATTACTTTAGACAGATATTCTTCTGAAATAGATAGATATCCTTTTGAATATTTGGTAAACTTTGAAAATAGTAGAATTAATAAAATTACATATAATCAATCAAATAATAATTTAAATGAATATGTTAATATAATTAATTCAACATTTATTATAAAAGATGCTTCTTTATTAAATTATGTACTTGGAACCTCTTTTGATTTGTTGGCACGTTATACTGGTCGTATTACTGCTACTGGATTATATAATAACAGATTATCAAACAATTTTCCTATATCACAGATACATTATCCATATTTACTTCACAGACCTACTGCTGCATCTATAAATTTTTCTAGAAACAATATATCTATTAATTATAATATATTAGAAAATGTACCAACTTATAGTTATAATACACGCACTAACGACGACCTAATACCATTATTTAGAGCAACAAAATATATATATCCATCTAGACTTGCTGAAGATTTTCGATTACGTATTGAAAATTATGAATTACTTGATATAGATAATAATTATGTTAATCAATATTATACTGATTCGGTAAATATAATAAATACAAATAGTAATGTTACTGTTAATATAAATACTACTGCTATGTTAATAAATCCTGATTCTTATAATAAATTATCATTATATTATATATTTATTAGATTTAATACTCATAACTTATCGAGTGGTTGTAAGAATTTCCCACCATTAAATGAGTTCTTTTTCTCAATTCCAACATTTAACTCCCCTTATTTTTCAAATTGGTATCAAAGAATAAATTCAGATATAGGTAAAATAGAATGGCAATTTCCAAAAGCAACATATGATGTAGATTATAATTATGATACTGCTAATATAAATTATTCTATACAATATTCGGTACAATTATTTTATAATTCGAATTATATAAATCCATTTACTAATACATATAGCCCCCCCACTTACACTGCTATACGCGATACTATTATTGAATTACCACGTAATTCTTCTATTATTACAATGGATGCTAATAATGTTTATGTAAATCTTAACCCTTTATATTATAAAGTAAATACCACATATTTTGGTATTGTTACTACGTTTAATTCTTTTGGAAAATCAAACCAAGTTCCTTTAAAGTACGTATTATCTACAATGTATCCTAAACCAATATTTGATATATTTTATCAATTTACTTCAAATGTACCAGGTATAAGAGGATATAAATATTGGTATATAACAAATTCTACATATAATTATGGAGGATTAGTAGATCTTACTCCTAATTATAAGGTAAATATATATTCTTATAAAAATAATATTGAAAGACCACTTAAGTTTTCTATAGATTTTTCAATTGCTTCTCCTTCTAGTAATTTAAAATTGTACACTATATACTCTTCAAAATATGATCAAACTGCACAGTATTATGGCACAGTTACTGCATATAATAATTATTATTCGAATACTATTATATTAACAAGTAATTTCTATATTCCTGACCCTTATTTTATTAATACTACACAAAGTAATATTTTATCATACAGTAATATTAAAATAATATTAACCAACTACTCTAATTCATATTCGCCTTATTATAGCGCAAATATTTGTAATATGTATCCAGTAAAATTTATACCATATATTGCTTCAAATGGAATTAGAATATTAAATACTCAATTTACAACTTCAAATAATTCATCTAATTATATTATTACTATTAATTCATATTTACAACCAACTATAACATATTCTGGTTATTTAATAAAAAGTAATAGTGCATCTAAATCTAATATATTTACATTTACTAACTTTACAACTCCTCTTATTACGCCAAAATTTTTTGACTTCTCTATTTTTATAAGCAGTAATATAATAAGAAATACTACATCATGGAATACTACATTAGCAACATATGACTATAATTTTTATCCTATTGGTATAGAGTCTGGATATCCTATTACATATTCAGCAAATATATTTTTTAATAGTACTACATTAATTTCTTCAAACTTATATACAATTATATCTAATACATCAAATATAATTATTACACTCAATTCAAATAATTGGAATGGATTATATAGTGGTACTATTATATCTTCAAATTCTTTAGGACAATCAAATTCAGAAGTATTATATAATTTAAATTTTACATTAGGTAATCAAATTATTTTCACACCAATATCTAATACTATAACATATAATTATGATAATAGTATTTCATGGAATATATATAAACCATATTATAAATATTCAAATGCTGCAGATATTAATTATAATATTAATATTTATAACTATAAATTAGAAGTATCATCAGACCTATATTCAATAACAAGTAATTTATCTGATATAATTATAACACTTAATCCATCTATCAGTGGAAGATATAGTGGATTCTTTAAGGCATATAATATATATGGTATTTCTAATATAATTCCCTTATCTAATATATTCCCTTATCTAATATTTTTATCTAATATTTTTATTTTTAGAAATGATTATGGAATTAAAAATTATAATATTGATAGTATATTATTATTTAGTAATTATAATGTAACAATATCATCAAATTCTTGGAGTATATCTAATAAAGCATATTATATTTATTCTGAAAGTATAATACCAATTCAATATGATGCAATTATATATAATAATAAATTAAAAGTATCATCAAACTTATATTCAACTACAAGTAATTCATCTAATATAATTATAACACTTAATACATATATCAGTGGAAGATATAGTGGATTTTTAAGAGGATATGATATATATGGATCTTATACCACAGTTAAATTATCTAATATTTCTAAATATACTCCTACAACTATTTTTACAAATGATTATAATTTTTATGATTCAAGAATAATATTCACATCCCTTACAGGGTATATATTTACATATAATTTAAATTCTATAACCTTCACAAATATTACTGGAGCAAGAAATATTATTAGTTTAAATCAATATTCAGTACTTCTTTCTAATACTTCTGGAAGAGTTACAAATTTTACAAGTAATATTACTTTAACATATATTAGTCCTTCTTCTCCTAGTAATGTTACAATATATATATCAGGATTAAATAATTTAACAACATATTACACTACACTAGTTGCTACTAATGAAAATAACGCTGCTTCAAATATATTAATACCTATAACTACAACTAGTAAAATTGTCAGTAGTTTTATTAGACCAACTTATTGTAATATAGATGGGAATCAAATAATTGTTGATGGACGAAGATCATTTATACAAGTATATAATAGTAATATTACATCTAATTATGATATTACATCAGTACTTAATATAAATCCAGATGAAACTATTTCAGCTACAATAAATACTTCAAATAATCATATATATTTATTGACATCTTTTTGTAATTTAATAGATTTAGATATTGTAAATAGTATTTATAGTAGTAATAGACTAAGTTATACAACCCCTTATAGTAATATTCAAGATACATTATTATATTCATCAAATACAAATAGTATTGTATTCTGGAATTCTAATACTATATACACATATAATATAGTAACAAATATAGAATTAAGTAATAATATTCCAAATAATGGTAATATCTACTGTGCATCATTAACGCCTGATACAAATAATATATTATTTGTAGGAAGTAATACTAGTAATAATTTCAAATATATATATAATATGAGTTTACAGACCAATTCAATTCAGATGTCTAATTCATTAACATTTACAAACTATAATAATTTTTTAAATCCAACTCAATTATTAGTGAATCCAAATTGTAATGAAATATATCTTTTCTCATATCGTCTACCAACACTTGGAACAAGTTATACAATGGCAACATTTAATTTAACAACCTTGAACTTTATAGCTGGAAGAAGTATAACAGAATCACCTGACACAAGACAGATATTCGGTAAGCAGTTCTTTAAGGGTGTGTTTGATTCTAACTATAGTATAATATATGTATCTGATTATAATCAAGCAGCATTATATAAAATAACATTAAGTAATTTAATTGTTAATACTATATATAATACAATTATAGATACAACAAATCTATATAATAGTTATAAATCACTATTAATTAATGGAAATAGGTTACTATTTTATTCTATGCAATATGGAGGAATCCAGTCTGTATTACCTGGAAGTATTAGCCGCACTAATCATTTCATATTTAATAAAAGGGGTCGTAATGATGAAGTTATTCTTAAGTCAATTAATAAAGTAAATAATTTATTTGTAACAATATATAATTATATACCTATCCCAGAAATTGTATATCAGACAATTAATCCAGCATATAGTCGTCTACAAACATCTATTAACCCTCAAACACCAAATATATATAATCCATTATCAGGTACTATAACAACAAGTGGTATTTCTCCTCCACTATTTTTATCTGTCGATACTGAAACTAATTTTAATGCAATGGCAATTGCAAATGGTCTTGATATTATATACACACTTACACCTGCACAAAATGCTACAAGTTATTCTATAAGTATTAAATCAAGTGATAATATTCTAGTAGATGCTGCTCAAATAAATATTCAAATATCAGAATATTTAATTGAAATTAGTGTAAGAGGTGTATCTCAAAATAATTCATATATAGCAACAATTACGGCAGTATCCCCTACAGGAAGTACTAGTACTCTTGTGTTAGAATCTGTCACAACACCTATTTTATCTGAAAATGTAAATAGTGAAATAGCTGATATTACATCAATGTTTGCTGCTGTTGATATATATTCTCAAGGACGTGAAATACCACATTGTACTTTACCATTACCGGTATTAGTATCAAATAATTATGCGCCTACGTCTGGACAAATTCCTAGACAAATTTAGATGCAAACACCACCCTTCTTTTATAATTATTTTAATAATGATACTTTGATGTATCAAATGGTTCGTCTATATGGCCAATGGTCTAATCCGTCCGGTACATTATCAGTAGAATTAAATGGTTCTAATTTACCAGGATCATGGCGATATTGTAATTATGATTTTAAGGTCTTTGTAAGAATGAATCAACAATCAAATAATATAATTCTCAGAGATGTGCTAGGTGGAACTAAACAAATTAATCTATTTTATAGAGCACCTCAGTTTAGTAGTACACTTCCTGTTGTAAAATTTTTTTTATATGATGCATATGATGGTGATGGAACATGTGATACTCCTCCTGTACCTCCTTATTGTAATACAAATACTCTTGAATACAATATAAAACGTCTTCAACTAGATGCTCTTTTGTTACAGTCTTTCTTTGCTGAGTCTCTAAAAGCAGCACGTGAGTATAATGAGGGATTTAGAGCTCTTCCTTATTCAACATTTCCTATTGAATTAGATGCGTCTAATAATCCAAAAGTATATTATTGTAAAAATTCAAATTCTTTTTATACAAGAGATCGATATTTAAGAAATAATTGGCTCGGTAGTGTTAATGCGGAAAATGTAATTCCAAATATATGCTCTGATATTAGAACACCTTTTGCAGGTAGAGAAATATTTTATTTAGGTTATTCTCTTATTTCACGTCAGATTCCAGGCGGAGTTTACTATGGAAGAGTTAATGAAACAACATCGCCAATCGGTATGATCAACTCAGGTAATTTAATATGGCATCCATTAAATGAATGGAATATTCAAGATGTTGCTGATAATTATTCAAATATAGATAGAACCTATAATGTCTTGGATGGGGTCAATACAAATCAAATTCAAGAACAGTATTTTCGTATTTTAGGTTCATTATTGCATGTATCTTTTCATTGTTTATATTTAATAGACCACCCTGAACAAATTATTGGATTAGTACATAGAACTATTAATAGTAATGCAAATCCATTAAGGTATACATTTCCTTTTGATATTGAAAAATATGCTAATGCATATGGATTAGATGCGAATGAAATACGTGATGCAAATTATCTTCGTTATTGGTTTATGCCTTATAATTCAAATTATACTAGAATGTCGCACATTCTTAGCGAACTAGGTCCTACAGGGCGTGGATGGATATCGCAGTTTACTATACAAGGATATGTACGTACTGTAATGACTCTCGATAATAGTATCACTGAAGCTGAATCTGACTCACGTTTTGGTATCGTAAATAATCGTATTACACAAAATTTACCACCATATACATATCCTCAAAATAATTGGCAAATATATAGGACACCTGGATATCATAGTCTTAGAGCACCAAATAAACCAACATATTGTATTGCATATTTGTATGGAAATGGTGCTACTAATATGAGTTCATTTCATAAGTCAAAAGCAGCACAAGGTGGGGCTGGTGGATTTGTAAAAGTTGTATTTCCTGTTAATGCAAATGACACTATTAATATAAGTATTGGAAATAATATTGGAGATAATAATAGTCTTCTTGGAAATGGTGGAATGGGTTTTATAGCGGAACAGGGTGGTGCCCCACCTTATGGTGGTTATCAATATGGATTAAATGGACCAGGATATAATGCTATATATCTTTCAAATATATGTATGGCTATAGCGCCTTCAGGTGGAGTAGCTGGTAAATTAGGAATAATTGGAATAACTCCATACCAATTTATAAAAAATAGCCAATTATATGATGGTGAATCTGGATATTTACCAAATAAACGAGGAATGTCTGCTCAATCTTATCAAGATAATGTATATAATCTTAGATTTCAACCAGAAGACCAAAGCTTAATAACGTTTTTTCAAGATATTTTATTACAAAATGGTGGTGGAGCAGGGTATAATGGAGGTTCAGTTGCAAGAGCTGTAAATACTCCTTCAAATCCATGGAATCCGCAAGAAAGTATATATAGTTTAGGTGGTAATACGTTTTCTTCTGGAGCAGGTACAGCATTTGTAAATAAATATTGTACGCACTCTATTATTAAAGGTGGCATACCTGGTGTAGAAGACTATGAAAAATTTCGTAAGCCATTAGCAATACGAAGAATATTACCATCATTATTCTATTCTCCTCCTGCGAATATAGGAAACTCAGGACAAATAGGAGCTGTTATATTAAATTTTTTAGAAGTTGACCCCTATAAATGGTCTAATTATAATTTTAATGCTTGGAATAGTTTATCTCCAACTTATATACCACTTGGTCCAACTAATTTAGCTGATACTTTTACAACTGCTGATGTAACTATTTCACCGCGCGTTGCTCTATATCAATCATGTAATAGTTATATAACATTATGCAATACATCCACAAAAATAACATATACTACAAATGGAACAGTATCTGATTTTTGGAAGCGCAATTTATCTAACCATGTAAATGCTTTCCATAATGATATTTTAAATTGTACTGGTATAAATACAATTGAATTAAACTATGCTGCAACTTGTAATTGTGAGATTTCTCTTGTATTAGATACTGCAGATACAAGTTTAGAAGATACAGAAAATAAATATTTTAAATATAGAATTAATATTCAATCAAATTTTCCTCAAATAGAAGTACGTGGCGCCACTGTTGCTGCTATTAGCCATGGTACTGCATCATTAATTCAACAACTAAGAATTCAATCAAATAGCGATGTTCAAATAGGAACATGTTTAATATCAGATTATAGTACATGTATATATTCAGGTATTCTTATTGATCCTGCTCGCGATCCATTAGGATATGATTATATGTTGAATATATTTGATGTAATGCGCTATTATAAAATGAATAAATTACATGTGCATGGGACAGATGATGGCGGATATAGATTTCCATTAAGTTCAAATAGTACAAGTTTTACATATAGTGGTATTGAAAATGGCAATGTATTAACAACATATAGTCTAGAAAGATTAATTGATACTGACGCAAAGAAACACTGGTTTTCATCAAATGCTTTATGGTCAAACTATCTTGATTATGGAGAGGGGCGTGGTATTACTATTACACCTGAACTTGAATTATTAGGACACTCAAAACATCTAAGAAATATATATCCAAATATATTTGGAAGAGATGAACATATAGTAGATTATTATAGTGAACTAGCATATATTGGTATAACTGTACTATTAAGTAATATTATCACCACATTTCCAAATGCTGAATTTATATATTTGGGTACTGATGAAGCAGATTTAGGTACAATTAACACTTCCCCTTATCGTAATAGTTTTATGACTAGAAATCCACACGTAACAAATATTGCAGGTTTTGCAATATACCGTTTAAATAATTATGTTCGTTCATTTGGGCGAAGAAGTGTAACTTGGCAAAATGCTAATTTCTCAAATATTAATGGAAATACATCTAATAATATTGTTACTCAAACATGGCTTATTAATGGTGGACAGGGTCCACCTATGATTGATAAGTCTGATCTTCATGGAACTGAACTATTACCATGGTTCAAAGCAGGTATTTCTCTTATTCAAACTCCATGGAAACCACAACGTTCAACACGTCATCATGGTATGTGGGATTGGCATCCATCATGTACATTATTTACATCTTCTAATATAAATGAAAATTTCCCAAAAACAAGCCCGCTTCCTGTCAATTCCAATCTTTTAGGGTCTATAACACTTTTATGGGAATATCAACCACATATATATAAACCAGTATTCCTTCGTTATAGTGCCGCTATGAGAGCAGAAAATACTGTATCAATGACTAAGAACTCTATAAGTTGGTATAATACATATACAAATTATTTTCCCTACCTTGATAATCGTCTAATGACAATCTCATGTGGTATAAGATTGGTAGAAGAAGGTCTCAGTGCAGATTTAGGTTATTTATATAGAACAAATGCTGATGATTCACAAATTCCATATATAAGAGCAGGATATCAATTACGTCTAACTTTAATTAATAATAGACCAGATACATATATGAAATATGCTATTGGTTATTTATTCTCATATCCATCTCTTGCAACAATGTGTAATTATACTGGACCTATAACATTAGATGCTTATGATATTAGAGCAAATAATGGTCTTCTAAATTTTAAAGTAGCAGCATACAATAGTAGTACAAATATTCAATATGGACAATATATAGATAAAAATTATATATTTATGCCATTTAATGTAATTGTATCTGGTACTTATAAAGTAGATGACTTAGAGTATCATATTAATTTAAATGAGTATGAAAGATTTTATTTTGATACTTATGCAACTTTATGGGCAAATATCTTACCAGGTATACCTCAAGGTTCGCTTCATTTTAGTTTTACTTCAAATATTACACCGCAGCATCCTATATTAACAAATATAAATCAACTAAAAATTACAAGTTCCACAAATATTATGTCTATTGCATATTTTGACACACAAAATAATATTATTGGATCTATTTATACTGCTACCCTTATATATAATGGAGATCTTGGTGAATCTCGTTTTATAAATGGTGGGATTATAAGAACAAGAGCATTTTATGGTGGACCTTCTCTTATATCTGAAAGTCGTCTTGGTAGTTCATCGAATCCTGCAAATAGTTATACCATTCAACCTCGTTATAATTTTAGAATAACAAGTAACTTCTATTATAGTGGTAGTGGATCTAGTACACAATTAAGATTAGATATGTCAAATATATTGGGCACTGCTTCAAATGTGCCAAGTTCTGTACGTATGACAGTTCTTGTAGTTGCTGGTGGTGGCAATGGCTCTGCAATTGCTAATGGTGGTGGTGGTGGAAGTGGAGGTGTTTCAATAGAAACATATCATAGTATTCAAACATATGCAAAACTTGATATACAAGTTGGCGGGCCTCAATGCAATTCATTTGTATCTATTCCACTAAGTAATTATCCACTAAATATAAATGTAAATCAATTAGAAGCTGGAACATTTAGACCTATAATAACTGATAGAGATGACGCATATAAAAAAACAAATCCTATATATCCTACTGTATGTTGGCCTGGAATACCTGCAAATACTTCAAATGCTGGAATACAAGGTGGCTCAACATTAGGTGATTATATTATATTACAAAGTGCAACAAATGGCTCAGGAAGTTCTACACCTGGTATTGGCGGTGGTGGTTATAATTATATGGGGTCTAATTATGGAGCTGGTGGTTCTGGTGGCTCTGGTGGTGGTAATACTGGACGCCCTGGTCTAGTATCTATAACAATTGAACCACTTGATGCGCCTATTCTACCAGGTTATACATATTTTAATACAACTCCTAAGTTTAAGCCAATTCAACCTAATATAACTACACATTCTTCATCAACATCTATTACGTATTCAAATATCATAGCAGCAACAAATATAAATCAGTCAAGTCAATTAATTGTAGAATTAACTCCATCTGCTCCTAGTTTAACAAGTAATATAAGACTTATTTATAATCCTCTAAATTACCAATCAAACTTGAATATATCATTATTAAATCTACAAAATAATACTTCTTATAATGTAGTACTTATTGCAAGTAATACATATGGTAGTACATCATTTACATTACCTATAGCAAGAACTTTAGCCTAAATATCCTATAATGAATCAAACTATTTAATAATATTACGGTATTAATAGTTTATAATAAAATTCTACTATAGATGGCAACATTTGGACTTACAAATATTTCAAATGGAGTATTTATGAATCGCTATACTTTAGATAACGCAAATGTTCAATCAAATGAAAAAATTTTCACTTCTGCAAATGTATCAAATATTAATAGAAAATGGTCGAGAACAGTACTTGGAGATGTATATGCACAAACATTATATATAGATAATGTTACTATTAGATCAAATACAGGACAAGTATATAGAGGCGGAGTAGTAATCGCAGCAACTCAAAGAAATTTTATATATGCTCTTAATGCAAGTAATGGTACAGTCTTATGGTCTTCTAATTATTCTTACAAGTGGCAAAGAGATTCATCATATACTTCATCAAATATATCAGTAACACCAGATTTAGATTACCTTGCTTCTCAGGAAAATGTCGAATCATATGCTCAATATAGAGACATACGTCCTAATATTGGTATAACAGGAACACCTGTAATAGATAGTGTAGCAGGTGTACTATATTTTATTACATCTACTTCAGAAAAATCAACAAATCCTCTTTTTCCAACATGGTTCTATTCTACATTAAATAAAGTATCATTATCAAATGGAGCACATATGCCAAATTCTCCAAGGATAATTGGTGGTGTTAAAAAAAGTATAAGCAGATATTGGAGTGATTATTATGGTACAGGGTTTTTGGAAGCAATAAACAATAATCAAAGACATTTTAAATCAACAGATTTTGTAAATGGAACCCCATATGTAATAATTAATTCAAATGCTTCAAATTTATTATTTAATAATGGCTCAGCATTTATTTCTGGATATGGAGATACAATAGATCATTCTTCTGAACAAAGAGTAATATTTTTTAATCCACAAAATCAAAATCAACAAACTGGTCTTACATTATCAAGAGATAGAAATAATGTATATGCAGGTTGGGGATCGTTTGGTAATACGGGGTATTCGTTTGGTTGGATGATGGGATTTAATACAACAACTTTAAGTAACTCAGGAATATTTTGTTCTTCACTTGGAGGATCAGGGGGTATTTCTCAAGGTAGTACAAAATTTCCAATAGATTCATATAATTTTATTTATACATCAACAGATAATGGAATATTTTTCTCTCATCCAGCAGCAGGTTGTTTTGGAAATGCAATTTTAAAATTACAACATGTAGGAAGTAATTTAAATGTATTAGATTTTTTTACACAATTTAATGTTACAAATTTAAATCAGCAAAATTTAAATGTATCTACTGGTGGAATAACAATTATACCGCCATCTGATTCTTCATATGAACGCGTTTTAGGATGTTATAAAAATCTTAAAATGATTCTTTTAGATAGTATTTATTTAGGATCTTATAATAGCAACATTAATGATATATTATCAGAACGTTTCATACCTACAGATGTAGATGTGAATGGCAGTAACCAAGAAACATTTATTGCTCCATCATATTTTAACAATATAGCATATATAACTACTGGAGGTAATGGAGGTGGAGGTATTATATCAATCACAGTAACTTCTTCTAATACACTTGAATATAGAACTACTTCAACTGATAATATAACTGGCAATGTAGGTGCTCCAGTTATTATTACATCATCAAATTCAACTGATATAAACCCTCTTATATGGATTGCATCACAAGTACCTATAGGTGACCCATTAGCACAAACAGGTTCAGGAGAAGGATCTAAATTATTTGTATATAATAATACTTTAACAACACAACATACACAAATTAATTTAACATCATCATCTTATTCAAGTTTCAAATTATGTAAATTTCATAACCCAACTATTTATAATGGCAGAGTCATTTTAGGAGGAAGTGATCAAGTACTTATGTTAGGTTTATAATAGAGATGAATAGAACTCCGGATGCGATATATGAAGACGCGTTAGAGATTCTAGCAAATGCAAACAAAGAATTATATGAAATTACTCCCAATCAACAAGCAATGCCTCAACATTTACGTGGTGTTGCTGCAGATTTTGCGAATGCAAAAGAACTCATTGGACAACTAGAGGAATATGCTCTGAATGCTGCACGAGGTTGGGAAAATGATCTTATGATGAATGGATCACAAGGCGGTAGACGGAATCGGCAGAAGACACGGAAAGCACGGAAGGCTCGTAAAAATTAATTATATTCTATAAGAGATTTCCAATTCTTATTATTTAATGAAGTCCATCCATCATAATACATATAAATTACATTGGCTAAGTTATTAGGTAATGTAATTTTTTGATGTAAGATAGATTCAATAAAAAATTGATAATTTAAAAATACTAAATTATATCATATAGAAAAATGATCGCCTCTAATTATCTTAGAATTGTCGATTCTAAATCTGATTGTATAGGATTTCCTAGTGAAAATGAATTAGCATTTAACTTTTCATTTAAATTAGATCCCTTTCAAAAACATGCCATTAAAGCAATTCATAACAATGAAAATATTTTAGTAACCTGCCGGACTGGTTCGGGAAAAACCGTCTGTGCAGAATATCAAATTGCCCACTCCTTAGCAAAGGGCCAACGTGTCTTCTACACAACTCCTATCAAGTCCCTTTCCAATCAAAAGTTCCACGATCTCAAGGAAATCTATCCAGGCCGCGTAGGTATCCTTACAGGTGATATTAAGTTTCAGCCAGACGCATCTATTGTGGTTATGACAACAGAGATTCTCCGCAACCTCTTATATAAGAAAGGCTCTTCTACTGAGAATGTTGGACTCACCGCAGGAATGTCTATGGATGGACTTGACGCTGTTGTATTTGATGAGGTTCACTATATCAACAACAAAGAGCGTGGTAAAGTCTGGGAAGAGACCCTCATTCTCCTACCACGCGAAATTAACCTTGTGTTGCTCTCAGCAACGATCGCAGGTCCTGAAGCATTCGCATCCTGGCTTGGAGATTTGAAGCAGAAGCCCATTCATCTAATCTCCACTACTTATCGTATTGTACCCCTTACACACTATATTATTGATACTGGCAATACTTTGCGTACTGTTATGGACGAAAAGGAGCGCTTTATTGATACAACTTACAGGGAATGGTTGATGTTGAGAGAGAAGACTGTTGATGACCACGCAGATCACAAGCGCCGCGTAGCAGGTCGTGAACCTGGCCAAGTGATTGGGGCCGAACAAGGGAAGGTGAAGTTGAAGAGTTTCACCCACCAACTCAATGCGTGTGTACAAATGCTCTATGCGAAAGAACTCTTACCCGCTCTCTTCTTCGTATTTTCTCGAAAGGACTGTGAAGTATATGCGTCACAGATTGAGGGGTCTCTTGTAGACACTTCTGATGGTGCTGCCATTGAAAACATCTTTGATTTCCACTTGAGCCGCTATAAGGAACAGATGGTCACCTCGCCACAATATCATACTCTTCGCAGCCTACTCGTCCGAGGCATCGCATTCCATCACAGCGGTCTCCAACCATTGTTGAAAGAGATTATTGAGATTCTGTTTGGAAAAGGATTGGTCCGTGTTATGTTCTGTACTGAGACATTCGCAGTAGGTATTAATATGCCTACTAAGACTGTCGTCTTTCTCGAGTACAAGAAATATTGTGATCAAGCCCAGGGACTTCGTATGCTTGCTACAGATGAGTACATCCAAATGGCAGGGCGCGCAGGACGACGCGGCAAGGATAAACTTGGTACTGTGATTTATCTCCCTCGTAGAGAACCCGCATCACTAGAAGAAGTCCGCAAAATGATGACAGGGGGCTCTGTACGTATTTCATCTCGTATGGATTTCGGATACGATTTCATCCTAAAAAC
>Ga0114979_10000954_pt1 | contig 19222 bp, 12 predicted proteins | sample S_140625_EF_Meta_FD_87315 | JGI IMG/M metagenome (GOLD analysis project Ga0114979, IMG submission 87315) | Freshwater microbial communities from Lake Simoncouche, Canada to study carbon cycling - S_140625_EF_MetaG | ecosystem: Environmental > Aquatic > Freshwater > Lake | place: Lake...
GCACAGGCAGCATTCCTCCAACCACTGGGAGCCGCCGGGCGCACCGCGCGTGCCACCACGGTGCTCGCCATGGTGGCACTGGTGGCGGTGGTCGGGACCGCATCCGCCCAGAACGCCAAGGGTGGCGGCAAGAAGGCACCGAAGGGATCGGCGAGCCGGGTGCAGGCGCCCACGCCTCCTCCACCCCCGCCGCCGCCCGCGGCACCGGAGTTCCGGTCCTATGACGGGTCCGGCAACAACCAGGCTCACCCGGAGTGGGGGCGCGCCGGCACCGACTACCTTCGCGAGCGCAGCGGCGCGCGGTATGCGGACGGCAAGTCCGCCCCGGCAGGGGCCGATCGCCCGAGCGCACGTGCGATCAGCAACGCGGTCTCGGACCAGGGCGATGCCGTGACGCAGGATGCGCGCGGACTCTCGACGGCGCTCTACGAGTTCGGCCAGTTCCTCGACCATGACATCGGGCTTGCCGCCGGAGCGCAGGCCGAGGCCTTCCACATCGGCGTGCCCGCCGGCGATCAATGGTTCGACCCGTCTGCCACGGGCAGCAAGCTGATCTTCATGTTCCGCTCGGCGTTCGACCCGGTCACCGGCACCACGAATGCGCGGCAGCAGGTGAATTCCGTGACCTCGTTCATCGACGGCTCGCAGATCTACGGCGTGAGCGCCGCACGTGCCGCGTGGCTCCGCGAGGGGGCAGGCGGCCGGCTCAAGGTGCGCCAGACCGAGGACGGCGCGATGCTTCCGCTCAATGACGGTTCGCAGGCCAACGACGACCCGCTGGGCAACCCGCCCACGAGCCTGGTGGTGGCCGGCGACGTCCGGGCGAACGAGCAGCCAGGGCTCACCTGCTTCCACACGGTGTTCCTGCGCGAGCACAACCTGCAGGCTGCGCGCGCCGCCGCACGCCATCCGGAGTGGGATGACGAGCGGATCTTCCAGGAAGCACGGCGCGTGGTGATCGCGGAGCTGCAGTCGATCACCGTCAATGAGTTCGTGCCAGCCATGCTCGGCAGCCCGCTGCCGCCGTACAAGGGCTACCGCAACACGGTGAACCCCGGGCTCTCGAACGTGTTCGCCACCGCGGCGTACCGCAACGGCCATTCGATGGTCGGTCCGGACATCGGCGTGCTGGACGCGAACTTCGTGGAGGTGGACTCGCTGCCGCTGCAGGACGTGTTCTTCAACCCCGGGGTCATTGCCTCGGTGCACGGCATCGATCCGTTCCTGCGCTACTTCGCTGCCGACATCCAGCAGGAGACCGACACGCAGATCGTGGATCCGCTCCGGAACTTCCTGTTCGGGCCTCCGGGTTCAGGCGGGTTCGACCTCGGGGCGCTCAACATCCAGCGCGGCCGCGACCACGGACTGCCGGACTACAACGCGGTGCGCCAGGACTTCGGCCTCCGTCCGGTGCGGAACTTCTCGGAGATCACGTCGAACGCCACGCTGGCTGCGAGCCTGGCATCGCTCTACGGGTCGGTGAACAACATCGACGCGTGGGTCGGCATGCTGGCGGAGGACCATGTCCCGGGTTCCAGCCTCGGGCCGACGAACATCGCCGTGCTGCGGGACCAGTTCATGCGGCTGCGCGACGGCGATCGGTTCTGGTACCGCAACGGCGGGTTCGACCAGCGCCAGGTGTCGGAGATCGAGGGGACCAGGCTCTCCGACATCCTGATGCGGAACTCGGGTGTCGTGGGTCTGCAGCGCAACGTCTTCTTCGCGGCGGACCTCGGAACGCCCTGACGGTCGGTTGACACGTCGAATGCGCCCGCGTTGCCGCACTGGCGGCCCGCGGGCGTGTTTGCATGGGGGCAGGGCAGCCCCAGCGGGCGGCCACGGTCCGTATTTCACGCATTGCGAGCAGGAAGGCGATTCCTTGTTGGGATAACAACACGGCTTCGGTACACTGCGGGATTCCCCCGAGCGCCCCAGGGATGGGTCGCAGAACCTCCGAACGGAACCCCGCATGCCGCTCCGCAACGTCGCAATCATCGCCCACGTCGACCATGGCAAGACCACCCTGGTCGATGCCCTCCTCAAGCAGGCGGGCGCGTTCAAGGCGTCGACCCCCGGCCAGGAATGCGTCATGGACTCGAACCCGCTCGAGCGCGAGCGCGGCATCACGATCCTGGCGAAGAACTGCGCCGTGAACTACGTGTTCGGCCCCGAGGCCGGCGCGGTGGCCGGGCAGGAGTTCCGCATCAACATCCTGGACACGCCGGGCCACGCCGACTTCGGCGGAGAGGTCGAGCGCGTGCTGCGCATGGCCGACGGCTGCCTGCTCCTGGTGGATGCCCTCGAAGGCCCGATGCCGCAGACGCGCTTCGTGCTGGGCAAGGCGCTCGAGCTCGGCCTGCGGCCGATCGTCGTGATCAACAAGTGCGATCGTCCGGACGGCCGCGCGAGCGCCGTCATCGACGAGGTGTTCGACCTCCTCGTGGACCTCGGCGCCGACGACCTGGCGCTCGACTTCCCGGTGGTCTACGCCTCCGGACGCAGCGGCTGGGCGAACCGCAACATCGACGTGCGCGACAACGGCGTGCATGACCTGTTCCGCGTGATCGCGGAGCACGTGCCCGCGCCGCTCGAGGACGTGGACGCGCCGCTGCAGGCGCTCGTCACCAACCTCGACTACAGCGAGTACGTGGGACGCATCGCCATCGGCCGCGTGTACAAGGGCATCCTGAAGGCCGGCCAGCAGGTCACCCTCAGCAAGTCCGACGGCACCGTCAAGAAGGCCCGCGTCCTCAAGGTGAATCGCTTCGAAGGCCTGGGACGCCGCGAGGTTTCCGAGATCCGCGCCGGCGACCTGTGCGCCATCGAGGGCCTGGCCGAGATCGAGATCGGCGACACCATCATGGATCCGGACATCCAGGTTCCGATGGCGCGCGTGAAGGTGGACGAGCCCACCCTCCACATGGTCTTCCGCATCAACGACGGCCCGATGGTGGGCAAGGAAGGCAAGTTCGTCACCACGCGGCAGATCTCCGAGCGCCTTGAGCGCGAGCTCCGCGGCAACGTGGCGCTGCGGGTCAGTGCCGGCGACACGGCCGACGAGTTCCGCGTCTCCGGTCGCGGCCTCCTGCACCTGGGCGTGCTGCTCGAGAACATGCGTCGCGAGGGCTACGAGCTCACCGTGGGCAAGCCCGAGGTCATCGAGCGCGAGATCGACGGCGTCCGCAGCGAGCCGTACGAGCGCGTCAGCATCGACACCGATTCGAGCACCATGGGCTCGGCCCTCGAGCTCCTCGGCAGCCGCGGCGGCGAGATCCTCAAGGTGGACCAGCGCGGCCAGCGCATGCACATCGAGGCGGACATCCCGGCGCGCGGCCTCATCGGCTTCCGTACCCGTCTCCTCAACGTCACCGCCGGCGAGGCCGTGATGCACCACTCGTTCATCGGTTACCGCCCGGCCTCCGGCAGCGTCAAGAAGCGCCAGAACGGCGTGATGATCGGCAACGAGTCCGGCAGCGCCACCACCTACGCGCTGCTGCAGCTCTGCGAGCGCGGCGTGATGTTCGTGCAGCCCGGCGATCCGGTGTACGAGGGCATGATGGTGGGCGAGAACGCGCGCGACAACGACCTGGTGGTCAATGCCGTGCGCCTGAAGCCGTTCTCCAACGTGCGCGACAACAAGGAAGCCACCGTCGTCCTCAAGAGCCCCCGGCTCATGAGCCTGGAGATGGCCCTCGAGTACATCGAGGAGGACGAGCTGGTGGAGATCACTCCCACCGCCGTCCGCATGCGCAAGCGCATCCTCAAGGAAGCCGAGCGTCGCCGCTCGGAGCGTTCGGCGCGTGATCGCGAAACCGCGATGGCTGACTGACGCACGGCGCGACTGCAGACGCACCGAACCGACCACGAGCGTGACATGGACCCACGCCATGCGGATCTCCTGACGGACATCGTCGAGGAGTCCTGCACGGCGCTTGTGCCATCGAGGCGCGGCCATTGGATCGCGCGCGTTGCCGACAACTACGAAGCGGCGAAGCGCGCGGCGGAATCGGCCGGCACGGCCAAGCGCGCCGGCACGTGGTACACGCCGGCATCGGTGGTGGCATCGGTGCTCGATGCGTCGATGCCTTCGCGGCCGGCGGCGGGATTCCGGGCGTGCGACCCGTCCTGCGGCACCGGGAACTTCCTGTCCGCCATCGCCGCTCGATTGGGCGACGCTGGATGGAGCGCTGCGCGCATCGCCAAGTCATTGGAAGGGATGGACCTCGACCCCATGGCCGTCGCCATCGCCCGCGTGCGCCTGCGGCACGAGGTCGGCGGCACCGCGGCGGCGTGGCGCGCGGCCGTCCGTTGCGGTGATTCGCTCGCGGCGGATTCGTGGGAGGGGCGCCGATTTGCGTTGGTTGCCGGGAACCCGCCGTTCCTCGGGCAGCTGGAGGCCGGATCGGCGCGCAGCGCTTCGGAACGCGCGGCGCTGGAGGCACGCTTCGGCGGCGCGGTGACGCGCTATGCCGACATCGCGGCGGCCTTCCTGATGCTGGGCACTGAGCTGGCGCCGCGCGGGACGGTGGCGCTGCTGCAGCCGATGTCGACGCTTTCCGCGTCCGACGCACTGGGCGTGCGGCACGTGTGCGAGGAACGGCTGGCGCTGGCGGCGGTGCTGCTGCCGCCGGCGCGGAGCTTCGGCGCGGCGGTCCACACCTGCGTTCCCGTGCTGTCGGCGCGCGCTGCGCACGATGTCCGCGTGATCGATGCCGAGGGACGCGAGCATCGCGTGGCGCGGAGCCGTACGCGCCGCGGTGCATGGGGAGCGGCACTTGCCGCCGCACGCGGCGTTCCCGATCCGCACATCCGACGGGCCACCGCAACCCTGGATGCCTGGATGCGCGCCACGGCCGACTTCCGCCAGCACTACTACGGACTCAAGGGCCGGATCATCGAATCCCGTGGAGCGAAGCCCAGCAGTCGACGGCCAGCGATCGTGACCGTGGGCGCGATCGCCGCAGCCCGGCTCGATTGGGGGACCCGGCCAGTGCGAATCCATGGCACGGTCTTCCGCGCCCCCACCGTCGACACCGATGCCATTCGTTCGGACCGCGTCCTTGGCCCATGGCTGGCCGCGCGCCGTGGGCCGAAGGTGCTCGTGGCCACCCAGACCCGGGCGATCGAGGCGTGGATCGACGAGCAGGGCACGTCCCTGCCGTCCACCCCTGCCATCACGGTGACGCCGAAGAAGGCAGGGGACCTGTGGAAGGTGGGCGCGGCGCTCCTGGCGCCCCCCGTTGCCGCCGAGGCCTGGTGGCGCCATGCGGGAGCGGGACTGTCGGTCACGGCCATCCGCGTATCCGCGTCGCAGCTCAGGGATCTGCCTGCTCCGGGCGACCCTCGTGCATGGAAGCGCGGCGCGACGTTGCTGGCCCAGTGGCAGCGCACGCAGCACGCGGCGGCCCGCGAGAAATTCGCGGAAGCAATGTGCGACGCGTACGGCGTCCCAACTGGCGCGGCCCGCGCAGCACTGCTGGCATGGTGGCGCTCATCCATCGGCGCAGCTCCTTGACCGAACCACCAGCGGCGGTGAGGCCATTGCCGAACCGACGCCATTGGCACACCCGGTGCCTGGCCCCCTCGCCGGAGGGGCACGGGCGGCGCCCAGCCGCCCGCCCCGCAAGGCGACGGGGCCAGTACGACGGCGTCCCGGGAACGTCGGGGGGCGCGACAGAAACGTCGCGCCGCGCACGACCAACGTCCGTTCGCGCACCATGTTCTGTTAAACTCGACCGATCGGCCCCGGAAACGGCCACAGGAGCACAACGGCAGGATGCCAACGATCGTCCAGAAATTCGGCGGTACCAGCGTCGCGGATCCCGAGCGGATCATGCGTTGCGCCGCTCGGGTGGTGGAAGCGCGCAAGGCAGGCAACCGGGTCGTGGTGGTCGTGAGTGCCATGGGCCACACGACAGACGAACTCATCGCGCTTGCTTCCAAGGTGTCCGGCGCGCCGAGTCCGCGCGAGATGGACATGCTGATGTCGACCGGCGAACAGGTCTCCGTGGCGCTCATGGCCATGGCGCTTCATTCGCTTGGCTGCGACGCGGTGAGCATGACCGGCGCGCAGGCGGGGATCGACACGGACAATGCGTACCGCAAGGCCCGCATCGCGCGCATCGACAATGCGCGTCTCGAGCGCGTGCTTGGTGCAGGTGCCGTGCCAGTTGTCTGCGGATTCCAGGGACTGAGCCCGGATGGCGACATCACCACGCTCGGCCGCGGCGGGAGCGACACCACGGCGGTGGCATTGGCAGCCGCGCTTGATGTGGCTTCCGACGGCGGAACCTGCGAGATCTTCACGGACGTCGACGGCGTCTACACGGCGGACCCGCGCCTGGTGCCGACCGCTTCCAAGCTGCGCCACATCAGTTACGAGGAGATGCTCGAACTCGCCTCCGTGGGTGCCGCGGTGATGCATCCGCGCGCGGTGCTGTTCGGCGAGAAGTTCGGCGTCCCGATTCACGTTCGCCACAGCCAGAAGCCTGACGTCGGCACGCTCATCGTGCCCGAGGAACAGATCATGGAAGACATCGTCGTCGTCGGATGCGCGCTCAAGCCGGACCTCGGACGCATCAGCCTCAGGGGGCTGCCAAGGACTGCCGGCATCCAGGCGCAGATCTTCGAGCCCATCGCGGCCGCCAACGTCAGCGTGGACGACATCGTCCAGACCGAGTTCGGCGACACCACGACCATTGCGTTCACCGTGGAGCACGGCGACATCGCGGACGTCAAGGGCACGTGCCAGGGCCTGATCGAGCGACTGGGCCGGGGGGAACTCGACGTGGAGATCGGGCTGTGCAAGATCAGCGCGGTCGGTACCGGCATGAAGAGCCACACCGGCGTGGCCAGCCGGATGTTCCGGGCGTTGGCAGAGGCAGGGATCCCCATCCACAACATCACCACGAGCGAGATCAAGATCAGCTGCATCGTCGATCGCCAGCACGGCGAGCGGGGACTGCAGTTGGTGCACGATGCCTTCGGGCTGGCAGCCGGCGATGGCGTGACGGCCGACATGCAGTCGACGGGACGGGGTCGGCGGTGAGGTGGCAGTCGGCGCCAACGTCCGGGCCGAAAGGCCCCCGGAACGCGCCACAAGCCAAGCCCCGAGGAGGGTTTGGGTTCCACAGCCCCTCATTTAACATAACACGCATTATAGGACTTTCAGGAGAAACGGGGGTTTCGGCCCCTGCCGTCATCCGAGCCACCGAGGCAGCCGCCTGATGCCTGCCAGCCGGGCCAGCGCCAACGCCTCGGCACGTCCGGCGGTGGTTGCTCCGCCGTGCTCGGTCTTTCGTCGGCACCTCAAGCGCGTTGGCTTGAAGTACACCACCGAGCGAGCGGACATCCTGGATGCCGTCACCGGTTCCGATCGTCCGTTCGAGGTGGAGTGGCTGCTGAAGTCGCTGGGCGCCCGGGATCAGCGTGTCTCGAAGGCCACGGTCTACCGAACCCTCAAGCTCTTGGTGGACGCCGGCATCCTGGCCGAACGCCCGGACGCCCGTGACTGCGTCCGGTACGAACTCATCCACGGCCGGCCGCCCGCGAACGTCGAACTGCGCCTCCCGGACGGGACCCGAACGACACTCCACGACTCCCGCATCGATGCACTGGTCGGGGAGATCTGCCGCTCGCACGGCTCGGCGCCGGAACGGCACGTGCTCATCGTGGAATGCACCCGGCCCGGCACGCCCCGCTGACGCACGACGTTCAAGCATGATTTCAACGACCGTGTTCGGGCGGACTTCGTCGGATGTCCGAACCGAGGTCGTCTTCCTCGATCGGCCGCCCGATGGCATAGTCCCCGCGGAACCACCGCTGCAGGTCCGCCATGCGGCATCGCGGCGAGCAGAATCGCGCGTCGGAGCCCGTGCCGCCGAGCGCTGCGCCGCAGGCTCGGCATGCCACGGCCTGCTCGCCGGGCCGGGTCCATTCGATCTCGATCTCGCGTGCGTCCTCGCCGACATGGCGGATGCGCACGTCGATGCGGACGGCCGGCAGCGCCGCCTCGATCCGCGACGGCCATTCGACGGCCACGACCGCCTCGCCGTCGGCGAGCAGTTCCTGCCAACCGATGGATGCCAGGTCCTCCGCGGAGCGGATCCGGTACGCATCGATGTGGACGAGCGTCCCGGCATCGCAGGCGTGGCGATGCTCGATGACGAACGTCGGGCTCGAGACCGCCGCGGGGTCCGCGCCCAGGCCGCGCGCCAGGCCGCGGACGAAGCAGGTCTTGCCCGCGCCCAGGTCGCCCTCGAGCGTGATGACGGTGCCGGGTGCCACGCGCATGGCGAGCGCGGATGCGATGCGCTCGGTTTCCTCGGGGGTCGAGCTCTGGCGGATTTCGACGGTCATGGCGTGCTCCTCATGATCCATGCTCCCAGCCGAGGCTCGACGCGTCGTGCTCGGCACCCGCCGAGCGGACGAGCACCCTGCCCGCCGCACCCGCGATGAAGTGGCCGATCACCGTGACCGGCGTTCCGCAGACTGCATCCGGGGGCGCGCCTTCGCACGCGAACGCCAGTTCGTAGTCCTCGCCGCGGCCGATCCCGGCGCGCCAGTCCGCTCCGGCGGCCAGCGGAAGCCGCTCGGCGTCGATCTCGGCGGCGAGCCCGGATTCGGCGGCAACATGCCCGGCGTCGCGTCCCAGGCCGTCGGAGATGTCGATCATGGCGTGGAGACGGTCGCCCAACGCTTCCACCAAGGCAAGCGCCTCGGCCACCCGCGGTGTGAACGAGAGATGGCGACCGGTGCCATCCGGGTTCCAGCCGCCGCCGAGTGTTCCGGTCACGCAGAGCATGTCGCCCGGGCGTGCGCCGCTGCGCGTCACCACCCTGCCCGTTGGCCCCGGTTCCGCAAGCACCGTCACCGAGACCACGAGCGGCGCATCCGCCGACGCATGCGTGCCGACGTCGCCACCCACCACCGGGCAACGGAACTCCCTTGCCGCGGCGCGCAACCCATCGGCAAGCGCACGGACATCCGTGTCCGGCATGCCGGCGGGCAGCGCCACCGTGGCGACGGCGCACGACGGCACCGCAGCCATGGCCGCAATGTCGCTGATGTTCCGCGCGAGCGCCTTGCGCGCCACCAACACCATGGGCGTGCCCGCCGCGAAGTGCCGACCGCCGATCACCTGGTCCGCGGCAATCAGGACCCGTCGACCGGTCATGCCCACGAGCGCCATGTCATCGCCAGGCGGGATCAGGACCTCCGCGCCGCCGCAAGCGGCGAGCTCGCGGTTGTGCTTGCGGATCTCCTCGATGAGTTCGAACTCACGCATGGCTGCCTTGCCGCTGCGGGAGGATGGCGAGCAGTGCCTCGGCAGTGCGCTCGGTGGCTCCCTGGTGGATGCGGACCACCTCCTGCGCGGCGCGGCCCATGCGGGCACGCTCATCTGCATCGGAGAGGAGCGCACGCAGGCGCGCCGTAAGCTGCATGCGATCCACGCGGACCATGGCGTTGGCAGCGAGCAGCGCATCCGCGGATTCGCGGAAGTCGCCCATGCGCGGCCCGCACATGACGGCCTTGCCGAGCGCGGCGGGCTCCATGGGATCCGAGCCGTGCAGTTCGCCGAAGGTGCGTCCGATCACCACCACGTCCGCAAGCGAGTACGCCTTGCGAAGCTCGCCGATGGTGTCGAGGAGAAACAGCCCGGACGCGCTTCCCGGCGTGCGCTGCGAGCGGCGTGAACAACCGGGCAGATCCGCGGCGGCGGCATCGAACCACTCCGGCTTTCGCGGCGCACAGAGGAGCTGCACGCCCTTGGGGACGGCTTCGCGGAGGAGCCGGTGCTCCTCGGGCGCGGTGGATCCGGCCACCACGAGGGACACGCGGCGGTCGATCCCCATGGCTTCGGCAAAGTCATCGGCGCCAGGGACTGCGTCCGCGATCTGTGCGGTGTCCCACTTCATGGTGCCGGTCACGTACACCCTGCCCTCTTCCGCGCCGAGCCCCAGGAACCGGCCCGCGTACTCCTGGTTCTGGGCGAATACGGCGTCGAGCCTGCCGAAGGTGGGAGCGAAGAGCGCCTTGAGCATCACGTAGCGGCCATAGCTCCGCTCGGAGAGGCGCCCGTTCACCACGGTCACGGGGATCTTCCTGCGCGCACATGCGTCCACGAAGTTCGGCCACACCTCGAGCTCGCAGAGCGCCACCAGGTCGGGCTGCACGCGGTCGAGGAAGCGTTCGACCATCCAACTGGCGTCGAACGGGTAACGCACCACCGCATGGCGCGCACCGAAGACCTCGCGCGCGCGGGCGATGCCGGTGTCGGTGGAGGCCGCGATGACCACCTCTGGGCGGGATGCGTCCGCGGCGATCCGATCGACGAGCTGACGGATGGCGTTGACCTCGCCCACGGAGACCGCATGGATCAGGATGCGGGCGCGACCGGTCCGCGGCAACGCCTCACCACGGCCGAACCGAGCGGGCCAGTCGGTGCGCAGCTTGCCGGTACGGTGCATCCGCCAGCTCCAGATGGGGCTGGTGGCCGCCGCAGCAGTCAGGTAGGCGGCATTGCGCAGCCATCGCATGCGGGCAGGATACGGCTCCGGGGGGACGTCGCCGGGTCGATATCATTCCGGGCCTCATGGCACACTGGCAGCAGCTCACCGAGTTCGTCGTCCGTCTCCCGCATCGCGCGGGTGAGCTCGCACGCCTCTCCGCGCAGCTGCGCACCGCGAACGTCGAGGTGCTGTCGTACTTCGGACCGAGCGAAGGCCGCTCCGCGGACGGTTTCCACATCGTGCCTGCCGATGCCGAGCAGTTCCGCGAGTTCGCCTCCAAGCTCGGCCTGGGCACCTGGGAAGAGCCCTGCTTCCAGCTCACCGCCAAGTACCGCGGCGGCGACCTGGTGGCCACGCTCGACTCCATCGCGCAGGAAGGGATCAACATCCAGTTCGTCAACGCCTTCGAGGCCGGCGGGCAGTTCGGGATCCTCATCTGGGTGGACGACGCGGACATCGACCGCCTGGCGAAGCTCCTCAGCGCCACGTGATTGACGTCGGACGGCGCCCTTCAACCGCTCAGCGATCGGACAGCTCAATCCGCTCGATGCGGTTGGCGAGCCCGGTGTCCTCGCTCACTTCCACGAATACGCCGCAGACGCGCGAATCGTGCTGGCCCATCTCGTAGTGGACCGGGAGCGCCGTGGTCATGTGCCGAACCACTGCATCGGCATCGCGGCCGATGACCGAGTCGTACGGACCGCACATGCCGACATCGGTGATGAAGCCCGTGCCCTTCTTGAGGATGCGTGCGTCCGCCGTGGGCACGTGGGTGTGCGTGCCCACCACCAGCGCAGCGCGGCCATCGCACCAGTGCGCGAGCGCAGCCTTCTCGCTGGTGGCCTCCATGTGTGCCTCGACCACCAGGATGGGCTTGCGCTCCGGGATGGAGCCGAGCACGTCGTCGATGGCGGCAAACGGGTCGTTGGCAGGGAGCGGGAAGAAGATCCTGCCGAGCACCGTGCAGATGTAGATGTCGCGCGTCCGGGTTCCGGATACCGGGATTCGGCTCCACCGCTTGCCGGGGGCCCGGCCGGAAAGGTTCGCGGGCCGTGCAATCGGCTCCTCGGGCTTCTCGAGCATGGGCACGATCTTCGGGTCGCGGAACACGTGGTCGCCCAGGGTGATGGCGTCGATTCCCCAGGAGCGGAACGTGCGATACAGCTCGGGCGTCAGGCCGGAACCGTTGCGGGCATTCTCCGCGTTGGCGATGACCACGTCGGGGCTCCAGCGCTCGCGGAGCGCAGGCAGGTGCTTCTCGAGCGCCGTCTTGCCGGCGGCCCCGTTGATGTCACCGAGAAACACCATCTTGACAACGCGACTCATTGGCTACACTGTACGCGTTCCGGAATCAGGCATGGCACGGGTGCCGCGGCAGGTGCTTCGCGAGACGTTCGCGGCACGGCCTGCGCAGCGCCCGATGAACGACCTCCGTTGCATGGTCACGGGCGCCCATCCGTCGGGCCCCGGCCCATGGCCCCAGTTCCAGGCTGATTCCGGCCGACACCGATGCAGACGACGTCATTCAAGATCGGCGAGAAGGTTCGCCACAGCAAGCGCCCGGAATGGGGCGTGGGCTCGATCGCCAAGATCGAGGTCATCACCCGCGAGGGCCGGCCCGACCGCCGGATCTGGATCCGCTTCCCCAACGTCGGCGAGAAGACCGTGCTCGCCAGCATGGCCGAGCTCGAGCACGTGGAGGCAACGCTGCCCACGGGCGGACCCACGCTTGCGGACCTCCACGCGCGGTCCGACGCCGGATGGCTCGGCGAGATCTCCAAGAAGAAGCCCGAGGACATGATGAGCGCCCTGCCCGATGCGGCCACGGATCCGTTCATCCCGCTCCGGCGCCGGCTGCAGAACACCTTTGCGCTCTACCGTTTCGATGCCGGCAGCAAGCTCATCGAATGGGCGGTGGCGCAGAGCGGTCTCAATGACCCGATGAGCCGGTTCAGCCGGCACGACCTGGAGTCGTTCTTCCAGCGCTGGAAGTTCGCGCTGGATGCGCATCTGGGCAAGCTCCTGCAGGAAGCGCGCCGGGAGACGGGCGCCTTGGAAGATGCCAGCCGAGGAGCTCCGCCGTCCGCCATGGCCGCCGTGCGCCGAATCAGCCAATTCCGCTGAACAATCGAGCGGTTCGGGGGACCGTTGCGCCGGACCGAGGCGTCCACCGCTGCCTGCGGGACTCCGGGTGTCGCTAGCATCCCGGAATGCCGAATGCCATGGAGATACCGATTGCGCGGCGCCTGAAGAACGCCCAGCGTTACCGCGAAGTGCTCGGGGTGCTTGCCCGCTACGGGTTCGCCACGTTCATCTCCAAGAGCGGATTCAGCCCGCTGCGCAAGGCCAACGCCGACTGGCTGTACAGCCGCGACGGCACCATCGACCTGTCGGCCGCCCCCATGGAGGTTCGCCTGCGCAAGGCCATGGAGGAGCTGGGCCCCACGTTCATCAAGATCGGCCAGATCCTCTCCACGCGCCGCGACCTCATTCCCGACTCGCTCGCCGACGAATTCGCCCAGCTCCAGGCAGACTGCCCGAAGATCCCCTTCGACCGCGTGCGCGCGGCGCTCGATGACCAGCTGAAGGGCCGTACGGACGAGCTCTTCCAGTGGATCGATCCCGAGCCGCTTGCCGCCGCGAGCATGGCCCAGGTGCACAGCGCGATCTGGAAGGACGGCAGCGAGGTCGTCATCAAGCTGCTCCGCCCCGATGCCGGCGACCAGATCGAGGCCGACATGGAGGCCCTGGCCTTCGTGGCGCGCCTCACCGAGGAACGCCTGTCGAAGACAGGCTTCAGCCCGATGGAGATCGTCGAGGAATTCCGCGAGGAGCTTCGCCGCGAGACCAACCTGACCATCGAGGCGCGCTCCACCGACCGCATGCGGCGCTCCTTCGCCGAGGACCCGGGGATCAACTTCCCGAAGGTCTACTGGGAGGCAACCACCCCCGGCGTGCTCACCATCGAGCGCGTGCAGGGACGCCTGCTGGCCCGGACGCCCTACGCCTCGATCCCGCCCGACATCCGCAAGAAGATCATCGCCAACGGCGCCAAGGCGGTCTTCCGCCAGACGCTCGAGCTCGGCTTCTTCCACGCCGACCCACACCCGGGCAACATCTTCGTCCACGACGACGGCCGCGTGACGTTCATCGACTGCGGCATGGTGGGCCGGATCGGCGCCGATGCACGGCAGCGGATCGCGGAACTGGTCTTCGGCGTCGCCACCGGCGATGCGCGCATGGTGATGCGCGCCGCCATGCGCATGGGCAACGTGGAGCCGGACACCATCGACGAGCGGGCGCTCCTCGACGACGTGCAGGAGGTGGTGGACCAGTTCGTCGGCAAGCCGATCGCGGAGATCGACATCTCCGCGGTGCTGGACAAGTTCTATCAGATCCTCCGCGACTACAAGGTGCGCTGCCCGGCCGACATGGTGCTCCTCATCAAGGCGATGGGGACCATCGAGGGCGTCGCACGGGACCTCGATCCGGACTACGAGATCATCGAGGCCGCCAAGCCGTTCATCTACAAGCTGGTGAACGACCGCTACTCGCCCAAGGCGCTCACCAAGCGGCTGACCAACACGCTGTTCTCCTATGCGGAGCTGATCGACTCGCTCCCGAAGCAGATCACCGGCATCCTCCGGAAGATCCGGCTCGGCGAAGCGAAGATCAACTTCCACTTCGAGGGCATCGAGCGCTTCCGGCAGACCGTGGAGCACACCGCCACCACCGTGTCCTACGCGCTGCTCATCAGCGCACTGCTGGTGGCGAGCGCGGTGCTGCTGCACGCGGCGCACGGCGAGACCACCAGCATGGTGGGCACCGTGGGCATCACCGGGTTCCTGCTTGCGGGCTTCCTCTCGCTGGGTCTCATCTGGGACATCTGGCGCACCCGCCGCGGCGTGGCGCGCGCCGTCCGTGAGGAGCAGCGCGAGGAACACCGCGACGAGCACTGAGCCGGCGCGCGCCGCCACCTGCGCCGAACAGGCGCACCGAAGGCGTCCGCCAATGCAAAGCGGGCCCGGATGCAAGGCCCCACCCCACGTGGGAGCCGCGCGTCTCGGACCCGCTTTGCGCCACTCGACGGCGAGGGGCAACGCAAGCATGGGCCGGGTCGACCGCGATGCAACCGCACTCCCGGCCGTTTGTGCTGATTTTCTGCATCGGGGCCGGGGCCGACGTGCCGGCAAAGCCCGGGCTTCCGGCTGGCGAAACCCATATGCAGCAGACACTTTCGGCCACGGACGCCCCCGCCGGGCGGCGGCGCGGGCCGACCACTCATGCCCGCGGGCGGTCACGCCAGGCGCGCTCGAGCCGCTCCGCGCTGACGGGCACGGGCGTGCGAAGCTCCTGCGCGAAGAGGCTGACGCGGTACTCCTCGAGGAGCGATCCGAACGGCGCCAGCACGGCAACGTCGCGGCCCTCGGCAGAGAGCGCTGCCTCTGCGCGTGCCAGCTCGTCTTCCCAGCGCGCCACCTGCGCCATCGCCGCGGCATCCCGCTGCGGGCCGGCGGTCCGCAGCTTGCGCGCGCGCAGGCCGAGCGCCGCCACGTAGCGGACCAGGTTCGGCACCTCCTGCCACGGGATTCGATTGAGGGCATCCGGGGCAGCCAGCCGCGTGCGCTGCCTCCGGATGTCGTCCACGCATTCGCGCCAGGATGCGGGCACCGCGCCGTCGAGCGCCTCCAGCACCTCCACCGAACGGGCGTGGAGCGCCTGTGCGGCGCGGAGCACTTCCTGCGCACTGGCGCTCAGGCCCCGGCTGCCGGCGTCGAGCCGCGCCTCGAACTCCGCGGGCGTGCGCACCGCCGGCTGCCCGTCGACGAAAGCCCGTCCCGCCACCGTGGGCACCAGGGCCGCCATCAGCGCATCGCGGCCCTGGCCCGTGGAGGCGATCCACGTCATCAGCAGTTCGTCGAAGCCGGCCGCGAATTCCAGGTGATGGCGGATGGCATCGCGGGCGGCGATGGCATAGAGCCGCCGAAGCCCGAGCCGCGTGGATCGATCCGCGCCTTCGGCATCGGCACCGAGCGCGACGCTCACCGAGTTGCCCGCATCGACGAGCATCGGCCAGGCGATCACGCGGGTGCCGTCGACCTCGGCCTCGATGCGCTCGGGCAGGACGTCCATGTCGAAGGAACGCATTCCGCTGCGCTCCCACGCACCCGCAAAGGCGCGAGCCACCATGGTTCGTCGGCGCTCGGCAACCTGCGGGGCGAGCGCCCGGCGCATCACCGCGACGTCGTCGCCTGCGGCAAGCACCGCTCCCGCATCGGACACCACCTCGACGTGGAGGCGCAGGTGCGGCGGCAGCTGGGCGCGGTCGAAGTCCGCTGCTGCCAAGGCTGTTCCGGCCACGGACGAAAGGTGCGCGGCCACCGCATCGACCATGGAGCCGACGCCGAAGGGAATGGACTCCGCCGCCGCCTCCGCCACTTCGCGGAGCGGGAAGAGACGGACGCGCATCGCCTTCGGGAGCGTGCGGATCAATGCCTCGATCTTCTCCGCGACCAAGCCCGGCACCAGCCATTCAAGGCGCTCGGCCGCCGCGGCGTGCAGGTCGCCGAGCGCGATGCGTGCGTGGACACCGTCGCCCGTGGAGCCCGGCGTCAGTTCGTAGCGAAGCTCCGCAGATGCCCCGCCGCCGATCGGGATGGAATCCGGGAATCGCGCCGCGAGGTCGGCATCCGGCTCGTCGGCCAGGAGGTCGGACTCGCGCATGAAGAGGATGCGCGCATCGCGGGACTCCGCCCGACGGCGCCAGCGCTCGAAGGACGGGAAGCTGTGGACCTCGGGCGGCACGCGTGCATCGAAGAATGCGAAGCGCGCCTCGCCGTCGACGAGCAGCCCGCGCTCGCGCCGCTTGGCCTCCATGGCCTCGATGCGGGCACGCAGGTCGCGGTTGTGGCGGACGAACGGTGCCTCGAGGTCACAGTCACCGTCGACCAGCGCCGCCTGGATGAAGATGTTGCGCGCGTCCTCGGGAGCCACCGGCCCCCACGGGACGCGGCGACGCGGAACGATGGTCAGTTCGCCGAACTGCACGCGCTCCCACGCGGCCACCTGCCCGGTGGCGCGCACCCAATGCGGCTCGCTGCGGATCCGCTCCACCAGGTGCGGCGCGATGCGCTCCACCCAGTCGCCCTGGATGCGCGCCAGGGTGCGACCGAAGCGGCGCGACGTCTCGACGATCTCCGCCGCCACGACCCAGTTCGGGGTTCGCCGCGCAAGCGTGGAGCCCGGGAAGATGGCGAAGCGGCCACCGCTTGCCGTGCGGTAGTCGCCGTCCTCGGTTCGGAAACCGACCTGCGAGACGAAGCCCGCGAGCACCGCGCGATGCACGCGCTGCGGGTCGCTTTCGTCGCCGAGCGGCGCGGTGCGCACGCCGAGGCGCTCGGAGAGCATGGACCGCAGCTGTTCGTGCAGCTCACCCCACTCGCGCAGGCGCTGGTGGCTGAGGAAGTGATCGCGACACCAGCGTCGGAGCGCGGAGCTTCCGAGTGCACCGCTCTCCGCGCGCCAGCGCCGCCACAGGCGCAGCAACGAGAGGAAGTCGCTCTCGGGGTCACGGAAGATCGACTGCGCGAAGTCCGCGGCGCTCCCCTGCCCGGCCGGCCGCTCGCGCGGATCCTGGATCGAAAGCGCGGCAGCGATAACGAGCCCCTCCGCCGGCGCGCCCTCGTCCACCGCGGCCAGCACGATGCGCGCCACGCGCGGATCCACGGGAAGCGATGCCATCCGACGCCCCAGCGCGGTGAGCGCGCCGCGGCGATCCACGGCGCCCACCTCCATCAGCGTCTCCAGGCCTTCCGCCACCAGTCGCGGGCTGGGGGTATCGAGGAACGGGAAATCAGCCACTTCGCCAAGCCCCAGCGACTTCATCTGCAGGATCACGCTGGCCAGGTTGGTGCGGAGGAGTTCCGGCGCAGTGAACGGTTCGCGGCCGAGGAAGTCCTCCTCGGAATAGAGCCGGATGCAGACACCGGGGCCCACGCGGCCGCACCGGCCCTTGCGCTGGTCCGCGGAAGCGCGCGAGACCGGTTCCACCGGCAGGCGCAGGACGCGGGTCCGTCCCGACCAACGCGCCACGCGCGCGATGCCCGTGTCCACCACGAAGCGGATGCCGGGGACCGTGACGCTCGTCTCGGCCACGTTGGTTGCCAGGATGATGCGCCGCGCGCGACCGGGATGGAAGACGCGATCCTGCTCCGCGGCGGGAAGGCGCGCGTAGAGCGGCAGGATCTCGCAACCGCGTGCCGCCGGAACGCGCGCGAGTGCATCGGCCGCGTCCTCGATGTCGCGCTCACCGCCGAGGAACACCAGGATGTCGCCGGGCCCGGAGTCGAGGCATTCCTCGACTCCCTTCACTGCGCGCTCCGCAGGCGTGGCATCGACGGCGTCGTCGTCCATCGGGCGCCAGCGGGTCTCGATCGGATGGAGCCGCCCGCCCACTTCCACCACCGGCGCGTTGCCGAAATGCGCACTGAACCGCGCCACGTCGATGGTGGCGGACGCCACGATCACCTTGAGGTCCGGGCGCCTGGGAAGCAGGCGCTTGATGAATCCAAGCAGGAAGTCGATGTTGAGGCTGCGCTCGTGCGCCTCGTCCACGATGATGGTGTCGGAACGCAGGAGCAGCGGGTCACGCTCGATCTCGGCAAGGAGCACGCCGTCGGTGACCACGCGCACCAGGGATCGCTCCGTGGTGCGGTCGTCGAAGCGGACCTTGAAGCCGACCGTCTCGCCGAGGTTCGTGGCGAGTTCGGTGGCGATCCGCGCTGCCACGCTGCGGGCCGCGATGCGCCGCGGCTGGGTCATGGTGATGACGCCGTCGATCCCGCGGCCGGCCTCGAGGCAGATCTTGGGAAGCTGGGTGGTCTTGCCGGAACCGGTGTCGCCGCTGACGATCACCACCTGGCTGGCGGCCAGCGCCTCGCGGATCCGGTCCCGGGCCTGCGCCACGGGCAGGTCCTCGGGGTAGCTCACGGCGGGAACGCGGGCGGCACGCGTGGCACGCCGCTCGGCGCTGCGCTCGACGTCGCGCTGGACGGCCTCCAGGGCGCGTTCGGAGGGCGCCGCGCGCCCCGGACGGGGTGCCAGCCCGGCGATCCGGCGACGGAACAGGGCCCGCTCCTGGGGCGGGCAGGCGTCGACGAGCTCCTCGAGTAGGCGGATCCGGTCGAGCACGGCGCCCGGATTGTAGGTCTGTATCCTCACCCGTCTTGGGCGCTTAGCTCAGCGGCAAGAGCGTTGCTTTTACACAGCAAGGGTCACTGGTTCGAATCCAGTAGCGCCCATTGGACCCCGCCTGCGCCTGTTCCCCACACGATGCACCCCCGTCCCGCCAGCCCCTCGAACCGACGCACCGTGACGTCCTGGCTCCAGGCCGCGGCGCGGGTTGCCGGGCTCGCCGCCGCCGCGGTTGTGCTGGCAGCGTCGGTCAGCTGCAGCGAGATGATGGTGGAACGGGCGGACCCGAACATCCAGAAGGCCGCGGTCAAGCGCGACACCGCCAAGGTGGAATCCACCGACATCGATCCGATCATGCGTGGCACGGTGGCGTCGGAGACCGGCCTCGTCGGATTCGAGCCGATCGTGGTGCGCGGCTACGGCGTGTTGGTCGGCCTCCGTAACACCGGCAGTCGGCAGATGCCCTCGGACGTCCGCGCATTCCTGACACAGGAGCTCTCCAAGCGCGGCTTCGGAAA
>Ga0114979_10000956_pt1 | contig 19206 bp, 17 predicted proteins | sample S_140625_EF_Meta_FD_87315 | JGI IMG/M metagenome (GOLD analysis project Ga0114979, IMG submission 87315) | Freshwater microbial communities from Lake Simoncouche, Canada to study carbon cycling - S_140625_EF_MetaG | ecosystem: Environmental > Aquatic > Freshwater > Lake | place: Lake...
GGCCATGTGCTGGTGGCGCAGCCAGTGCAGCAAAGCTTCGCTGTCGGGGGCGGTCAAAATATCTTGGGTGGTGTCTTGTTGGTTGGCTTTGCGCACGCCGCGTGAGACGGCCAGCAAGTGCAAATCATGGTTGCCCAGCAAGCATTGCGCACTGCTGCCCAGTGCCATCAAACGGCGCAGCACGCTCGCATTGGTAGGGCCACGGTTGACCAAGTCGCCCAGCATGTAGAGGGTGTCTCGGCTGGGGGAAAACGCGATGTGCGTCAATAAACGTTCTAAGGCTTCGTCGCAGCCTTGTACGTCGCCAATCAAGTAAAGTGCCATGTAGGAGATTGTGATGGATGTTTTACTGATTGTTTTCTTAACGCTGCTCAACGGCGTGTTTGCCATGTCTGAGATGGCTTTGTCCTCTAGCCGTAAAGCGCGTCTGGCGGCTTTGGCCGAAGCTGGGGATGGCGGGGCGCATGCTGCGTTGTTGTTGATGGCGCAGCCCACACAGTTTTTGTCAACCGTGCAAATCGGCATCACCTCAATTGGGGTGCTCAATGGCATTGTGGGCGAGGCTGCGTTCAGCGACGACTTTTCTTATTGGTTGTTGGCCCAAGGCGTGCCCGACAACCTGGCTTCTGGGCTTGCCACCGCTTTTGTAGTGACCCTGATCACCTTCATCACGATTTTGTTTGGCGAGTTGGTGCCCAAGCGCATTGGCCAGTTGTTTCCCGAATCAGTGGCCCGCGTCACTGCGCCTGGCATGTTGGCCTTGGCTACCCTGGCCAAGCCTTTTGTGCATTTGTTGTCAGCCAGCACCAGCGGTATGTTGAAGTTGATGCGCGTGGATGTGCATGGCGCACGCACCGTGACAGAAGAGGAAATTTCCGCCAGTTTGGTCGAGGGCGTGGATGCGGGCTTGATTGAACAGCACGAACACCAAATGGTGCAAAACGTATTCAACCTCGACGACCGTCCCCTCACCTCCATCATGGTGCATCGGTCTGATATCGAGTGGCTCGACGCCAAGTTACCCGTGCCTCAGGCCTTGGCCCAAGTCGGTGCAAGCGGTGCGCATTCCTGGTATCCCGTGTGTCGTGGTGACTTGGATAACGTGGTGGGGGCCGTGAGCGTGTCGCAGCTGTTGCGTTTGCCGCCTGGCAGCGACATGACGGTGGAGGCCTTGGCCAAACCTGTGGCCTTTGTGCCCGAGACCTTGAGCGGCATGGACTTGCTCGAACAATTTCGCAAACCTGCCGAACGCGCCACTGCCCATGGCCGCATGGTGTTGGTGGTGGACGAATATGGGGTGGTGCATGGCTTGCTCACGCCGCGTGATTTGCTCGAGGCCATCACGGGCGAGCTTTTGCAAGCTACCCCCACCGACGAAGCTTGGGCCACCCAGCGCGAGGATGGCTCTTGGCTGGTGGATGGCATGATGCCTGTGACCGAATTCAAAGCCCGTTTGGATATCAAAGAATTACCAGACGAAGACCGTGGCATTTACAACACGGTGGCCGGTTTGGTGATGGCCATTTCTGGCGAGCTGCCAGCAGAGGCCGATGTCGTGACGTTTGGTGAGTGGCGCTTTGAGGTGGTCGACCTCGATGGCCGACGCATCGACAAGTTGCTGGTCAGCCGCCAGCGCTAAGTGCGGCCTGTGTCGCGCCGGTTAAACGGCACCTGATACATCCACACGGGTCGGCCATCACGGCACGTCAAGATGGCGCTGGGTACAAGCTCAAGCGCTTCAAACTCCAGGCTGATCAGCCAGGCACCACGGCGCAATTCGGCTTGGGCTTTTTCAACGGCACGCGGCATGCTCTCAGGGCGTTGAAAGAGATAAACCATGTCAAAGCTGCGCCAATCGACCAACCAAATATCGCCTTGACGAATCTTGGCAAACGAGCAGCGCATGGCGCTGAGCACGCGCAGCGGCCAGCTCATTTCTACACCATGCAGTTCGGCCCGCGGAAATGCATCACGCAAAGCCAGCAGTCCGTCACCTAAGCCACTGCCAGCGTCCAAAATGCGAGCCCCTGCGGGCAGGGTGATGTGTTGCTGCATTTCACGCAGCGCGCGTTTAGGCGTGGGAAACAACGGGGCATCGCGCCACGCTTTGCGTGGGTAGACCAAGATGATCAGGCCGAGCAAAAACAACCAACCCAAGGGCGGCACATTGAGGGTGGCTGAGGAGGCCAGCATCGATAGCGGAAAACCCAACACGATCAGGGCCTTGCGCATGGGCGTGTGCGCTAAGGCGCTGAGGAAGCCGCCCCAACCAGTGGCTGTGATGAAGGCAATGGTTTCACTCAGGCCCACCTCTTGCAAGCCTTTGAAGATGAGCCAAGACGAACCCCAAGCGATGAGGGCGGGGATGGGCCAAGTCATGAATTTCATGGGAGAGAATGATAGCCAATCGGTCATCATCTCTTGAGCGGCTAACAACTCACAACAGTTGATCGTTAAATTGTTGTCTAGATCACTTTTGACCTGCCCCTCAGTAGAGGGGCTTAAATAAGTCCAACTTTAAAAATTGGCTTCAGCGATGCCTTGCAAATTCATCACATGCACTGCCTTTTTCGCTGAGGCTGCTTTGAGAATGGTGTCTGACACCAGTATGTCGCGGTCTACGCCGTTGACCAATAAAGGTGCGTCACTTTTAAGCATCCACTTCAAACCTTTGAGGATGGTGGACCAGTGGGTCCACACCTCGGCATTCGACGCCGACAGCTGGCCACCGTTGGCAAAAGAGGTTTCCATGGCGGCGTAGCGGTGGCGTTCAAACAAGGTCACGGCAAAGCCGCGTTTGTCGAGCGCGTAGGCGGTGGTGATGAACGTGCTTTCAAAAATGTCTAGGGGTTGTGGACCATCACACCCTTGCATGCCTGGTGCGCCCCTCTGTTAGGAACCTAAGAGATTCGTGGTGCATCGTGTTCAATGCAACCACTTGCTCCTGCGGCGTGGCGGTTGAACGCGATTTCTCCCGATCTGGAGTTCATCAAAAACTATGTCAGAAAGCGCTCAGTCAACGCCACCCAGAACGCAGCGCCCACAGGGATGTTGCGGTCTTCAAAATCGTAATTGGGGTTGTGCACCATACAGGCCCCGTGACCTCCGTTAGCGGCATCACCATTTCCGATGAATAGATAGCTGCCAGGCACCTGGTCGAGCATGTAGGCGAAGTCTTCACTGGCAGTGAGCGGCTCGGTTTGAAGCACCACGTTGTCTGCGCCTACCAACGCCACCGCCACTTCGCGGGCGATTGCCGTCTCAGTCGGGGTATTGACCAGCACCGGGTAACCGGGCAAAAACTCGACTTTTGCTGTCACACCATAACTTTGCGCCTGTAACTCAACGAGCTCCACAATGCGATGGCGCAACAACTCCCGCACATCCCGATCCAACGCCCGCACGCTGAGCTTGAGCGTGGCGTTTTGGGGGATGACGTTGTTGTTCACACCCGACTGAAAAGCCCCGACCGTGATCACGGCCATGTGCAGTGGTGGTACGTTGCGCGAAACGATGGTTTGTAGCCCCATGACAATGGCCGAACCCGCAACGACCGGGTCAGCACTCAGGTGCGGCATGGCACCATGGCCGCCTTTACCTTCAATGTGCACCAGAATGTTTTCACTGGACGCCATGGTCGCGCCTTCGCGCAGCAAGAACTGGCCTGGGCGAAAGCCTGGCAGGTTGTGCATGGCATAGACAGCGTCGCAGGGAAAGCGGTCAAACAGGCCGTCTTCCATCATCTTGCGCGCGCCCCCCAGACTTTCTTCAGCCGGTTGAAAGATTAAATTCAGCGTGCCATCAAACGTGGTGAACTTTGCCAGATGTTCGGCTGCAGCCAGCAGCATCGCCGTGTGTCCGTCATGGCCGCAGGCATGCATCAAACCCGCATGGCAGCTGGCATGTGGCAGGCCGGTCGTTTCCTGAATGGGCAGGGCGTCCATGTCAGCCCGCAGGCCCAACTTGCGAGCGCCACTGCCGCGTTTGAGCTGACCCACAACACCCGTGCCACCCAAGCCGCGTGTGACTTCATAGCCCCATTGCTGCAAGCGTTCTGCCACCAGGTCGCTGGTGCGAAACTCTTGGAATCCGATCTCGGGGTGCTGGTGAATGTCACGACGTAGTGCGGTGAAGACACTCGCGCGAGATTGCAGGGCTGACAAAGTGTCTGACATGGGTTTACTGAGGTTCCAGCTTGATAGACTTGGCGATCGCACTGGCTGTGACCGCTTCTTTTTTGTAGAAGGCGTCAAGCTGTGCCTGAGTCATGGGTTCGGCCACTGTGCTGCCTGCCGTCTCAATAATTTTGCGAATCTCTGGGTTGCCCAGGGCTGCATAAGTGGCTTTGTGCACGGCGGCCATTTGTGAATCTGGCGTCTTGGCACTGGCTGTGACGCCAATCCAGATGCTGAACTGATAGTCTTCAAAGCCTTTGGTGGCGCTTGCTAAGGGTAACTTAGGCAGGCGTGCCAAGGGTTGGCTGGAGGCCAGGGCCAGCGCTTTGATCTGACCACTCTCGATGGCACCAATCACCGGGCCAACCAGAGGGACGACCGCAAAGTCAAGCACACCGCCCATTAAGTCTTTGAGGTAGGGCGCCATGCCGTTGTAGGGTGCGTGCAAGCCACGTGCCCCCGCTGTTTGCAGGGCTTTTTCAGCCATCAGGTGGTAGAGGGAGCCCATGCCCGTGGAGCCATAGCTGAGTGGCTGATCAGCCTTCTTGGCCAACGCTACAAATTCCGCCAACGTGTTCACAGGCAAGTCCTTGCGCACAGCGATCGCAATGGGTGTGTAACCCACCAACGCGGCTAGACGCATGTCCTCTGGCTTGTTTTTGGCAGCGGCCACACCCAAGGGGGTGTAGATCAGCTCCAACGGGGAGCCTGCCAACAGGGTGTAGCCATCAGGCTGGGCATTGGCTGCCTTGAGCACCCCAAGGGAGCCACCTACGCCTACGACGTTTTCGACGATGATGGGCTGGCCGAAAACTTCTGCCATGCCTTTGCTCACGGCGCGGCCCAGCACATCAGAGCCACCACCTGGCGGAAACGCCACGATCATGCTGACGGGTTTGGACGGGAAGGTCTGCGCGGCAAGTCCTGTGGCTAACGCAAGTCCTACAAACAGTGCACTGCACTGACGAATCAAAGTGCGGGGGGTGAGTTGCATGGTGGTCTCCAAAAAAGTTGTGGTTTTGAGTGGCTGATTTGTATGTTAGGTGGCCTAATTCAATGTGTCCAATGACTTATTTTTCTCGTTATCATTCATTTTTCTCATGAAAATAGAAGGCCATACGCTGTGAATATCAAGCACCTGGAACACCTGCTGGCCCTGGCCGATAGCGGCTCGTTCAGCCGTGCAGCCGAGAAACTGTTCATCACACAATCGGCTCTCAGCCGAAGCATTCAAAGCCTCGAGGACGATCTGGGCGGTAAGGTTCTGGACCGTATTGGCAAACGCAATGAGCTCACGCCTTTAGGTTTGGACGTGGTGTCCCGAGCACGGCATATTGTGAGGGATGCATCCGAGTTGCGACACAGTGCCAAGCGGCTCAAGGAAGGCGGTCGCGGCGCTATTAACGTGGGTCTGGGATCTGGCCCTTCTGCCTTGTTGATGGTGCCGCTGATGTGCGCAGCCGCATCCCAGCCAGGCATGCGGGTAGCCGTCACGCAAGGGTCCGTGGAGCTGCAGATCCAGCAGTTGCGCAGTCGCCAAATCGATGCCATGGTGGTGGACATGCACCGCGTGATACCGAGCGCTGACCTCAACATCGAATCGCTGGTTGAACTCAAGGCTGGTTTCGTGGTTCGTGACAAGCATCCTCTGGGTCACAAGAGGTCCGTCAGCCTGTCAGAGGTGTTGCGCTTTCCAGTGGCGTGCATTCCGCTTTCGGATGAGGTGGCACGTTTACTGGTGGACCAATATGGCCTGCAGGCTAACCCCTCTGAAATGGTCGCCCTGCGCTGCGACGATATCAATGGCCTGCTTGCCACTGTGGCGCAGACTGACGCAATCTATCTGGGGGTGATGGCAGCGGCACGTGACCGGCTCAAAGATGGAAGCTTGGTCGAGCTGCAGCTCAAACCCCGTTTGCGGGCTACGGCGCGCTTTGCCTATGTGACGCTTGCAGGGCGCACCGAAGCGCCGGCTATGGCCTATTTTCGCCAGTTCCTGCATGCACATTTGAATGAATAGGAAGTCCGACCTTCTCCCCCTCAAGGTCTGAGACGTCGCTCATGGTGACCGGACAAGAACTTTAAACTTCTAAATTTTTCAGCGCTGTCGATCAGGCTTGTGCCGAGCTGGATGAGTTCAAGCAGGCAGCCCCTCTGGCACAGCCTGATGCCTAGGTCCAAAAATGCCCTTGTGGTTGTTGTTGGATGGTTAGCACCTGATTAGCTAAAGCTCAAAATGTCACCAGAGCTGAATGCGAGTGCTAAGTTCGATGACGTCACACTCAGATCTCGCGGTGAATAACCTGACTGTGGATTTTTGCTTTAAAAAGCAAAAGAAATTCTGGAATCACGTCAAATCACACACCAAGGTAGTTGGGTAGCTCTGCGTCTTTCAGCAAGTCTTGTGACTCGCCATGTAAAACCACCAAGCCTTTTTGCAGCACCAATGCACGGTTGCTACGTGATAGCACCTTGTGCCAATCGCGGTCGACGATGAGCACGGCCATGCCGCTGGCTTTAATTTCGTCAATCACACGCCAAATTTCAGCCACGATGAGTGGGGCCAAACCTTCGGTGGCCTCATCCAAGATGATGAGGTCAGGGTGCGTCATCAAGGCGCGACCAATCGAGAGCATTTGTTGCTCGCCTCCAGACAGTTGGCTGCCCAAGTTGGTCAAACGTTCAGCCAAGCGGGGGAAGGTGCTGAGCACATGATCGAGCGTCCAGTCGCTGCGGCCATCACGACCAGGGCGCGATGCCATGACTAGGTTTTCGCGTACCGTGAGGTTGCCGAAAATGCCACGGCCTTCGGGTACATAGGCCACACCATATCTTGCTACTTCATGGGGACGCGCATTGGAAATATCGTGACCAAAAAAACTGATGTGGCCATCACGTTGGCGCACATGACCGAGCAAGCTGCGAATGAGCGTGCTTTTGCCCATGCCATTGCGGCCTAGTAAGCCCACAGTTTCGCCTTTGCGAATGTCCAAGCTCACGCCATGCAAGACATGACTGCTGTCATACCAAGCATGGATATCTTGCGCATGCAAAATGATTTCGGGGGTGACAGACATCAGTGGTCTCCCAAGTAGGCGGAGCGTACATCGGGGTTATTGCGTACGTCATCGGGTGAGCCTGTGGCAATGACCAAGCCGTTGACCATGACAGTGATGAGATCAGCAATGCGAAACACTGCATCCATGTCATGCTCAACCAACAAAATGGCATGGTCGTGCTTGAGTTCTTCCAAGAGAGTGAGCATGCGCTCGGTTTCTTCGGCGCCCATGCCTGCCAGTGGTTCGTCCAGCAGCAGCACTTTCGGCGCGGTAGCCAAGCACATGGCAATTTCAAGTTGGCGTTTTTGGCCGTGACTTAAGTAACCTGCTTGACGATGGAGGGATTCTCCCAAGCCCACGCGTGTAGCGACCTCATGTGCAATGGTGACGGTGGTGGCATCTGCCTCGGCATTGCGCCAAAACGACCAAGCCTGCTGGTGTTGGGCCTGTGCAGAGAGACGACAGTTCTCTAACACTGTGAAGCTGGGGAAGATGGTGTTGCGTTGGTAGCTGCGCCCTAGGCCTGCGCGCGCGCGGCGAGATTGCGCCCAGTGCGACACATCTTGGTTCAATAATTCAACTTGACCGGATGAAGGGGGAAACTCACCGGAGAGTAAATTGATCAGCGTAGATTTGCCCGCACCATTGGTGCCAATGACCGCATGAACGCAACCGCGTGTGAGCGCAATCGATACATCGTTGACCGCCACCAAACCACCCCAGCGGCGAGTAAGGTTGATGCCGCGTAAGAGTACGTCCCGACTCATGCGTGCTCCTCCAATTCGGCTTTGGCGGTATTGCGACCAGACAGTCTTTCGCGCAGTTGCGCAGGCAGTGCCACCAAGCCATGAGGCATGAATGCCACACACGCCATGATGGTCAGGCCCAAACCCAGATGCCAATGCTTGGCGTAGCTGCCAAAAACTGCTTCGGATTGAAATAACTCTTGCAGTAATGCAAACGCAAATGCACCCAACAACGCACCGCGCATGTGGCCCAAACCACCCAAAATGATCATCACCAAAACAGAGCCACTCAGGTGCCAGCTGAGCAACTCAGGATTGACGAAGCCATCTTTGATAGCAAATAAATAACCTGCCCAGCCTGCAATTGCGCCAGACAAGGTGAAGGCCGCTAGTTTGTAGGGGTACACAGAAAAGCCGGTTGCTTTCATGCGTTGTTCATTCACGCGAATACCAGAAATGGCTCGACCAAAAGGAGAGCGCAGCAATTGCGACAGAAACAAAAATCCCAATAAGAGGCTGAGCCAAATCATGCCGTACATGTGTGAGGCTTTGTCTAAGTCGATCCACCCCCATGTGGGTTTGACGTACAGGTAAATACCATCTGTGCCACCGCCAAGTGGCGTGTCGTGTACCAAGTAATAGGCCATTTGTGAAAACGCCAGGGTGACCATGATGAAGTACACACCCTGCGTTCGTAGTGACAGCGTACCCACTGCGAAGGCATAGGCCGCAGCCAAGATGATTGCGCTGAATAAAGTTAACCACAGCGAAGGCGTGCTGCCATCGTTGGGTGAGAGCAGCACGGCTGCATAGGCGCCGATGCCAAAGAAAGCAGCTTGTCCAAAACACACCAAACCTGTGCTGCCCACCAAAAGCTCAAGGCTCAAGGCTAACAAGGCGTAGATCATGATCTTGGCCACCAAGTCGGTGCCATACGAGCCTGTGACCAAGGGCCACAATGCCAACGCACCAAACACGGCAATAACAAATGAAGAGGGGTAACGCATGGGTTGAATTCAGTCCTTGAATAATCCGTTTGGACGCCACAACAAAATCAGCGCCATCAGCACGTACACCAGTACGCCTGCCGCTTGAGGTAGCAGCACTTTGCCAAAGGTGTCGACCAAGCCAATCAGCAAAGCAGCCAAGAGCGCACCTTTGATGGAGCCAATGCCACCAATGACAACGACCACAAAGCAGATGATGAGTACGGCGTTGCCCATGCCTGGATAGACGCTGGATACAGGCGCAGCGATCATGCCGGCAAATACCGCCAGTGCCACACCCATGGCAAACACAATGCGGTAGAGCAGTGTGATGTCGATGCCGAGGCTTTGCACCATTTCGCGGTTCGAGGTGCCGGCGCGAATCATCATGCCTAGGCGCGTTCGTGTAAACACAAACCACATCGCCGCAGCCAGTAGCAAGCAAATGCCACTCATGAAGAGGCGGTAGACGGGGTAGCTCATGACCTCATTGAGAGCGACGGCACCATTGAGCCATTCAGGTACTGTGACGCCATGCACATCGTCGCCAACCAACATGCTGCGCAATTCTTCAAATACCAAGATCAAGCCATACGTCATGAGCACTTGTTGCAAATGCTCTCGCTCGTAGAGGTAGCTAAAGAATGCCCACTCCAGCACATAGCCGAGGATGACTGACAGCACGAGTCCGACAACGAGGGTGCTGAAAAATCCTCCCCCGAAGCTGGCTGACACAGCAGGCGCTAATGCGTAGGCCATGTAGGCCCCGATCATGTAGAAGCTGCCGTGCGCCAAGTTGATGACCCCCATGATGCCAAAGATCAGGGTGAGGCCCGAGGCCACCAGGAACAACAGCAGTCCGTATTGGACTGCGTTGAGACACTGGATGAGAAAAGTAGCAAAGTCCATCTATGGGTCTGCTTACATCTTGCAGCCAAGGCCTGGGTCAGTCAAAGCCTTGGAGGCGATGCTGTCCATCACGTTTTCTTTGCCCACGACTTTGCGCAAGTAAATGTCTTGCACTGGGTTGTGGCTCTTCGAGATGGTAAAGGTGCCGCGTGGGCTGTCGATTTTGGCCGCACGCACAGCTTGTGCAAAGCCTTGGATGTTTTTCGCATCACCTTTGGTGGCGTTCAAACCAATGCCCAATATTTGACCAGCGTCATAGCCTTGCACCGCATAAACGTCAGGTTGGAGTTTGTAGGTTTTTGCATAGGCCAAACGGAAGCTTTGGTCACGTTTGTTGTTTAGATTGTCAGCGTAATGCAGGGTGGTCAACAAGCCATCTGCATCGGCACCTTGGGCTTCAAGCGTACCGTCTGTCAAGAAGCCGGAGCCATATAAAGGAATGGTTTTTTTCAGGCCTGCGGCTGAGTAGTCTTTGACAAACTTCACAGCGCCGCCACCGGCGAAGAAGGTGAACACGGCATCAGGCTTGGTGGCTGCAATTTCAGTCAACAGCGCTTGAAATTCCACGTTGGGGAAGGGCAGACTGAGCTCTTTCACCACAGTGCCGCCACTCTTTTCAAAGCCGTCTTTGAAACCTTTGACGGCCTCATCACCTGCTGCATATTTCCAAGTGATGGTGACGATTTTTTTATGGCCTTTTTTGGCTGCCACTTCGCCCATGGCGTAGCCTGGTTGCCAGTTGCTAAAGCTAGAGCGGAAGATGTTGGGCGCGCACATCGGGCCTGTGACGGCGGCGGCACCTGCGTTGGGCACGATCAACAAAGTGCCAGATTCTTTGGCGGCCTTGGCCATGGCCATGGCTACACCACTGTGCACTGTGCCCACGATGACATCGACGTTGTCACGTTTGATGAGCTTGTTGACGTTGTCGGTGGCTTTGGATGGATCGCTTTCATCGTCTACGCGCACATATTCCACTTCACGGCCCGCAATCTTGCCACCTTGTTCTGCCACGTATAGACGAAAGCCGTTGTCAATGGCGGTACCCAGTGAGGCAAAAGTGCCGGTAGCGGGCAGCATGAAGCCCACTTTGAGTTTGGGCTGTGCTTGCGCCCATGTGTTGGAGGTTGCAGCGATCACTGCAAATGCAGCAGCTGAAAGTAGAACGGTTCTTTTTTGCATGGTTGTCTCCTGGGTTGAATTAAGCTTGCGCGGTGGTTGAAACTTGGGTTTGAAAAAACTGCACACAGGCTTGTGTGAGTGCTTGTGATTGATCGCGGTGTGGCGAGTGGCCACAGTTGTCGATTTCCAATATTTGGGTGTGTGCAACGAGGCTTTGAATGTTGTGAATTTGTGCCAAGGTGCCGTACTCGTCTTTGGTGCCCTGTATAGCAAGTACAGGACAGGTGATGGATGCCAGTTCTTCTTTGATAGACCAGTTGCGAAATTCTGGGGCGAGCCAAATTTTGTTCCAACCCCAAAATGCAGAGTCCACATCTGCATGGTAGCGAGTTAGACGCTGCCGTAAATCAGTGTTTTCATAGGCCTCTTTAGCCATGGCGATGCTTTTCAGCGACACATCTTCGACCATGATGTGTGGCGCCATGACCATCACACCCGCTGTGGCGTGACGTGCGGCAAACAGGAGTGCGATCGAGCCGCCATCGCTGTGGCCAAACAGCCACGGGGCTTCTTGCACATTCAAGGCCTTGAGCAACGCTGGCAAGACCTCGTGCGCTTGGCGATGCATGAAGTCCGGTTCCCAGTGTTCGTTTGCATCGCGCGGGGTGGAATGGCCGTAGCCTGGACGTGAATACACCAAACCGCGAACACCCATTGCATCGCACAGTTGCTGAGGGTAGTCGCGCCACATGGCGACCGAGCCCAAGCCTTCGTGCAAAAAAACAAAGAGGGGGGCCTCGGTCAAGTGTGCATTGAGCCACGCGAGCTCTATCTGCACCTGACGGCCCTGCCAATCGATGCTCACGAAAGCTGTATGCATCAGCTTTGTGCTTCTAGTGCGCGCAGTTTGAAGCGCTGAATTTTGCCTGTTGCTGTTTTGGGCAGCTCATTCAGAAATTCAATCACGCGTGGGTATTTGTAGGGCGCGAGTTTGTCTTTGACGAAGGACTTGAGTTCTTCGCCATTCACAGCGGCGCCGTCTTTGAGCACCACAAAGGCTTTGGTTTTGGTTAAGCCTTCACTATCGATCACCCCAATTACCGCGGCTTCCAAAACAGCTGGGTGCTGAATGAGTGTGGCCTCGACTTCAAAGGGGCTGACGTAAATGCCGCTTACTTTCAGCATGTCATCGCTGCGACCACCATAGGTGTAAGTGCCATTAGCATTGCGGACGTATTTGTCGCCACTCTTGGTCCACCCACCTTGAAAGGTTTCGCGACTTTTTTCACGGTTACCCCAATACATGAGCGCTGAACTCGGGCCTTTGATGAAGAGGTCGCCGGGTTCGCCATCGGGCACGGCGTTGCCATCGTCACCGCGCAACTCAATCACGTAGCCTGGCACTGCCCATCCAGTGGTGCCATAGCGGACATCGTCGGGTTTGTTTGACAAGAAAATGTGCAACATCTCGGTAGAACCAATGCCATCCACGATAAAGACGCCAAAGTGTTGCGTGAATCGCTCGCCCAACTCTGCGGGCAACGCCTCGCCTGCAGACGACACCAAGCGAATGGCAACTTGTTCTTTGCTGGGTAAGTTGGGGTGTGCCAGCATGCCGGCGAAGCCGGTGGGTGCGCCAAAGAATACGGTGGGTTTGACGTCGCCAATGCCACCCGTCAATCGTTTAAAGGTGGCGTCTGGTGTGGGGCGCTCGGCCATTAATATGGCACAGGCGCCAACCGCCATTGGGAAAGTGAGCCCGTTACCTAAGCCGTAGGCAAAGAACAGTTTGGCAGCTGAGAAACACACGTCATTTTCGGTGAGTTGCAGCAGGTCTTTGCCATACAGCATGGAGGTCCAATAGGGGTTCGCATGGGAATGCACTGTTCCTTTGGGGCGGCCAGTTGAACCCGATGAGTACAACCAAAATCCTGGGTCATCCGCTTTCGTCGCGGCTGCTTTCGCCATGGGTTGGTGGGCTTGCAAGAAGGTTTCAAACGCTACTTCGGCAGGGTGCAAAGGGGCTGCGGGATGGGACACAATGACCTTAATAACTTCGTGGTCTGACTTGGTCATGGCGGCGGTGAGTGTGGGCAGCAACGCACCCGATACCAGCACCGCTTGTGCGCGAGAGTTTTCCAACATGAAGGCATAGTCATCGGCGGTGAGCAAGGTGTTGACCGCCACTGGCACGAGGCCGGCGTACATGGCACCTAAAAAGCTCACAGGCCAATCGTTGCAGTCATGCATGAGCAGCAACACGCGTTCTTCGCGCTTTAATCCCAAGCTTCTAAGGCCTGCCGCCATGCTGCGTACGCGACGTGATAAGTCACCATAGCTCAGGGTGCCTTGGTCGTCGATGAAAGCGGGACGGCTAGCACGGTCGGCATTGCGTTCGAGCAAAAACTGCGCGAAGTTGAACTGCTCGGGTGGTGCTGCCACCTCTTGGGTAGTGTTGTTTGTCGTCATGTTTGTCTCCTCCAAGTCGATGCTGAGGCCGTTATTTGAGTTGTGTCAACACAGTGGTGCTGGCTTGTACAGCAGCTCGGCGGTGGTAGAAGTTGAGTGCACGCAAGCCGCCCAACTCTTCTCCGCCACCCGCGCGCCCCGGGCCCCCATGGAGTGACTGAGGCATGACATTGCCATGACCCGTATGCAGTGCCGCCACATCGGGGGAGATCACGTGGACACGACCGTGGCTATCAGTGAGTTCTGGAATGGCTTTACCCAAGGTAACGGGGTCGCTGCCGTAAACAGATGCAACCAATGAGCCTTGGCCGCGACGGATGAGTTGCAGCGCGTGGTCAAGGTCGTTGTTGCGGTAAGGCACCAAAGTAGCCACTGGGCCGAACACTTCGGTGTCGTGCACGCGGTCGGCAGCATCGCTGCCTGATGCATGGCTTGTCCCCAGCAATGTTGGACCAACGCAGCAGGCAATGGCCGCATCGGCATCCACCAACGCATGGGTGCTGCCATCGTGAAGCACAGTGGCTTGGGCTTTTAAATAGTGCAAACCATCACGCACAGCATTGAACTGTTCGCGGTTCACCACGGCACCCATGCGCACGGATTCGTTGCGGGGGTTGCCTACGGTGGTTTTGGCCAAGCGGGCAGACAAGGCTTGGGCCACGGTGTCATACAAATTTTCTGGTACCAACACGCGGCGAATCGCGGTGCATTTCTGGCCCGACTTGACGGTCATTTCGCGGGCGACTTCTTTGACCAATAAATCAATGGCTTCACTGCCAACCGCTTCGCTGGGTAGCAGCAAGGCAGAATTCACGCTGTCGGCTTCGATGTTCACGCGCACAGATTTCTTGGTGACTGCAGGATGCGATCGGATAATGGCGGCGGTGTCTGCAGAGCCGGTGAATGACACCACATCGAACGGTTCGAGTTGGTCCATCAGTCCAGCCGAGCTGCCGCAAATAACTGAAATTGCGCCTGGGGGGAATAGGCCTGCATCGACCACGTCTTTGACCATGCGTTGGGTAAGCCATGCTGTTGTGGTGGCTGGCTTGACGATGACGGGCACGCCCGACAAAAGTGCAGGTGCCGCTTTTTCCCACAAGCCCCAGGATGGGAAGTTGAAGGCGTTGATGAACAGGGCCACGCCGCGTGTGGGCGTGAGCACGTGTTGTGATTGGAAGAGCGGGTCTTTGCCCAAGCGAGCGGGTTCACCGTCGTGCATGAAGTGGGTGTCACCCAAACTCTCGCCCATCTTGGCGTAAGTGCTGAGGGTGTAAATGCCGCCGTCTACATCCACCGCGGTGTCGTTTTTGACGGTGCCGCTGTTGGCAGTGGAGATGTCGTAATAAGCATCTCGATTGGCTTGTAGCACTTTGGCGGCTGCACCGAGCATGGCTGCACGTTGCGCGTAAGTGAGGGCGCGTAATGCTGCACCGCCGTTGTGGCGGGCAAAAGCAAATGCAGCGGCTAGATCAAGCCCAGATGCGTCGACGCGCACCAATTCTGTTCCCAAAACGGGGTCGTGCAAGGTGGTGCCTGCGCCATTGCCGCTTTGCCACTGGCCGCTGACGTAGTTGGAGAGAAGTTCAGTCATGGGGTGCTTTCTAAATTGAGAGAATTTTCACTTCGTGAATTCAATTTCGCCGTTGGGCAAAAGATACAAGACCAAGGCGCGGCCTTGCGTCACAGTGGGCCTGTGTGCGCTGCCGGGTGGGCATACAAACCAGCCTGCAGGGCGGCCATCAAATTGAGCATCCTCGTCTATGGGCATGATGAGGTCAATCTCTCCTTGGGGATGGGTGTGGTGTGGGCCAGCCACGTTTTGCATATCCACCACATCGACAGAAAAGCCGTGCAATTCTTCTGAGGGTTTGAAGATTCGGCCATAGCGCAGGCCGCCGCCTTCGTATTTGCACAGCCAGCCTTGGGCCACGCCTTCTTCGCACGACTGCTTGAGTTCGCGGTAGGTAAGGCTGTCAGTGCCTAGGTTGGCATTGAGCCATTCGTCCAATGCACTATTGAGCGTACGGTGATGAATCTGCGCTGTGACGGCCGCTAGCCGCGTTTTGAAGCGGGATTGTGCTTGTGCCATGGCATCGGCTGAGACTTGGGTGCTTGTCATATGTTCCAACATGAATTATTATGCTCAAACGAAGACTAACATGCGTTAAACCGCATGTCCAGCAATATATTGCATGTTATAGGGTTAGTCCTAGCTTAAAAAGACTGGAAATGATTGATGGCTGAGCTGGTTGAGGCAAAAAACCCGTTTTTGATGGCTTTGGGTGAACGCGTGCGCGGATTGCGTGCAAGACGTGGACTGACCCGCAAAGCGGTGGCCGTGGCTGCCAATGTGTCCGAACGCCACTTGGCCAGCTTGGAATACGGGGAAGGCAATGCATCTATCTTGGTGCTTTTGCAAGTGGCAGGGGCCTTGCAATGCTCGTTGGCCGAATTGATTGGCGACGTGACCACCACTTCGCCCGAATGGTTGCTGTTGCGCGAGATGCTGAGCAGCCGCAACGAGTCTGATCTGCGTCGCGTGCGCGAACAAATTTCGGTGCTGTTTGGTTCAACCCAAGAGGCTGCGCGCACCAATCGTATTGCGCTCATTGGCCTGCGCGGGGCAGGTAAAACAACGCTGGGGCAGCGCTTGGCCAAAGATTTGGGTTATGCCTTCATTGAACTGAGCCGAGAGATTGAAAAGTTTGCGGGCTGTAGCATCTCTGAGATTCACAACCTTTATGGCACCAATGCCTATCGCCGCTATGAGCGCCGTGCTTTAGAAGAGGCCATTCAGATTTACCCCGAAGTCATCATTGCCACTCCGGGTGGCTTGGTGTCTGACTCGGCCACGCTCAATGAAATGCTCTCTCATTGCTACACCGTGTGGCTGCAAGCCAAGCCTGAAGAGCATTTATCGCGCGTGGCTGCGCAGGGTGACATGCGGCCTATGGCGGGTAGTGCCGAAGCCCTTGACGATTTGAAGATGATCCTGGAAGGTCGTGCGCCTTTTTATGCCAAGGCCGACATGACCTTTGATACCAGCGCTCAGTCTCTAGAGGACAGTTTTCAAACCTTGCGTGCGCGCTTGCGTGCGGTGATCAATCTGCCTATCTAAGTGGCCTAGACCGTTTGTTACCCCTCCCGCCTTTTCTATACCTGTGTAACAGGTGGCTTAGGTGTTTACCCTTGAATGCATAAAAATGCATGTTTTATTTGAATGATTGCAATATACTGCAACAAAGAGGTGAACAACTTCTGTGTATGTAACCGCAAATTTGCCAGATTTAACTTGGAGACCCAGACATGAGCCAACCTACCACGGTCAACTATCAGATGGAAGCAAACCAGTACCAACACTGGTCAGTGAAGTACGAAGGCGAGATCGCCACCTTGCAACTCAACATCAATGAAGACGGCGGCATTCGCCCTGGCTACAAGCTCAAGCTCAACAGCTACGACTTGGGCGTGGACATCGAGTTTTATGACGCATTGAACCGTATTCGGTTTGAGCATCCCGAAGTCAAGAGTGTGGTGGTGACCAGTTTGAAAGACCGCATCTTCTGCTCGGGTGCCAACATCTTTATGTTGGGCGTGTCCACACACGCATGGAAAGTGAACTTTTGCAAGTTCACCAACGAAACACGCAATGGCATTGAAGACAGCAGCCGCCACAGCGGGTTGAAGTTTGTCGCCGCCGTCAACGGCGCCTGTGCAGGCGGCGGCTACGAGATGGCATTGGCTTGTGACGAAATCGTCTTGGTGGATGATCGTTCGTCGGCCGTCTCACTGCCAGAAGTGCCATTGCTCGGCGTATTGCCAGGCACCGGTGGTTTGACCCGCGTGACCGACAAGCGCAAAGTGCGCCATGACCATGCTGATTTATTTTGTACGAGCGTGGAAGGTGTGCGTGGGCAAAAGGCCGTGGATTGGCGCTTGGTCGACGAGATCGCCAAGCCTGCTCAGTTTGCTGCTGCCGTGCATGCGCGTGCCAGCAAAGCCGCAGCCCATTGCAAGCGTCCAGGCTTAGCCGCCGCAGGTCAAGGTGTGGCCTTGACCCCACTCAAGCGTGAGATCGGTGCAGACAGCATCTCTTATGAATACGTGCAAGTCGCGATTGACCGCGTCAAGCGCACCGCTACTTTGACAGTTCACGCACCCAAAGGCGCATTGCCTGATAACGTGGCCGCCATTCAAGCCGCAGGGGCCAACTGGTACCCCCTGCAAATGGCCCGTGAGTTGGATGATGCAATTTTGAATTTGCGCACCAATGAACTCGATATCGGCACCTGGTTGCTCAAAACTGCAGGTGACGCCAAGCTCGCTTTGCAAAGCGATGCCATCTTGGCTCAGCACCAAGATCACTGGTTGGTCAACGAAACCATTGGTTTGTTGCGCCGCACCTTGGCTCGCGTGGATGTGACATCGCGTTCGTTGTTTGCCTTGATTGAGGAGGGCACTTGCTTTGTCGGTACCTTGGCTGAGTTGGCTTTCGCGGCTGACCGTGCCTACATGCTCGATTTACCAGACAGTCCAGAAAAAGCGCCGCATATCGCCTTGAGTGAAATGAACTTTGGCTTCTTCCCCATGGTCAACCACCAGTCTCGTTTACAGCGCCGCTTCTATGAAGAAGTGGGTCCACTGGAAAGCGCGCGTGCTGTGGTGGGTCAATCGCTCGATGCTCAACAAGCATTGGCACTTGGTTTGGTCACGGTTGCGCCAGATGATATTGACTGGGGAGACGAAATCCGCATGGCCGTCGAAGAGCGCGCTGCGATGTCGCCGGACAGTTTGACTGGCTTGGAAGCCAACTTGCGTTTCTGCCAAAAAGAAAGCATGGAAACACGCATCTTTGGCCGCTTGTCCGCATGGCAAAACTGGATCTTCAATCGCCCCAATGCAGTTGGCGAAAAGGGCGCTCTGAAGGTTTACGGTAAAGGCGAGAAATCTGTTTTCGATTTGAACCGCGTTTGATGTTCTGACGTTGTGCAGCAGGCTTCCCGGTGGTGCCCGCTGCAACCTAACTTTGACCCCACCGTTGCTTTTAATTTCTGGAGACTCTCATGTCCGGTATCAACTACAGCGAAAAAATCCCCAACAACGTCAACCTGTCGGAAGACCGCACGCTGCAGCGCGCACTCGAGCAGTGGCAGCCCAACTTCATCAACTGGTGGGACGACATGGGCCCCGAAGGCTCGACCGACATGGATGTGTATCTGCGCACGGCCGTGAGCGTGGACCCGCAAGGCTGGGCCCAGTTTGGCCACGTCAAGATGCGCGACTACCGTTGGGGCGTGTTCCTCAACCCCGGTGAAGAAGACCGCAAGATCCACTTCGGTGACCACATCGGTGAAAAAGCCTGGCAAGACGTGCCTGGCGAGCACCGCGCCAACCTGCGCCGCATCATCGTGACGCAAGGCGACACCGAGCCCGCATCCGTCGAGCAGCAGCGCCACCTGGGCCTGACCGCCCCCAGCATGTACGACCTGCGCAACCTGTTCCAAATCAACGTGGAAGAAGGCCGCCACCTGTGGGCCATGGTGTACTTGCTGCACAAGTACTTCGGCAAGGACGGCCGTGAAGAAGCCGACGCCCTGCTGCAGCGCAACAGCGGCAACGAAGACAACCCCCGCATCCTGCAGGCCTTCAACGAAAAGACCCCTGACTGGCTGTCCTTCTTCATGTTCACCTACTTCACCGACCGCGACGGCAAGTTCCAGCTGTGCGCCCTGGCCGA
>Ga0114979_10000957_pt1 | contig 19205 bp, 13 predicted proteins | sample S_140625_EF_Meta_FD_87315 | JGI IMG/M metagenome (GOLD analysis project Ga0114979, IMG submission 87315) | Freshwater microbial communities from Lake Simoncouche, Canada to study carbon cycling - S_140625_EF_MetaG | ecosystem: Environmental > Aquatic > Freshwater > Lake | place: Lake...
AGATACAATGAACGCACGTTGTAGCGGTTACATAACTCCCGCAATTCAGGCATATGTTGCTCTATTTCCTTTGGCATACTCATGCATTTTCCTCCGCGATTAACCGCTCGACCAACTCCACCATGTTCTTACTTCCAATAAACAACGGCGCACGCTGGTGCAGTGAGCTTGGTTGAATATCCATGATTCTGCGAACGCCATCGGAAGCCTTGCCGCCGGCCTGCTCCACGATGAAGGCGAGCGGATTGCTTTCGTATTGTAAACGCAATTTACCTTCTTGGTTCTTCACCGTACCGGGATACATGTAAATGCCACCCTTGATGAGGCTGCGGTGAACGTCTGCTACTAACGAACCGATGTAACGCGCGCTGTACGGGCGTTGTGTGGCCTTGTCTTCTTCCTTGCACCATTGCACATAGGCTTGCACGCCGGGGCTGCAGGAAAGCAAATTCCCTTCGTTGATGCTATAGATAGTACCATCTTCCGGGATGCGCATATTTTCGTGAGACAGGCAAAACTCGCCGATACTGGGCTCGAGGGTGAAGCCGTTCACTCCGTGGCCTGTGGTGTACACGAGCATGGTGCTTGATCCGTAGATGACATAACCGGCAGCCACCTGATCGGCGCCTTTTTGCAGAAAGTCATTCACATTGGCCAGGTCGCCTACGCTGCTCTTTCGGCGAAATACGCTGAAGATGGTGCCTATGGATACGTTCACATCAATGTTGGACGAACCGTCGAGCGGATCGAACAAGATCACATATTTCGACTTCTTACAAATTTCCGATTCGAATGTGAAGTACTTCTCGTTCTCTTCACTAGCCGCGCCACACACCTGTCCGCCCCAGCGCACTGCGTTGAGCAGGGCGTTGTCGGCAAAAACATCCAACTTCATCTGCGTTTCGCCCTGCACATTGGTGCTTTCCATGGCGCCCAGAATGTCTTGCAACCCCGCCTTGTTAACCTTGTGATTAACAATCTTGGAGGCGATGCCGATATCGGCGAGCAGTCGCGACAAATCGCCCGAGGCGTAAGGAAAATCCGCCTGGCGTTCCATGATAAACTCGCTGAGGGTGACGATGTTGGTCATGGCGCGAAGTTACTGCTTTTTTTGGAGAGAATTTGATTAACCGCAAAGGCGCAAAGAGCGCAAAAAATTAAAACTCTGCCTTCTCTGCGCCTTTGCGGCAAAAAACAGTCCGCTCACAAGAATGAGAACGAGAAACAGCGTCAGAATGACAATGAGCGCACCCACCTTACCCTTCACCCCTCACCCCTCCCACATCGCCCCTCGCCCTTCGCCCTTTTCTCCCTACCTTCGTCCCCCAAATGAAGTACAAACGCATCCTGTTAAAACTGAGCGGCGAATCGCTCATGGGCGACAAGCAATTCGGCATCGATAATCTACGCCTATTGCAATACGCTGAAGAAATCAAAGAGATTTGGACCTCCGGTGTTCAAGTCGCCATCGTTATTGGCGGCGGCAACATCTTCCGAGGTGTACAAGCCGAGCAAGGTGGTATGGAGCGAACTCAGGGCGATTATATGGGTATGCTAGCTACGATGATCAACAGCATGGCCCTGCAAAGTGCTCTTGAAAGCTTGGGTGTAGACACCAGGCTCCAAAGCGCCATCGACATGAAAACAATTGCTGAACCGTACATCAAGCGTCGTGCGGTTCGCCATTTAGAAAAAGGCCGTGTAGTCATTTTCGGGGCCGGTACCGGTAACCCGTTCTTCACCACGGATACTGCAGCTTCTCTTCGCGCCATCGAAACAGATTGCGATGTAATCTTGAAAGGCACTCGTGTGGATGGTATTTATACTGCAGATCCGGAAAAAGATGCTTCTGCCGTGCGTTACGACAAAGTAAGCTTCACCGAAGTATTCGAAAAAGATTTAAAAGTGATGGACATGACAGCGTTCACCCTGTGCAACGAAAACAAGTTGCCCATCATCGTTTTCGACATGAACAAAAAAGGCAACTTAAAACAACTCGTTGAAGGCACTCACGTCGGAACGCTCGTGAGTTTTTAATCATCTATTATTTTAGCAGCACAATTAGCGAAACAGTATATGAGTGATGAAGTGAAAATGGCTCTCGATGAAGCCACAGATGCAATGCAGAAGTCATTGGATCACCTCGATAACGAACTCTCTAAAATCCGCGCAGGCAAAGCATCTCCTGCTATGCTCGACGGTGTGAGGCTCGACTATTACGGTTCACCCACCCTGCTGAAAAACATCGCCAATGTGAACACGCCCGACGCGCGCACCATCACCGTGCAACCATGGGAAAAACACATGCTGAACGAAATCGCAAAGGCCATCATGGAAGCCAACCTCGGATTGAACCCGCAGAACAACGGCGAGCTCATCATCATCTCTGTTCCTATGCTTACCGAGGAACGCCGCAAAGACCTTAGCAAGCGTGCCCACGCAGAAGGTGAACACGCCAAAGTAGGTATCCGCAATGCACGCAAAGAAGCACTCGACTTCATCAAGACCGCTCAAAAAGACGGCCTACCCGAAGACGAAGCAAAAGCCGGCGAAACGAAAGTGCAAGAGCTCACCGACAAATTCAACCGCAAGGTGGATGAGATGATCGCGGTGAAGGATAAGGACATCATGACTATTTAGTGGCGAATGGCCAATGGCTAGTGGCGAGTGGCCAAGAGCCAGTGCTCAGTTGATCTTGCAGGCCCTCCATGTCACCCTAGGGAAGGACGCACTGCTGTGCGTCCCGTCAGGCGAGTTGACAAAACCAATCAGGCCACGCAAGCACTCCACATAACAGCTAAGTAAGCACGCACGCACTGCAGTGCGTCCACAAACGCTAGCAGGACGCACTGCAGTGCGTACACTGACGCTGGCCTCTAGCTGATGGCCCCTGCAGCTAAGCGCGCCGCAGCATCACTCTCAAAATAATCCTGCAACACCGGCTTCTCGATAAACGGAACACTGCTCAACGCGTGCTCCACGACCTCCGGTATCTGCAAGAACCCAATCTTTTCTTCGAGGAATAACTTCACCGCAACCTCATTAGCGCCGTTCAACACACACGGTGCGTTGCCGCCTTTGTGCATGGCCTCAAAAGCCAAATCCAGGCAGCGGAAGCTCTTGCGGTCGGGTTGCTCGAACGTGAGCGATGGGTATTTCAAGAAATCAAAACGCGGGAAGTCCGCGTAAATACGTTCAGGATAAGCAATCGCATATTGAATGGGCAACTTCATATCCGGTAAGCCCATCTGCGCTTTCATGCTGCCGTCGGTGAATTGCACGATGCTGTGTATGATGCTCTGCGGATGCACAATCACGTCGATTTGCTCCGGCTTTAAATGAAACAGCCACTTCGCTTCGATGACTTCAAGCCCTTTATTCATGAGCGACGCAGAGTCGATCGTAATCTTCGCGCCCATATCCCAGTTGGGATGCTTGAGCGCTTGTGCCTTGGTCACCTTTGCGAGTTCTTCAATCGAACGTCCGCGAAACGGTCCGCCGGAAGCCGTGAGGTATATCTTTTCAATCGGGTTGTGCCACTCCCCTGCCATGCACTGAAAGATGGCTGAGTGCTCACTATCGACAGGATAGATATTTACATTATGCTGCTTTGCCAGCGACGTCACCAGCTCACCGGCTACCACCAAAGTCTCCTTATTGGCTAGCGCAATGTGCTTGCCGGCCTTGATCGCGCGAATGGTCGGTTCTAATCCGGCGAAACCAACGAGCGCCGTGAGAACGATATCGATTGATTCGCCTTCCACCACCTGAGCCAATGCCTCCTTTCCGGCGTAGACTTTTATGTCAGCCGACCACAGCGCATCCTTGACCTCATTGTACTTGGATTCATCACCAATGACCACACAATTCGGTTTAAATGCGAGGGCTTGCTGAATAAGTAAGGTTGTATTATTCTGCGCAGTAAGCACTTCAACTGAAAAGCGGTCGGGATTGGCAGCAATGACATCGAGTGCTTGCGTACCGATGCTACCTGTGCTGCCGAGAATGGCGATGTGTCGTTTTTCCAATGGTTCTTGCGATTAATGTGTTTCAAACAACCTTGAAAAACCGAAGTTCAGTTTCGCGGAAAGTTCACAACATAAAATACGAGAACTCCTCAAAAGGAATTCAGTAGCAAGATAGTTAAAACACAATCACTTGTCGCATGTGAGTGCCCCAATCACACTCCGAATGAGCAGGCATTCACCCTGTGAATGCTGCACATCTGCACCGTCCTGAAGCAGCGAAATTAATTAAATCGGTACCCAAGAGAAAAATTCCCGCGGAGTGCCAGTCCAATATTAGAAGAATCCTGATACCCGGGACCATCAAATTCTCCGGAGTATTTGCGGTTAGTCATTTTTCCACCTACTCCGAAATACAAATCGTAAATAAAGTGCTTTTTCTTCCCCAATAAACTACTCCAACCAAACTGCGGCCCGGCCACAATGACCATTGCGTCCATTGTTAACTGCTTATTGGTAGGCGAACCATAGGTTTCGGTCAAACCCGTTGAAGAATCATATACGTCAAAGCAATTATTATACTCGTTAAATTGGGCTCTACTCAAGCGCACCGAAGAATATAGACCCAGATAAAAACCATCCATCATTCTATCGGAATACCAGCGAAACTCAGGATCAATAGAAAACCCGGATTTCGCACCTTCCAATGTCCATTCATAGCAATAACCTGTCGTATCCAAATCTTCTGCTTCGAAGCCTATATCCTTGGGTAGTAAATTCGGACTGGCGCCAAGGCACAAACTAACCGATGGAGATACAGCATACTCCACGTGTCCCGTAAACATCATGTTGCGAAGAAGTGTAATAGGCGTAAACTTAATCGCGAGCGACCCTTTGCCTGCCACACCTGCTGATGTGTCGTTGGCATGGCTTACCGGAAGCAAATAACGCCATAAAGCTTGTCCGAATGATTGCTGAGTCTGCGCGCAAAGCGCTAATACTACCAACGTAGTTAAGGTAATTTTTTTCATAGTTCTGGTTTGCGGCAAACATAAAATGTCAGCATGAAATGACCAATCAAAAAGCCTACGTTTGACCCCGTGAATAATCATATGTAGATCAGCAAAACAAAACCGTTTGAACATGAAAATGCCCCGCAGTTGCGAGGCATTTTCGGGGTTGGTTTCAAAATTATCCTTTGAGCGACTCTGCTCCGGCAACAATCTCGAGGATCTCACCGGTGATAGCCGCCTGACGGGCCTTGTTATAATTCAACTTCAACTCCTTCACCAAAGCACCGGCATTATCCGTCGCCTTGTGCATCGCTGTCATGCGCGCTCCGTGTTCAGAGGCAACAGAATCAAGCAATGCTTTGAAGAGTTGAACCTTTAATGTACGTGGAATCAACTCATCAATGATTTGTTCCTTCTGTGGTTCAAAAATGTAGTCCGTTTGTGATGACTTTCCCGTAACCTGCGTTGGCACAACAGGCAAGAATTGTTCAGTAACGATGAGCTGTGAAGCCGCGTTCTTGAACTTGTTGTACACCAGCACTACTTTGTCGTACTTGCCGGCTACAAACTGCTTCATGATGACGTCGGCAATATCAGAGCTATTGCTGAAAGTAAGTTTATCGAACACACTGTAAGGTGCATCACCCAAACCTTCTGTGCTGTGATGCGAAGTCTTCTTGTAAACGTCAAACGCCTTCTTACCCAATGAAAGAATCTTCACGTTGGCATTTGCAAAATCCGCTTTCATCTGATTGCGAATTTCTTTGATGACGTTGTTGTTGAATCCACCGCACAAACCACGGTTTGATGTAATCGCCACCACCAAGATATTCTTGACATCGCGCTGCTGACTGTAAACACCTTCCGACGCATCAAGACTAGAGCTCACGTTACTCAAAATCTCCTGCATTTTCTCGGCATACGGACGCATGCGTGTGATTGCATCTTGCGCACGCTTCAACTTGGCAGCACTCACCATTTTCATGGCAGAGGTAATCTGCATGGTGCTGTTCACCGAGGTGATGCGTAAACGTATTTCTTTGAGATTCGCCATCGTTGTCTATTCAGAAACGGTTGCCGTTCCGGGATTAGTTATATCGAGCTGTCAATTCTTTCGCTACTTTCTCCAGTGTGCCGGTCAGGTTGTCGTCAATCTGTCCTGCTCCCAGGGCATTCAAAACATCCTTATGGTTCTTCTCGAGATAAGCCAAATAATCTTCTTCAAATTTCTTCACGTTCTCCACCGGAACTTTTGAAAGCAAACCTTTCATACCGCAGTACAAAATGGCTACTTGCTTATCAACCGACATCGGCTGATTCTGCCCTTGCTTCAAAATTTCCACGTTACGGCGACCCTTGTCGAGTACGAACTTGGTTGTTTCATCCAAGTCACTACCGAATTTCGAGAACGCTTCCAATTCGCGGAACTGCGCTTGGTCGAGCTTCAAGGTACCGGCTACTTTCTTCATCGACTTGATTTGAGCCGAACCACCTACGCGGCTTACGCTGATACCTACGTTGATCGCAGGACGCACACCACTGTTGAAGAGGTTTGTTTCCAAGAAGATCTGACCGTCAGTAATCGAAATCACGTTGGTTGGGATATACGCCGATACGTCACCCGCTTGTGTTTCGATGATTGGCAGAGCCGTCAACGATCCACCGCCTTTCACTTTGCCCTTCAATGATTCAGGCAAGTCGTTCATGCTGGCAGCAACGCTTTGGGTTTCATTCACCTTCGCTGCACGCTCAAGCAAGCGGCTGTGGAGGTAGAATACGTCACCTGGATATGCTTCACGTCCGGGTGGACGACGCAGCAGGAGCGATACTTCGCGGTAGGCAACCGCTTGCTTCGACAAGTCATCATACACGATGAGTGCAGGACGACCGGTATCGCGGAAAAACTCTCCGATGGCGCATCCGGCAAACGGAGCGTAGAACTGAAGCGGTGCAGGATCCGATGCAGTTGCAGCAACTACAACGGTGTAAGGCATTGCACCATTGTCTTCAAGGGTTTTCACTGTAGCAGCTACTGTCGAACCTTTCTGTCCGATCGCAACGTAGATACAGAAAACAGGTTGACCCTTATCGTAAAACTCTTTTTGGTTGATAATCGTGTCAATGGCTACGGTCGTTTTACCGGTCTGACGGTCTCCAATGATCAACTCGCGCTGACCACGACCAATCGGAATCATCGCGTCAATTGCTCGAATACCGGTTTGCAACGGCTCCTTAACAGGCTGACGGTAGATAACACCGGGAGCTTTACGCTCAAGCGGCATCTCAAACAATTCACCTGAAATCGGGCCCTTACCGTCGATAGGCTCTCCCAGGGTATTCAACACGCGACCGAGCAAGCCTTCACCTGCCTTAATCGATGCAATACGTCCGGTACGCTTCGCAACAGAACCTTCTTTCAAGTCACCGCTAGGACCGAGCAATACGGCACCTACGTTGTCTTCCTCGAGGTTCAATACGATACCACGAACGCCGTTTTCGAACTCGATGAGCTCTCCCGACTGTACGTTCGAAAGTCCGTAAATACGAGCGATACCGTCACCCACTTGGAGGATGGTACCTACTTCCTGAAGCTCAGCTTCAGATTTAAATCCCGCCAACTGCTCACGCAGTATGTTGGATATTTCTGCAGGTTTTACTTCTGCCATGTTCTTGTTGTTTTAACTAAACGTTTTATGCGCCCCAAGGGGGACAAATACTAGATCTCTGCTATATACGGGTTCTCAGCAAATTCACGCTTCAGAGCCTTGATGCGGTTGGCAATGGCTGAATCGATTTGCTTGTCGCCCACTTTCAAAATGAATCCACCTATGAGTGAAGCATCTACCTTCTCTACGAGCTCCACTTGACCGCCTGCCATTTTCGTGGCCGACTCCATCATCTTGGCGCGAGAACCCGCGTCAAGAGCCACTGCAGAAGTAACCTCTGCAACGGTAATTCCCTGATGCATGCGCAACTGGTTGAGGAAGCTCGTTACGATTTCAGGCAAATAACCTTCTCTGCCCTTACGGGTGAGCAAAGTGATGAATGCCATGGTAATGGCATTCAGCTTACCGTCGAACAGCTTCTGCAAGATGTCGACCTTCTTATCGGCCTTCACTACCGGACTGGAAAGCATCAAACGCAAATCACGGCTTTCATCCATGATGCCCTTGAGCATGACCATATCGGCCTTTGCAGCATCGAGCTGACCCTTTTCGATACAGAGGTCGAGCAGTGATTTGGCGTAACGCGACGCAATGCGAATTCCACTCATATTAGTTCGATCGGATTTCTGCGATCAGTGATTCGTTCAACGCTTTCTGCTTTTCACTGTCGGTGAGTTTTTCACGCGTCAACTTCTCAGCAATATCTACGCTGAGTGTTGCCACCTGATTCTTCAACTCAGTGATAGCAGCCTTTTTCTGGTTATCGATTTCCATGCGGGCAGCTTCGATAATACGCGTTGATTCTTCCGTTGCTTTCGCACGAGCCTCACCGACAATACTGTCTTTGAGTGACTTTGCTTCGGCCAGAATACGGTCGCGTTCATCGCGCGCTTCGCGCAAAAGTTGTTCGTTACCGGCTTGGAGTTTGGACATTTCCTGACGTGCACGCTCAGCTTCGTTCAGCGCATTTTCAATGCCTTCTGAACGCTCTTCAAGCGACTTCAGGATAGGTCCCCAGGCCATTTTCTTCAATAAGAAGGCAACAACCAAAAAGGCAACCGTAGCCCAAAAAACCGTTCCGTACGAAACGCTTAATAATCCATCCATGGATCTAAACTTTATTTGGATTTAGCACGGCCAATAGCGAGGCCTGCAATCGCTTATTATCCGAATACTACAAGCAGGCACACGATTACTGCGAAGAGAGCAACACCCTCTACAAGAGCCGCAGCTACAATCATGCTCGCACGCAAATCACCGGCGCTTTCTGGCTGACGTGCCATTGCATCCATTGCATGGCTACCGATAAGACCCACTCCGATACCTGCACCAATTGCTGCAAGACCTGCACCGATACCAGCGTAGCCTGCTGCTGAGGCTGCTTCCAAAAGAACTGTCAAGAATTCCATTTTATTTGTTTGTGTTTGAGTTTGCTAATTAATGATGAGCTTCTTCATGATGATGTTCCTGCGTGGCATCGCCGAAGTAAAGCGCAGCCAACAAGGTGAATACATATGCTTGAAGAAATGCTACCAAAAGTTCGATGAAAAACATGAAGACGATGAACAACGTCGAGAAGACACCGACACCGTAACCCGCTACAGCGCTCTTCTCACCAAAGATGAAGATGAGCGACGTGAAAGCCAGAATGATAATGTGACCCGCATTGATATTCGCAGTCAAACGAATCATCAATACCGCAGGCTTAATAAAAATGCTCAGGAATTCAATCGGCACCAAGATGAACTTGATGGCAACCGGCACTCCGGGAGGCCATACAATGTGACCCCAATAGTGTGCATTTCCGTTGATTGTCGTCAAGATAAAAACAAATGTTGCCAGCACGAGCGTAATGCTCAAGGTTCCGGTAATGTTGAATCCGCCCAAGAATGGAATCAAACCCAACATATTCGACGCCCAAATAAAGAAGAATGACGTCAGCATGAAAGGCAAAAATTTCTTTGCTCTCTTCTTACCCAGCGCCGGAATAGCCACTTCATCCTTGATAAACAATACGAAAGGCTCGAGCATGTTTTGCAAACCCTTTGGAGCTTGTCCCTTGCGCTTTTGGTAGGCCTTGGCAGCGCGGCTGAACAAAACCAAAACGAGAATCAACATCAGAAACATTCCGAAAACCGACTTCGTAATGGAGAAATCGAGAACAGGATGTCCGTGAATTTCTTCATGTTCCTCTGCGTGAGCATCTGCAGGCGCTGCTTGCGCCAGAGCAAGACTATCCGCCGGAGTTGCAATCGAATCGACAGCGTGAACTTCAGCCTCATGCAAATCTGCAGTGTGCGTAGGATCCACGATGTAGATTTTCTCATGCTGCAACTCGTAGGTGTTACCTGTAGATGCACTTGTGTATTTCTTGGTAAACTCGTGATGCTCATCCATGAACACCGAGCTCATGAAGAAATCAAAGCCCTTATCTGTTTTTACTATACACGGCAAAGCCAAGGTAACATCACCAAAGAAATGAATGGAATGCGCATCTGAAATGTGGTGCACAATCATCTCTCCCGCCTTGAATTTTCCCTCTTCCTTACCCCCGGACGCGTATGCAGACATGCCGACCAGTTGAAAACACAGTACGGCCACCAGAGTCATAAATTGACTCAAAGCCTTGATTTTATTGGGGGTTTGTTTATTAAGCATCAGGAATAATCCTCAAAATTGCGCGGCAAAAGTATGCACATATTGGAGTAGCGCCAAGGGTTAATATGGAATTTTCATAACTCCCTTTAAAAACAAGGGGTTTATGGTGTAAAACTCCAATTAAGAAAGCACTCCGCGTGAAATAACTATTTTTTGAACTTCACTTGTTCCTTCGTAAATCTGTGTGATTTTGGCGTCACGCATCAGGCGCTCTACATGGTACTCCTTCACAAAACCATAACCTCCGTGAATTTGAACGGCTTCTACGGTGTGCTTCATGGCAACCTCAGATGCATACAGCTTTGCAATCGCGCTGGCCTGGTCGTAATTCAGATGCTGATCCTTCAACCACGCAGCCTTGTAGACCAACAAACGTGCAGCTTCGATTTCAGTAGCCATATCAGCCAATTTGAAAGCAATGGCCTGATGCTGCGAAATCTCTTTGCCGAAAGCCTTGCGCTCCTTTGAATAGGCTAGCGACAATTCAAATGCTCCGGCAGCAATACCCAACGCCTGCGCAGCGATGCCGATACGGCCTCCACTGAGCGTCTTCATGGCGAACTTGAAGCCGAAACCGTCCTCGCCAATGCGATTCTCCTTGGGTACTTTCACATCCTGAAACATCAACGTGTGTGTATCACTTCCGCGAATACCCAGCTTATTCTCTTTTGCTCCGATGATGAAACCCGGCATGCCGCGCTCCACAATCAAACAATTAATCCCTTTATGTCCTTTGGCAGCATCGGTTTGAGCCATCACCAGATAGGTGCTTGCGCTGCTACCGTTTGTAATCCAGTTCTTCGTTCCATTGAGCAAGTAATGATCACCCATATCAATGGCTGTAGTGCGCTGCGAGGTAGCGTCACTGCCCGCTTCCGGCTCCGACAAACAAAATGCGCCTATCTTCTCTCCCTTAGCCAATGGCACCAGGAATTTCTGCTTCTGCTCTTCCGAACCGAAAGCCTCCAATCCCCACGTCACGAGCGAATTATTTACGCTCATGCACACCGAAGTCGATGCGTCAATCTTGGAAATCTCCTCCATGGCCAGCACGTAGCTCAGCGTGTCCATCCCACTTCCTCCATATTCCGGACTCACCATCATGCCCATAAAGCCCAACTCGCCGAGTTGCTTGACTTCCTCTGCCGGAAATTTCTGGTGTTCATCACGGTCAATTACGCCCGCCTTTAAAACGTTCTGCGCAAATTCACGCGCCGCTTGTTGCACTGCTTTGTGCTCTTCTGATAATTCGAAATGCATTGTTCGAGATTTTAGGCCGCGAATGTACTAACAAGAAACGTTATACAGGATATTGGATTACAAGGACGCACAACAGTGTGTCTCGCTGCCATTTCATACAGACGCGCAGCGCCAACGACATGCACCATTGGTAGCGATGCGGTGCGTCTCGCTACCCTTTCATACGGACGCGCAGAAGCGCGTCCCTGACAACAGGGTAATCTCTCGCCACTGGTCACAGGTCACTAAAAAACACCGCCCCGGCCTGCTATTCGCAAACCGGGGCGGCAATAAAACAAACAAACTAACTACAACTACTTCTTCATGAACGTGCGTGTTACGCACTCAGATCCATTATTGATCTTCACTTGATACATGCCTTGCGACAGCATATCAACATTCAATGTCGTGGTTGCTGTGGTGAACAATCCTGTTGTCACCAAAGAGCCTGTTGAACTGTAAATGCTATATGCAGCGTTGCCTAACAATGCAGGAACGCTTACCGTCAACTGCTCAGATGCAGGGTTCGGGTAAACTAATGCACTGTTCAGATTCACTTCGCTTACACGCGTCTCAGGAGTAAGTACCGCATCGATTACGTGCACAACACCGTTGTCAGCCATGATATCAGCCATGATCACCTGCGCATCATTGATGAACACGTTACCACCTGTGATACTAACTGTTACATCCTGACCCTGCAGTGTAGTGATTGTCTGACCGTTGGTCAAGCTGCTCGAAAGCGCCTCACCGGCTACAACGTGGTACAACAACACCTGAGCAAGAGCTCCTGTCGGATCAGCCAGCAATGCATCCAATACACCTGCAGGAAGTGCTGCAAACGCATCGTCTGTTGGTGCAAATACGGTGAATGGCCCTGTACCTGACAAATCATCTGCAAGACCCGCTGCAATGACAGCCGTCTCCAATACCGTGTGATCAGGACTGTTTACGATAATCTCTACCACTGTCTCCGGTTGTGGGTTCGACTGTGGAACCAACACGGCGTCAATCACGTGTACAACACCATTGTCAGCAATGATATCTGCAATGATTACTTGAGCATCGTTGATGAACACGTTACCACCTGTGATAGTAACCGTTACATCCTGACCTTGAAGCGTCGCAATCATTTGGCCATCGCTTAAGTCAGTTGAAAGGGCAGCGCCCGCTACCGCGTGGTACAACAACACCTGTGTCAATGCACCGGTTGGATCTGCCAACAAGGCATCCAATGTTCCAGCAGGCAGTGCTTCAAATGCTCCATCTGTTGGTGCAAACACCGTCAAAGGACCTGGACCGGCCAATGCACCCTGCAATTCAGCAGCGATAACGGCTGCCTCCAAAATTGTGTGCACTTCGCTATTTACAACGATATCCAAAATGGTGTTGGTAGGTTGAACAGGTGGCAACAACACAGCGTCAATCACGTGAACAACACCGTTGTCTGCGATGATATCCGCAACAGTTACCATTGCATCATTAATCATCACACCGTTCATGTCGATTGTAACAGTGATGTCTTCGCCCAACAAGGTCGTGATCACTTGACCGTTGCTCAAATCAGTTGACAACGCAAGACCGCCAACGACGTGGTACAACAACACATCAGCAAGTGCACCTGTTGGATCTGCAAGTAATGCATCCAATGCACCGGCTGGAAGAGCTGCAAAAGCAGCGTCTGTTGGAGCAAATACAGTGAATGGACCGTCAGTTGAAAGATCATCAGCAAGACCAGCAGCAATCACTGCAGTCTCCAATACGTTGTGGTCTGGACTATTTACGATAATGTCTACCACCGTGTTCGATTCGATAGTGCCTGCGCAAACGCAATCAGCACCATAAACATCATTCACAGTAGCTTCAATACCGTCATCACATACATCACCCGGAAGCGCGCATGAGCCATCATCGAGCACTGCAGCTTCATTGTAGTTACATGCTGTTGGCTCTGTACAACCCATCAGCGTACCTGTGCATAGACAGTCTGTTCCGAGGATATCACCGATGGTCATGTTGTTGTTATCATCACAAGGGAAGCCTGGCAATTCGCATGTGCCATTGTCGATAACAGCTTCCGGATTGTAATTACACGCTTCAATAGCAGTGCAACCTTCAACCGGCGCAGCCGGTGGAAGCAACACGGCGTTAATTACGTGAACAACACCGTTATCAGCGTTTAGATCAGCTGCAATCACCAGTGCAACACCATCAATGATTACAGCACCGTCACTAATAGTTACTGTGATACTCGAACCCTGAAGGGTAATAATTTGCTGACCATCGCTCAAATCTGTTGAGAAAGCCTCTGCACCAACAACGTGGTACAACAGAATTTGAGTCAAATCACCTGTCGGATCAGCAAGCAACACATCCAAAAGACCTGCAGGAAGCGCCTCAAACGCAGCGTCTGTTGGTGCAAATACGGTAAACGGACCTGTTGAGGAAAGTGTTCCAGCCAAACCGGCAGCAATTACTGCGGTCTCGAGTGTGTTGTGATCAGGGCTGTTCACGATAATATCTACAACAGTGTTGTTCGAGATAATACCGGCACAACCGCAATCTGCAGTGTACACGTCGTTAATAGTAGCCGGGTTGTTATCATCACAGTTGTCACCGCTGAAGTAGCAGGAACCGTCGTCTACCAAAGCATTCATGTCGTAGTTACATGCATCCATAACCGTACAACCGGCCATGAGACCCATGCAAACACAGTCAGCACCCAATACGTCATCAGTAGTGGCTGCATTTCCGTCGTCGCAAGGCGAACCAATTAGCAAGCATGAACCATCATCTGACGTAGCTAACGGATCATAGTTACACGCTTCAGTAGCGGTACAACCAGGGATAGCAGGTACAGGTGGCAAAAGCACCGCATTAATCACGTGAACCACACCGTTAGATGCGATGACGTCGGCTACAGTAACCAAAAAGTCATTTACATAAACTTGGTCACCCAGAATAGTGATTACTACTTCCTGGCCCTGCATTGTGGTAATAATCTGACCGTTTGACAAATCAGTTGAGAGCGCAAGAGCCTCTACTACGTGATACAACAAAATCTGTGTCAATTCACCGGTAGGATCAGCAAGCAATGCATCCAATGTTCCGGCAGGCAATGCAGCGAATGCAGCGTCGGTTGGAGCAAAAACTGTAAATGGACCTACACCTGAAAGTGCATCTACCAGACCTGCAGCAACTACTGCGGCCTCTAGGGTGCTGTGATCTGGACTGTTAGCGATGATGTCAACCACTGTTCCTGTAGAAACAACTCCTGCACATGTGCAATCAGCACCGTAAACATCACCTGTTGTTGTTGCGTCGTTATCATCGCAGCTATCACCGGTAAAGTAGCAAGAAGCATCATCAATGATTGCGGCAGCATTGTAATTACATGCGATATCGTTGGTACAACCCATCAAATCACCCACACATGAGCAATCAGCTGCGTAGGTGTCGTTAGCTGTCATATCGTTGTTATCGTCACATGGCGAACCAGGAAGTGCGCACGAACCATCTTCCACAACAGCGTCAGGGTTATAATTACAAGCCTCAATGGCTGTGCAACCCTCAACTTGAGGAACCAATACCGCGTCAATTACGTGCACAACACCATTGTCAGCAAGGATATCAGCAACCGTAACGTTTGCGTTATTAATCATTACGCTTCCCATGTTGATGGCAACCGTAACAGGCTGGCCTTGTAGCGTTGTAATGATTTGTCCGTCTGACAAATCCGTAGACAAGGCTTGAGCACCAACTACGTGGTACAATAGAATGTTTGCCAAATCACCTGTCGGATCAGCAAGCAACACATCCAAAAGACCTGCAGGAAGCGCCGCAAAAGCAGCGTCTGTTGGTGCAAATACGGTGAACGGACCGTCACCGGAAAGAGCACCGGCCAGACCCGCAGCAATAACTGCAACCTCGAGCGTATTGTGATCCGGGCTGTTTACCACAATGTCAACTACAGTGTTGGTAGGAACCGTACCTGCGCAAACGCAATCAGCACCGTAAACGTCACCTTCTGTGGCTGCATCGCCGTCGTCACAGTTGTCACCGCTGAAGTAGCATGAGCCATCGTCAACACCGGCGTTCACATCGAAGTTACATGCATCTGGAGCCGTGCATCCTTCTACAGCGAAGCTTGGTACCAACACAGCATCAATCACGTGAACCACACCGTTATCCGCAATGATATCGGCAACAATTACCTGAGCATCGTTGATGAACACGTTACCACCTGTGATAGTAACCGTTACATCCTGACCTTGAATAGTCGCAATCATTTGGCCATCGCTCAAGTCAGTTGAAAGAGCACTTGCTCCGACAACGTGGTACAACAACACTTGCGTCAAAGCACCTGTTGGATCAGCCAACAATGCATCCAAGGTACCCGCAGGAAGTGCTGCAAACGCAGCATCCGTTGGAGCAAATACGGTCAAAGGACCTGGACCGGCAAGAGCGCCTTCCAAACCTGCCTCCAGAACCGCTGCCTCCAAAGTTGTATGGATTTCGCTATTTACTACGATATCCAAAATGGTGTTCGTAGGTTGAGCCTGTGGCAACAATACCGCATCAATCACGTGAACCACACCGTTGTCAGCAATGATGTCAGCTACAATCACCTGCGCATCATTAATGAAAACGCCATTAGCGTTGATTGTTACAGTCACATCCTGACCCTGAAGTGTGGCAATCATCTGGCCATCGTTCAAGTCTGTTGAAAGAGCAACACCCGATACAGCGTGGTATAATAAGATCTGGGCCAAGTCTCCTGTTGGATCAACCAACAATGCATCCAAGGTGCCCGCAGGAAGCGCAGCAAACGCAGCATCCGTTGGAGCAAATACTGTAAATGGACCTTCACCAGAAAGGTCATCAGCCAAACCGGCTGCAATCACTGCTGTTTCGAGCGTGTTGTGAACGTCGCTATTGACAACAATATCGACAATGGTGTTGGTAGGAACAATTCCTGCACAAACACAATCACTTCCGTATACGTCATCGTTAGACGCCGCGTTGTTATCATCGCAGCTATCTCCAGGGAAATAACAGCTTCCATCGTCTGCACCCGCATCAGCATTAAAGTTACATGCTCCTGCATTGGTACAACCTAACAAGTCACCGGCACAAACGCAGTCAGTACCCAAGACATCATTTAATGTCAATTCATTCGCGTCGTCGCATGGCGCACCGGGTAATTCACACGAACCATCTTCAATAGTTGCTTCCGGATTGTAGTTACAAGCTTCCATCGCTGTGCAACCCTCAATCGGCTGAGGCTGGAATAGCACAGCATCCACTACGTGAACAACTCCATTATCGGCAATCAAGTCGGCAATAGTAACCTGTGCGTTATTGATAAACACGCCATTGGCGTTTATGGTAACCGTCAAATCTGCTCCAACCAACGTGGAGATGGTTTGACCATCAGCCAAGTCCGTCGACAAAGCCTGTGCGGCTACAACGTGGTACAACAGGATGTTAGTAAGATCGATGTAAGGTGGAACCAACAAAGCGTCGAGCGCTCCTGCCGGAAGCGCAGCAAAAGCCGCATCCGTTGGAGCAAACACCGTGTATGGACCGTCACCGGAAATGGCACCACTCAAACCTGTGGCTAAAAGAGCCGTTTCCAGCGTGTTGTGATCTGCACTGTTTGCGATGATATCAAACACGGTGGTTGGTGTTGGGGCCGGCTCTAAAAGAACAGCATCAATCACGTGTACGACACCATTGGTCGTCACTATATCCGCAACCGTTACTTGTGCGTCATTAATAAAAACACCGCTGCCGTTAATGGTAACGGTAACATCACCACCTGAAAGGGTGGTGATTACTTGTCCATCAGACAAATCAGTCGATAAAGCTTGAGCACCAACAACGTGGTACAACAACACATTAGCAAGAGCTCCTGTAGGATCTGCCAAAAGTGAATTTAACGCACCTGCAGGAAGCGCATCGAACGCAGCATCAGTTGGTGCAAAAACAGTGAAGGGACCCGGACCCGAAAGGTCGTCGTCTAGCTGAGCTGCAATCACTGCAGTCTCCAGCGTGTTGTGGTCAGGGCTTCCCACAATGATATCGACCACAGTCTGGGCCTTCATCTGGTAAGCACTACACAACAAAATGAATAAGTAAAGTAGCTTTCTCATGATTTGTTGATTTGATTTAGAAACAATTTAAAACAACAACGCTGCCTTAAAGTTCATTACCTTATCACACAATATGCAAATCGCATCAGCACAAGGACTTATACTTGAGTGTGGGGGCGGGAAAATAGGAGGACAGGATTGTAGGAGTACAGGATTGTAGGATTATAGGGATACCAGCACACCCATTCGCCACTCGCCACTTGTCACTTGTCATTTGTCATTTATCATTTGTCATTTGTCATTAAAAAACACCGCCCCGGCCTGCTATTCGCAAACCGGGGCGGCAATAAAACAAACAAACTAACTACAACTACTTTTTCATGAAGGTGCGCGTTACGCACTCAGATCCATTATTGATCTTCACTTGATACATGCCTTGCGACAGCATATCAACATTCAATATCGTGGTTGCTGTGGTGAACAATCCTGTTGTTACCAATGAGCCTGTTGAGCTGTAAATGCTATACGTAGCGTTGCCTGACAGTGCAGGAACACTTACCGTCAACTGCTCAGAAGCAGGATTCGGGTAAATTGAAGCGTTGTTAAACGCTGTCTCATTTACAGATGTTGAAGGTGTAAGGATTGCGTCAATCACGTGTACAACACCGTTGTCAGCAACGATATCTGCCATAATCACCTGCGCGTCGTTGATGAACACGTTACCACCTGTGATGGAAACGGTAACATTTTGACCTTGCAAAGTAGCAATCGTCTGACCGTTGGTCAAGCTGCTTGAAAGCGCCTCACCTGCTACAACGTGGTACAACAACACCTGAGCAAGAGCTCCTGTTGGATCGGCCAACAAGGCATCCAAGGTTCCGGCAGGAAGTGCTGCAAACGCATTGTCTGTTGGTGCAAATACAGTGAATGGACCTGTACCTGACAAATCATCGGCAAGACCTGCTGCAATTACAGCCGTCTCCAATACTGTGTGAACAGGGCTGTTCACGATGATGTCTACTACTGTCTCCGGTAGTGGGTTCGACTGTGGAACCAACACTGCGTCGATCACGTGAACAACACCATTGTCAGCAATGATGTCAGCAACAATCACTTGGGCATCATTGATGAACACGTTACCACCTGTGATAGTAACCGTTACATCCTGACCCTGAAGCGTCGCAATCATCTGTCCATCGCTTAAGCTAGTTGAAAGGGCAGCACCCGCTACCGCGTGATACAACAACACTTGAGTCAATAGACCTGTAGGATCTGCAAGCAACGCATCCAATGTTCCAGCAGGAAGAGCAGCAAACGCGGCATCCGTCGGAGCAAAAACTGTATAAGGACCTGGACCGGCCAATGCACCCTGCAATTCAGCAGCGATTACAGCTGCCTCCAACGTTGTGTGTACTTCGCTGTTTACAACGATATCCAAAATCGTGTTGGTTGGTTGAGCTGGTGGCAACAACACAGCGTCAATCACGTGAACAACACCGTTGTCTGCCATTATATCAGCTACAATTACCTGTGCATCGTTGATGAATACACCGTTGGCATTGATGGTCA
>Ga0114979_10000959_pt1 | contig 19144 bp, 20 predicted proteins | sample S_140625_EF_Meta_FD_87315 | JGI IMG/M metagenome (GOLD analysis project Ga0114979, IMG submission 87315) | Freshwater microbial communities from Lake Simoncouche, Canada to study carbon cycling - S_140625_EF_MetaG | ecosystem: Environmental > Aquatic > Freshwater > Lake | place: Lake...
TCAAAACGTGCTCGATTAGCACCACAACGTGACCTCAAAAAAACTTTTATGTATTTTGCAATTATAGTTTTTTTCATCAAAATAATTATCTCTTTCAATATCCCTGCATTTAATATCGAGGTTAATGGCAAGCCATTTCTGATTGATGGAATTTGGCTTGGGGCAGATGGTGAAAATTACCTAAAGGGTTTTGACGCACTAGTACGTGATGGAATTTTTTCTAGTGAAGGTATCTTAAATTATTGGCCAGCAGGCTATCCCTTAGTTGTTTTATTTCTATCAGTTCTAGGCAATAGCTGGGTTCTAACTTCCTTAGCAATTTCTCAGTCATTATTCTTTTCATTTTCGGCTTACTACTTTGCAGCGCAACTTCATAGAACGCGCCTAAAGAATTATTCCTTTTTAGTTTTATTGCTAATCCTACTAAATCCAACTTTATCCTTAAGTTCATTAGCAATCGGTTATGAATCTTTCACTGCTTCAGGTTTTCTATTCGCTATTTCATTAATTATCAAAGATTTGGTTGAAAAAAATGATAAAATATTTGTTAAGTACCTAGTAATAAATTCACTAATTTTTGGTTTACTAACATTTATGCAACCCAGGCTAATAGTTTCAGGTTTATTGATTAATTTACTCTGGATTTTTGTCAGAAAAGGAAGGCGGTCGGGGTCCTTTATTTTGATTGCAAGTGTGGTAGTTACTCTTTTGTTACCAGCGACTCTAATTTATAGAAATAATCAGGCGGTGGGATTAAATAGCATCTCAACAAACTTAGGCGTAACGATGAATATTGGTGCTGGTGATAATGCAACTGGTGGATATATGAAGGAAGGATATGGAGTCACATGTATTACTTCGGGTACCGAAGCAGAACAAGACAATCAAAGAGTTCAATGTGTTATTGAGTGGTACTTAACAAACCCAACTAAAGCAATAAAACTTTTCTACAACAAGACACTTTATTTCTGGTCGCCGTGGTTTGGGCCAGAGGCAAATGGAACAATGGCAAGGAATCCTTGGCTTAAAATCAGTCCAATTAAAAACATTACCTCCACGCAAGAGGGTGTGAATTTGGTCTATGGAAGCTTTGGTAAATTAATTTCTTGGATTTGGTTAATCACCGGCTTAGCCTTACTACTTTATGGGTATTTAACTTTATGGCGGCAAAATTCACTTGAAAGATTTATCGCAAATATGGCAATGATTGCAATTTCTACTAACTGGCTAATCTCCTTAGTCTCTATTGGGGATCATCGTTTCCGTATACCAATAATGGGCCTAAGTCTTTTCTTACAGGCAATAGGCCTTAAAACCCTATTGCAAGGCGGAAAGCCTGCAATGGTTGATGGCCCAGCTTTGCGCTAATCTACCTGCCTGACAGAAAAGCAAGCATTTAAGGAGGCCAGATATGGGACGCGGCCGTTCAAAAGCAAAACAAACTAAAGTGGCAAGAGATCTTAAATACTCAAATCAGGATATGGATTTAGAGCGGTTAGCAAAAGAGTTACATGGTGATGTTAAAGAGGATAAAGGATTTGATGATGATTCCTCTAATGATAACTACGCCCCTCGTAATTAATTAAATTACTAAATGCGACCAACACCTTATGTTGCATCCTTAAGAGTTTATGAGCCAATAGCCGCCTTTAAACCAGATGATCAAGCAAGGTGGAATCAGATCGCTGTTACCTCACCAACTGGCTGGGATGAGCAAAAGAAAGCATTGCGTAGAGTAATTGTTACTGAGCCTCCTGCATTAAAACTAGATGGCGCTCATGTGTTAGAGCATGAAGGAAAAAGATATATCGCCCCTTGGTCCACCGCTGCCAGATGTTGGGCAGCTCTGGATGATTTTAAATCTTCATTACCTGTTACTTTAAGTAAGCTTTTTCTTCCTCAAAAAATAGAGGATGCAATTAATGTTAATTCAGAGGTTGTAGAGGACAAGGTCTCACACATAATTACTGCTACCTGGAGTATTCCACCTCGCTGGTTTGCATTATTTGAACCTTCAGATCGACTTCGTGGAAGCAACGAAGATGGTGCTTACACAATCCTTCGCACTTCGATTTCAAATGCCAAACAACGATGCTTATTTGCTCATCAGGCAGTAGTAAATGCATTTGGTAATGGTCCGATTGAGCAGGAGATCGCCGATTTACTGCAATGGCTAGGGATCTTTAATGATGAATCAATTGTTGAATGTGATTACGGAGGGTTGGCTGTTTATTTAGAAAAATCTATTGTTGAAAACGGTGAGCCTGGGTTAAATGCTGACACTTCAATTGAGGATGTCGGTAAATCTCTTGCGGGATTAGCGGCCGGTGATGGGTCACTCGCTGGCCAAGGCTATGAGCGCTTAGTTACTCGCTGGCGAAAAGTTGCATCCTTTGAGCAGGCAATGTAAGCAATAAATAGCATTTATAGTTCAAAACCATAATACTTGTCCCATAAGGTACGAAATGGACATTTACGAAAAGATTTCGTTGGAAGGTTGTGAATGTGAGCTCTGATCAAGAGGTTCTATTAACACCTGCCGAGGTTGCCTCCTTATTTCGAGTAGATCCAAAAACTGTGACCCGTTGGGCAAAGTCAGGAAAGCTAACTTCGATTAGAACCTTAGGTGGGCACCGCCGGTATAAAGAGTCCGAAGTTAAAGCATTACTTACTGCAACAACTAATGACGGCAAGAGGAATGGTGGAAATTAATTATGAGTGAGGATAAGAATCCAGCAGAGGCTGCCAAGGCAAAAATGCTTGCTGCGCTCGCAAAAAAGCAAAAAGGAAGTACCTCCGGAAAAAGTGCTGGCCCAACCTCTGGCTCAAAGGTTGGCTCCGGTCAAACTGGAGGAAGTGCACCAAAGATGCATAGACGTAAATCCGGTTCTGCTTAAAGAATATCTGTTAATCAAATGGGGATCACAAATAAGGAGTACTTCTTACTTTTCGTAACCTCCTATTTACTAGTTGGTGTACTAACCCCTTTAATGCGCAAAATTGCACTAGCAACAAATGTTGTTGATAACCCAAATGCAGCTCATAAATCACACAAAAAAGCAGTACCTTATCTTGGCGGAGTTGCCATCATCATCGGCATCATCTCTATTTCATACTCCACATCCTTAATTTCAAATTTTACATCAACTACTTTTTGGTTAGCTACATCAGTTCTTGGGCCAGCATTGCTCTTAGGCTTAATTGGACTTTGGGATGATTTAAAAAACCTAAAACCATTACCAAGATTTATAGCCCAAACTGTGGCTGGTCTATTTACTGCAGCCGTATTGATACTAGGAAATAACGTTGGAAACCCAACTGGATCACAGATATTTGATTCAATTATTACCGTTATCTGGGTGGTCGGAATATGTAATTCAATAAACTTTTTTGACAATCTAGATGGTGGGGCGGCAGGAGCTGTTGCGATCTCATCTATTGCTCTGGCCATATTGGCACTAAACGGTGATCAGTATTTGATCGCAGCCCTTTCAACCGTTACGGCAGGATCAACCCTTGGGTTTCTGGTCTGGAATAAAAGTCCAGCAAAGATATATATGGGTGACGCCGGAGCGTTATTTCTTGGAGTTCTGCTCGCGACATTAACGGTCAGATTTGAACCAAACGCCCAGACTCAGATCGGATCGTATTTAATTCCAATCTTGCTATTGGCTATTCCCATTTTGGATACAACGGTGGCGGTTTTATCAAGAGTACGTAGGCATGTATCAACATTTCAGGGTGGACAAGATCATCTTTCCCATCGCTTAATTCGCGCAGGGCTATCGCGCAAGCAGGCAGCATTTTGTCTTTGGTCATTTTCAGGTTTTTTTGCTGCAGTAGCAATACTGATTTCAACCACTAGCACATCGGTAGAAAGATATTTAGTCACTGGAGTGAGTTTACTGTGGGTAATAATGTTTTTACTATTTTTTAGAACAAGGGATTCTTAAGCTTTTTTCTTGAAAACTAACTTGTTTAAGACAAAGTAATTAATTGGTACAATAAACATCAGAGGTGCTAACTTTGCAATTCTTGGATCAATATTCACTGTTACCAGAGCTTGAATAATTGAAGTGGACACAAACCACCAAAAAGTGAGATTGAGTAAGTATTTGAATCCAGAGCGTGAATGGTCCTGATCACTTTTAAATGTCCAACGATGGTGGGTGTAGTAATTGATCGAGGTAGCAACACTTGCTGCTACTAGATTTGCTAGAAAAACTGAATTAGTTGGGCCATAAAGTGAAATAAAGAGTAGGTAATCAATGACAGTTGTTGTAATACCAACTGCGCCCCAACGAAGCATTGAGGTTTCAAAATACTTATCCTTCAAAGCTTTTAACCTAGTTTTCATTTAAGCCGATCCTTCTCACCAACCTTATGGGAACTCTTTGATTGTGGCTGAGGCCGGGATCGAACCGGCGACCTAACGATTTTCAGTCGTTCGCTCATACCAACTGAGCTACTCAGCCAATTAAAGTGCAGTTAAGCACCTTGCGACCCAGACGGGACTTGAACCCGCGACCTCCGCCGTGACAGGGCGGCGCGCTAACCAACTGCGCTACTGGGCCATCCTTTCGAAGTTGAAATTACTTTCAACCTCTTTGCGTCCCCAACGGGATTTGAACCCGTGTTAACGCCGTGAAAGGGCGACGTCCTAGGCCACTAGACGATGGGGACTAGAGGGGTAAGGGTATCGGTCATTTACCCCTTCTCAAAACTAGATAAGTGGGATGATTTAAGCATGGGTGTAACTTTAGATTGTGGCACGAAATCTATTTCGATAGCTGCAAAAAGTTTACTAGATGGCCACTTAGTGGCTTTTCCAACTGAAACAGTTTATGGCCTAGGTGCTGACGCAAACAATGAAATAGCAGTGCGCCAAATTTATGCTGTTAAATCTAGACCTGATAATCATCCGCTAATCGTGCATATATCCTCAATGGAACTTATTGATTATTGGGCGGTAGATTTACCAAAATACGCCTTAGAGCTTGCTAGAAACTATTGGCCAGGGCCAATGACTTTAATTCTAAAAAAAAATTCACAAGTAAATTCATTGATTACCGGTGGACAAGAAAATATAGGTTTGCGTATACCGAACAATGAATCTGCACTACAGCTATTACGGACTTTCGAAAATTTGGGCGGTAAGGGTGTGGTGGCTCCAAGTGCTAATAAATTTGGCTCGGTCTCACCTACCAGTTCTCAAGATGTCGAGCAAGAATTAGGAAATTTTTTGAGAAAAGATGATTTAATTCTTAACGGGGGGCAATGCAAACTAGGAATTGAATCAACAATTATAAATTGCTTAGGCACAAAACCAAATATTCTTCGGCCCGGATTCATTACAGAAAATATGATTGAGAAGATTATAGAAATCATAAGAGATACGAATCAGGCAAAAAATGTCATTAAGCATCCAGGAGATTTTAAAAACCATTATGCACCTAAAACACCTGTTTACTTAAATACTGTTGCTTCTTCAGGAGATGGGCTAATTGCTCTTGAATCCGTAGAGACACCAGAAAATGCAGTTCGCCTTTCTAGCCCTAAAAGTTTGGAAGAATTTGCCTCTAATCTATATAAATCATTTAGAAAAGCTGATCAAATGAAACTGAATAGAATTGTTGTTTTTTTAGATGATCAGAATCCTATTGCAGATGCAATTAGAGATAGGGTTTTTAAAGCTTCAGTAAAGAACTAGCTTTGTATGAACTAGTATAAATCAGAATCAATCAATTATTTTATAGTACCTGAGTGCATCAACAAGCTGAGGATCTTCAGTGCCTTGATAATTTATCGGATTTCTCAAAATATACTTAGAATAAAATGCGTAATTTGATAAAGCATATTTTTGATAAACAGATAGCTTATCCATATCGAATGCAACATCTTTTTTAAGTTTATTCCATAAAGCACAACCAGTTCCTACTGCACTGAATATTTCCAAAAAAGACTTGCTAAAATTTGACTCAGAATTGACATAACCATGATTTCCTAAGGTAGGTGAGTCAACATAAGTAAGTTTGCCAAATTTAGATAATAAAAAGGTTATTTTGTCAAAGAAGTCTAAAGTCTGAAATATACGACTGATTAAACCCTTACCTCTAATCAATGGGACAAGAATTACAAGTGGTATGAACTTTAGAATTCTTGCATTAAAGCCAAATAAGACTGTGTCTATGCAATCTCTTTTATGGCGAACTTTATCTACATTATTCAAATTGTACTTATACATTCTCCTACGCCCGACACAGACTGAACCATTTTTTAATTCTTCAGAGATTGTGTTAACAACACTTCTTACAAACAAAATATCGGAGTCAAAATGTACGAAGAGATTTTCATTTCGAGATTTGATTAAAACTGCCCAAAATCTAGCAGTTCCTAGGTGACCTTTTTTGTATCCAGATTTGATCCAGTGCCCTAAAATTACAAGCCTAAGAGATTTTATTTGATTTAAGTTCCTGAGTTTAGTCGGAATTACTTTATATTCAATTTTTTCATTAAAGTACGTGATCTTGCTAAATTCGTAATCAAATAAAAAAGCATGAACTTTCTGATCTTCTACTGCACAGTATGATCTTAGTAGGGGGTTCAGCAGTTCGGCGCAATTAAAAGCCTCAGTCCACACAAAAATATCTGAATTATTTGAGAAATGATTCATTTCTTTAATCCAAACTTTGATAACAATGCTAAAACCAAATACCATGCAAAGTTAGCTCTCCAAAATTTGTTTGAACCGTCAAAAGGGTTCCTTATATAAGCTAAAACTTTCGTAAAGGAATAAACTTTGGAATATTCAGAACTTATCGATAAGACGCGATCTGCCAGGATCAGCTTTCCATCGTGTTTACTAATTAATCCTTGCATGATCCAGTCATGGATCATAATCTGGTGGGCAGTGGTTTTAAGTTTTGGATCGCTCCTAAGGTTGTGTTGCATGCTTTTTGGGCGAATAGATATCTTAACTAATGGTTTCTCAAGGCACTTGAACATTCCATATTTTGAAATTCTTACCCACATGTCTAAATCTTCAGCGAATTTCAAGTTTTCATTGAAACCACCAATTTTAAGTGCGATCTCGCGCTTTAACATAACACAGGAGCCTGAACCTGTCACCGAGTAATCGCCATTTATGAGCGATCGTTGTGAATATTTTACTTTAGGCTTCAATAAAGTTTCATGTTTATCATTATTGACATTAATGCACCAACCATGAACAGCAACAACATTCTGAGTAAAAGCGTTAACTTGCGAAATCAATTTGTCGGGCATCCATTCATCATCACAATCCAAGAAAGCCAAAAAGCTTCCCCGTGAATAGCGGATACCAGTATTTCTGGCAGCTGATAAACCAGAACCCACAGAGCTAATCAATTCAATTGGCAACCCATTAAATTCTTTGATTTGTATGGTTAAACGAAATTTATGCTCAGGAAGTGAATCGTCATCTACAATTATAACCTGATCGGGTTTGATTGATTGGTTTGCAATTGACGCAAGTGCTATTGAGATTATTTCTGAATCATTCTTGTGAGGTATAACTATAGAAATTGAGTGATTAAAATTATCTATCATAATTTCCAGGAAAGTTTTCTTTTCAAGAACCATTGTAATTTCTGTAAGATTCTACGAGGAATAATTATAAAATCATTAACAACAATTTTGCTAAATATTCTATTCCTTACCGTATAGTTCAAATCAAAGATTATATTCACAAAATTAAATTGATCCATCATCTTTTCTTTCTCTTTGAGAATTTGATCTAAATCTGATTCCCAGCGATTGTGTCTAATCTCATTTAATATCAAGGCTGCAATTTTTTCAGGGTTGTCTAAATCTATTTGTGTTACTACGTTACTACTGAAAAAATCATTAATATTTGGAGCTCCGAAATAGAAAACTTTGTTCAGTGCGATAATAGGATCTGATAGTTTTTCACTCCAATAACCATCTTGTTGACTATTTTCTAGTGCAATGTGATAACGATATTTTTTTAACACTTCATACTTATCCGAGATAGGATTGAAACCTCGACCATATATGTGAAGATTTGAACCCATGATTCGAGATAATTCTTGAACAAACATATATCTTTCATAGTGAATCTTAGAAATAACTTTGTTACTCGTAATTATTGATACGGCATCAATTTTAGGTGGCTCGATGTTTAAAAGATCGATAAAATCTAGATTAACTACACCTTGAGGGCTGTCAAAATTAATCCCAATATGCCAAGGTAGGGCTGGATGATTTGTAACATAATTACCCCTACCCCTTAATTTAAGGGGAATAGAACCATAAATAGAGTCAAATTGCTTAAGGAAGAAGTGCGAATTTTTCTTTAAAGTTTGCGGTTCTACAATAAAATAAATTTTAGGAGCTTTTGAATTTGGTACGGTAAATGAGCTATTTGTGCCATAAAATATGTAGACATCTGACCAAATTGGCTCAAAAGTAAAAAAAACATTTGTAAATTTATCTTTCTGGTCAAAAGGAATTTGTCTCTTCCAAATTTCAGGATTAACATCACTTACTACGTTTATGCTATTTTGGCTGAACAATTTTGCTCCAATATTTACGCAACACTACTTTACTAACTAAACCCCTAAATCTAACACGATGGTACAAGATTTTAACTCGGAGATTTTGATTGTACCAATCGTCAATACTTTCATATTTGGCGTCTAATTCCGTAGCTCTATCATCATTAAGTTTTGCAGATGTTTTAACGGCTTCTGTGATGATCCATTGTTTTTTTAAATTTTTGGTGGACATTTGATCTGAATGTTGTCGATAAAATGTTAAGCATTCTGCTAAATTACCAACCTTTCCAATTCTGATTAACCTCATCCAAAGATCGTAATCTTCTGCACCTTCATAAAACCCTCGGTACAAATGCGCTTTTATAACGGCAGATTTTCTGTACATTACTGAGGGGTGTGCTAGAACATTCTTATGCTTAAGAACTCTAGTAATCTCCTCATGCGCGATTGGATATTGGCTATTTCTTATTGGTATGTCTAAGTGATCGATTAACATAACATTTGAACCTACTAAAACAAATTCCGGATTATTATCCAGGAATAAAAATTGCTTTTCTATCCTAGTACTCTCCATCATATCGTCATGATCGATGCGAGCAATGTATTCACCCTCTGCTGCAACTATTCCTTGATTCAAGGATTCCACCAATCCATGTTTATTGTTTATCAAAATTCTTTTTCTTAAAGGTGAACTAAATTGATTGATTAAATCTAGATTTCGATTAGAAACTCGGTCCGCGACTATTAATAGCTCAGTTACCGCTGGAAGATTTAATTTATTTAGTGATAACAAGCATTTTTCTAAGAACGGAGAATCATCATGCACTGGGAGCAAAATTGAGATCAAAGATTTAGACATAGTATAAATCTATACCCAATATTCTTGGCAAACCAGCAAATTAGATACTTTCTTCAAAGAATTGCTAAGATTAATTTCATGATTGCAACCAGTTTTTTTCTTTCGGGAGGCGTTGGTAACCAGCTATTTGTAATTTATGCAGGACTTTATTTTCAAGAAAAAAGTAAAATTCAAACTAAATTTGTTTATCAAACTTCAGGGAGCTATTCGTTTGAATCATGTCTTACTAATGAAATAGATTTTAAATTTCCATATTATGTTGAACCTCACATTTTTCGCAAAATGAATTTGAAACAAAAACTGAATCAAAAGCTTCGTAGAGAAAGAAAAATATACAATGCGATCTTGAACAAATATTCCAAACACTATATTTCACCAAAATTGAGTTTTGATAAAAACTTAGAAACACTAAATGATAAAAAAACTATAAATGGATATTTTCAAACCTGGTACTACTACGACGCATTAATCAGTTTAGGCTACCCTTTGCCAACACTAAAAAATCCTTCCAATTGGTATAGAGAACAATCAGAGTTGGCTGAAAAAACCTTTCCTATAATTATGCATATTAGAAGAGGTGACTATTTAAATCATCCTAAAATCTACAGAAGCATAGATGAGAATTATTATTCTAAGGCGATCAACCAATTTTCTGGTAATTTGCAAGAAAATCCAATCTGGATTTTTACTGATGATGAAGATCATGCAAAAAGAATTATTCCCCTGCTACCTAAAAGAAATTATCATGTGATTAGTCAAAAAACTCAGCAACCAATCGAAGCACTTTTTTTAATGTCGAAAGGAATTGGTCATATTATCACCAACTCAACATTTTCTTGGTGGGGTGCAAAAATTAGCCAAAATACAGGGAAGATAATCGCACCAAGGATTTGGTTTTTGGATAGAGAAACACCGGACCATTTGCTTCCAAAATCCTGGTTGTTGATTTAGTTTCTTTTTGGCTAAAACTCAGTAAAAACTGATATTTTATAAATTACAGTTAGATTTAGAGGGGAAAATTAAGATGAAGATTTTGATTACCGGTGCGCTAGGTAATCTTGGAACTTCTTTACTTTCAAATTTAGCAAATCTAAAAGGCGTCGAAATTGTGGCGATTGACGACCATGTCGGAAAAAAAATAAAGATCATGGAAAAATACTTTGAAAAAGATAACATCTATTTTAAAAATATTAGCTCAACTGCTATCACAGAAAATTTCTTAGACAATTTGCATACAGACTTAGTGATCCATTTGGCTTATCAAAATAACGTGGGTCTTAAAAAAGAAACTAGCCTTAATTTTTCACGCACAAATCATCAATTAACAAGATATATTGCAGATTACTGTTCTAAGTTTCAAATTCCTTTACTTTATCCATCTTCAACTAGTTTGTATCATCATTTAAATGGAGAAGTGCATGAAGAAACCATAATATCGAAGACATTAACAGATTACTCCAGTTCAAAATTGCTCGATGAACAATACATTAAATCATTAAGTAGCTTGAAATATTCTATCCTGCGCCTTGGTTCAGTGCATGGATACTCTCATGGAATGAAATTCAATACAGTTGTGAATAAATTTTGCTGGCAATATGCTAATGAAATTCCACTTACAGTTTGGTCTGGATCTTTAAATGTAGTAAAGCCTTATTTATCAATCACAGATTTTGTTAGCGCAGTAGAATTTTTAGTGAGTAGTATGAATTTTTCAGGAGAAATTTATAATTTGGTTACTAGATCATTCACCACTAGTGAAATAATTGAAACTATTGAGCTAATTGGAGGCAGTAAAGCGAGAGTGGAATTTGAGGAACGTGTGGACTTTTTGCCAACTTCTATTTATGTTTCAACCGCTAAAATAGTCAGTAAAGGATATAAGTTTCGAGGCTCATTAGCTGAAGATATAAAAAACACATTGAAGAAATTGGAATCTAAACAGCTCAATTAATAATTTTTTGTTTATTTTTTAGACTTGATATCCCAAATATGTGGATGTTCTCTATACCAATTGATTGTATTAATTAGCATATTTTCAAAATCACTTTTAAACTCATTTTCGATTAATCTTATGGCTTTGTTTGAGTTGAGAGCATATCTGTAATCGTGGCCTAGCCTGTCACTCACAAACTTTATATTGTCTTTATCTTTTTGCATGATGTTGAGAATCATAAAAACCAATTCTAAATTACTAATTCTGAAGCCACTTCCAATGTTATAAATTTGGCCAGATCGCCCCTTTTCAGCCAGGGCTGATATATATTTACAATTGTCGGTAACATATATCCACTCTCTAACATTTTTTCCATCACCATATACTGGAATTTTGTCACCTCTGAGCAGGTTTGTAATCGCTAAAGGTATAAGCTTTTCTATGAGTTGATGAGGCCCAAAATTGTTACAAGATCTTGTGATCATTACATCTAGATTGTAAGTATGGTGGTAAGAAATAACAAGTAAGTCCGCAGCAGCTTTTGATGCAGCGTAAGGGGAGTTTGGTAGCACTGGAAAATTCTCATCCCATTCACCTTGATCGATTGTTCCGTAAACCTCATCAGTTGAAATTTGTATAAATCTCTTTGACTTGTTTCGCCTTATTGCATCGAGTAGAACTTGCGTACCAAGAATATTGTTTTCAACAAATGGTGTTGCATCCAGAATAGATTTATCTACGTGAGATTCTGCTGCGAAATTAACTACTAAATCAACTTCAGACACCAACTCATTCACGATTTTAGAGTCTTTAATATCTCCTAAAACAAAATTGAATTTAGAATTTTTGTTCACTTCTCTTAAATTCTCTAAATTACCTGCATATGTTAAGGCATCGAGTACATATATTTTATTATAATTTTTATTATTGATTATCTCATTTCGCACAAATTCTGAACCGATAAATCCAGCCCCACCAGTAACGAGGAGGTTCATATTTTGCCCACTATCCCTATTTTCAATTGGAGTACACTCTAACTCATGAAGGGCATAATTTTAGCAGGAGGAACTGGCTCTAGACTTTGGCCAACATCAAAGTCAGTAAATAAACATTTACTCCCAATTTATGATAAACCAATGATTTATTACCCATTATTCACTTTAATGGCAGCTGGAATTAGAGAAATTTTAATAATTACGAATTCGAATTCCATTGATGCTTATATTGCGCTGCTGGGCAATGGATCAGATTATGGAATTAACATTAACTATAAGGCTCAAGACAAGCCTGTGGGCATTGCGGATGCTTTCATTGTTGGCCAAGAATACATTGGGCGAGAAAGTTGCGCTTTGATATTAGGTGACAACTTGTTTCATGGCGCATCACTGGGTAACTATCTTGCCAAGTACAAGGAGTGCAATGGGGCAAACATATTTGCATATCAAGTGCAGGATCCCAGAAATTATGGTGTTGTGGAGATATCGCCTACCGGTGAAATAATTTCAATTGAAGAAAAACCCAATAATCCTAAATCAAAATTTGCAATCCCAGGTTTGTATTTTTATGATAACTCTGTAATTTCAATGGTGAAAGAAATTAAGCCAAGCTTAAGAAATGAATTAGAGATTACTGATTTGAATTTAATGTATTTAAATTCAAATCAGTTACATGTAAAAATCCTTCAAAGAGGCACAGTTTGGCTAGATATGGGAACAGCAGATAATCTTTTTGCCGCGTCATCTTATGTTAAGACTGTTCAAGAAAGACAAGGATTACTGGTGTCATCAATTGAAGAAATCGCATATAGAAATGGCTGGATTGATTCTTCAAAATTGGAAGAATTGGCAAAGCAGTACAAAAATGAATATGGCCAATTCTTGATTCAGATAATTGCATAGATTGAGATTAGGTTTTGTTTGAATTAACTAGTAAATTATAGGAATATGAAGCAGATTACAATTGTCGGCGGAGTAGGACATGTGGGATTGCCTTTTGGGGTGGTCCTGGCGAATAATGGATTCAAAGTTATTGCATATGACATATCGACGGCAAATGTAGATCTAGTAAATTCTGGCCAATTTCCATTCATTGAATTAGGTGGAGATGTTTTATTAAAAAATGCCTTAGAGAATAAAACTTTTGAAGCTTCGTCCGATCCTAAATCTTTACTTAACTCTGAAATCATAATTTTAGTGATTGGCACACCTGTTGATGAGCACTTAAGCCCAGATCCAAGTGCAGTAATTGTTCACATCAAAAATATTTTAAATTTCATGACTAACGCTAAACTTTTAATTTTGCGATCAACACTTTTTCCAGGCGTATCGGAAAAAGTATTGAAGTTAATTGAAAGTGTATATCCAGATCTTGAAGTTGTTTATTGCCCTGAAAGAATATTAGAGGGCAAGGCAGTGGACGAGCTGACATCTCTTCCACAAATTATTGGGGCAGACAGTGATACGGCCTATTTGTTGGCTAAGGAAATTTTTCAAACTTTGGGTATTAAAACACTTAGAACAACTTTTGCAGAAGCGGAATTAGCAAAATTATTTACCAATGTTTGGCGCTACATAAAGTTTGCAGCCGCTAATCAATTCTGGATGATGTCGAACGATCTGGGAATTGATTATGAGAAGGTCAAAGACGCCATAACTTTCGAGTACCCAAGGGCACAAGATTTACCAAGCGCAGGTTTCTCTGCTGGTCCATGTTTATTTAAGGACACCATGCAGCTGTCCGCTTTAGTAAAGCAAAATTTCCCGCTTGGTAACTCAGCAATGATGATAAACGAAGGTATTCCTGGATATTTGATCGCCAAACTCAAGCAAAAACATGATCTTTCCAAATTACGGGTAGGCATACTTGGTATGGCATTTAAAGCAGATGTTGATGATACTCGCAGTTCCTTAGCCTATAAATTGAGAAAATTACTGGTTTTTGATTGCCTGGAAGTTAGATGTACAGATCCATATGTAAGAGATAATCGATTAGTTGATCTTGACACAGTTTTGAAGAAATCCGATCTATTGATTATCGGGGCACCTCATACCCTTTATAAAGAACTCAAATTTCATAAGCCGGTAATTGACATTTGGAATCTTTTTGGCGATGGAGTGTTGGTTTGAAAGAGAAAAAAATTGCTTCGATTGTTATTCCTGCAAAAAACGAGGGAGTAGAAATTTTATTGGTACTGAACAGATTACAGGCCTCCTTAGACCTTGATGTAGAATTCTTGATAGTTGTTGATGATGAAGATGACAACACAGTAAAATATGTAAGAGATTTTGACCAAGGGCGGGGTATTTTTAGAATTGTCATAAATGACTTAGGTCAAGGTCCTGCATACGCAATTAGAACAGGAATCAATAATTCTAAATCTGAAATTGTGGTGGTAACCATGGCCGACGGAAGTGATGATCCTAAATGCATTATGCAACTCATAGCATTGGTAGAACGCGGTGTTGCGATTGCTTGCGCTTCTAGATATATGCCGGGGGGACAGCAAATTGGAGCAGCGTTTCTAAAGAGCCATCTTTCAAAACTTGCTGGAAAAAGTCTTAGATTTTTCACTCGTGTTGGCACTTCGGACGCTACCAACAGTTTTAAGGCGTACTCATTAAACTTTATTAAAAAAGTTGAAATTGAATCTGAATCCGGTTTTGAAATGGGAATAGAGTTAGTAGCTAAAGCTATTCGGCATCGGGAGTTGGTAGCAGAGATACCAACAATTTGGATCGAACGAGACAGAAGCCATAGTAATTTTAAAATGAAAAGTTGGATTCCAAAATATTTAAGATGGTATTTTTATGCCCTCATGCCTACAAGAAAAATTTGATATGGAAACACTAGTAGTTACAGGGGCTGCGGGGTTTATCGGTGGCTATATCGTTCGTGAAGCCCTTGCTTCAGGGTACAAAGTTATAGGTATAGACAACTTGAGTAAGTACGGAGAAGTAGATAGTAAATTCATTAAAGATAAAAATTTTAATTTGATAATTGGAGATGCTCGAGACGCAAATTTACTTGAAGAAATTTTTGACAAAGCGGATCACGTAATAGCCGGCGCTGCCATGATCGGCGGTATTTCATATTTCCATACTTATCCATACGACTTATTAGCCACGAACGAAAGAATAATTGCATCAACATGTGACGCTGCAATTAGAGCTTTTAGCAATGGGCGGTTACGTAAACTCACATACCTTTCTTCTTCAATGGTATTCGAATCTACAACTTCATGGCCAAGCTCCGAAGGTGATCAATTAGAAATTGCCCCACCACTCTCTTCATATGGATTTCAAAAATTGTCCGTCGAATACTTCGCTAAGGCTGCTTGGGATCAATATCATCTTCCATATACGATCTTGCGACCATTTAATTGTGTTGGAATTGGTGAAAGACGTGCAGTTGGCGGAATTGCAATAAATTCAGGAGGAGTTCAATTAGCGATGTCCCATGTTGTGCCCGATTTGGTTCAGAAAATTTTAAAAGGGCAAGACCCAGTTTATTTGTTAGGTTCAGGCGATCAACTACGGTGTTACACATATGGACAAGATCTCGCTAAAGGAGTTATTGCTTCTTTAAATCACTCAAATGCTTACAATCAAGACTTCAACTTATCAACTAGTGAAGTTACTTCAGTCCTAGCCTTGGCCGAACTGATCTGGAAGAAAGTTCATGGTACATCGAAGCCATTTAGATATGAGTGCGAAGCTGGTTTCACCTTTGATGTTCAAAAAAGAATTCCAGATGTTGATAAAGCAAAAAAGCTTTTGGGCTTTGAAGCCACCACAAGCTTAGATGAAATGCTTGATGAAGTTATTCCCTGGGTGAAAGAGGCAATTAGTTCAGGATTGATATGAAAAAGCTATTTGGATTTCCAAGTTCGAGGACTGAATTAACTTGGCCACTGCTACAAAGTTTAATTATTACTATTTGGGTTATTTTACGAAACGGATTACGAATAAGTGGACCGGGTGAGCTAGGGCTTGAATCTTTACAACTATTTCCCAGAGCCAGATATTATGTATCTGAATCATTTGGCCCATTAATAATAGGAAAAATATTTCAGCTAAATACCTGGCAACGCTGGTCAAATTTTTATTTAATAATAACTTTACTAATTATATTTTTTGGAATTTTTCTGTTAATTAGCAAATTGCATCAAGTTGGATTTCTGCTTTCAATAGCTTTATCAGTTTCTCCAATCGCTACGACAATTCTTGCTCAGATAGGGCACTACGATTCTTTTACGATTTTTGGCTGGCTGATTTATATAATAGCTTTCAGATCAAATAAAAAATTTTTACGATTAGTAGGACTAACAATAGCAATTTCTGGAAATCCAACACAGACTTTAATTTCAATTATTTGCGTTTTGTTACTTAGTAAAGTTTACCAACGTAATACTGATCAAAAAATATTTGCAAAAGATTTTCTATTTGTATTAATCTTTTATGGATTTATCCAATCTTGGTTGACTTATTATGAAGTTTCTAGCAGATTATTGATTTTACCATTGTATGTAGTAAAAAGTTTTTCATTCTTATTGCAAACTTTCCCTTATTCAATCTCATCATTGTATGGAATTTTATGGATTTTCATATTTTATTGTTTATTTATGGTTAATGGCAAAAATAGAAAAATACAATTTGCACTTGCTGTAATTATCTTTCCATTTTTGGCAACCTTACTCGCAGTAGATGGTACTCGAGTATTTGCATGTATATCTTTTCCAATATTTTTGTATTTGTTGCAAATCGATACAAATTGGAATTTATTGCTAAAAATTAATAACAACGCAATTATAAGAAAAATATTTGTACTTGCATGTTTATTCTATCCAGTAAATTTCGTTTTAGTTGGTCAAATATATCAACCCTATTCAGATCTTGTGCAACCTCTTGCAAAAGTAGTATTAAATTATGACGAGTGGTTTTATTCAGCATTTAATCCATTAATTGATTGGTATAAGTCCAGGTGAATATTGCTATTCTCTTGGCCGGTAGAACCGTACTTTCAATCAATGCTAGGATCAGATGAAATAATGAATACCCTGTTTTATACAGTAATCAGCAGGGGTAAGGGCCTTTAGCTCAGTCGGTAGAGCAACGGACTTTTAATCCGTGGGTCGTCGGTTCGATCCCGACAGGGCCCACAATCAAGTTTCATCAAACATCCTGAAACTGAGGCTAAATCAGGCTCAAAATCTAGATTCTCTATTCCAAGGCAACATTTACCCCCTTTTGGTGTCTTACTAAGTAGAGGGGTCAAGACGTTGGCTCAACTGAAAGCGGGAAATCACAGTGTCACTTCATAAGAAGGCTCAGGCCCCAGCGACTGTTGCTGCCTGGTCTGTTTCTGATTTATCCGCCCTTTATACCCAAAATCGCTCATCACTTATCGCTCAAGCCCGCCGAATTCTTCGAAGCGATGCCGATGCAGCAGAGGTTGTCCAAGATGCCTTCCTTAAATTTATCTTGGCAGCTCCAGAGCTTGATACTGCAGATCGTGCTATGGCATATCTGCGCACCACAGTTAACAATCTATGTCTGAATGTAATCCGCGCTACGGGATCTCGCCCTAACCTGGTTGCAATTGATTCAGATGCCACTCAAGAGCGTTTGTCTGAGATCGCAGCAGAAAATCACATCCCAATGGATTCAACTCTTGCTGCAGCCGAGGATGCCTCAATTATTCGCGAAGCTCTATCTCGGCTTTCAGAAACACAACGTACCGCCCTTGTTATGTGGGAGGTTGAAGGTCGAACTACTAAAGAGATTGCAGCTGCAATTGGCACGAGTGAGAAAAATGTTCGCCATGTTGTGCAACGTGCTCGTGCTTCATTTATTCGCGTTCTTAATGAATGGGTAGTTGATGAGAAAACCGGTGCTACTGCACTTGATTCCATCTCTGGTACATACAAAAAAGCGGCAGAGCTTGCTAAGAAATCTTCAAAGGTTGCACTTTCATTGCTTATTGTATTAGTTGCCTTTTTAGGCTTTAACTCAGTAACGGGAACTGAGTTCAACACAAGCACTGCTGTTTCAAACTTTACTCAAGATGTACCTGCAACTACTCAGGTTGCGCCAATTACACCATCACCATCTGCAACAGCTGCAGATCTTTTAAATCAAAAGGTAGTTGAAGATAATTCAGCAATTAACTTCCGTACCTCTAAATCTTTATTTGCCGGCCTTTCAAAGGATGGTATTCCAACTGGATTTACTGTTTCGGATGCTGCAGGTAACGTAGGATCACTTTCAGTTTCATCACAATCTACAATTACTAATCCTGATGGTTATGTACTTGTTTCATATGCACAATCACAAGGAGATGCCACTCTTAATACGTTAATCTCTCAAACCATCACAGTTGATAGCTCTGGTACTTCATACTTTGGTAGCCCATCAGTAACTGTTGCAGGCTCTTGGTATCCACTTACTCAGAGTGGTTCTAACAATTCAATCACTCGACTTTCAAATGGAAATTACTTACTCATTGCAACCATATATATAGATTCAACGGTGGATTCAGCCCTATTTGTGGCTGCTACTGGTGGGTTAGATGTCGATGCGATTCCAAGCCAGGTAACTACCCGTATAATTTTGAACTCTAGCAAGAGCTCAATCCTTGCTCAAGCAATCAATATAAGTGCCAAAGGGGTCAAGTAAAAGAGATCCAACAAATAGCTTTCCACTGCGATCCGGATATCACAGAGGGAAAGAGATGAATCAGCACGTGCGACTCATCTCGAAGCCGCTACTAGGAAATTCCTAGTAACGACTATCGAAAGGA
>Ga0114979_10000961_pt1 | contig 19114 bp, 18 predicted proteins | sample S_140625_EF_Meta_FD_87315 | JGI IMG/M metagenome (GOLD analysis project Ga0114979, IMG submission 87315) | Freshwater microbial communities from Lake Simoncouche, Canada to study carbon cycling - S_140625_EF_MetaG | ecosystem: Environmental > Aquatic > Freshwater > Lake | place: Lake...
AATTATGTTGCTATATTGTTTATTTCAGCAATTAAAGCACTTATTCATTCATTTATTCCTGATTTATTTGAAGCTTCAACAAGTCAATGTATTGTTGAAATTCATAATAAATTAGAAAGTCATAATGCGAGAAGATTATAAAGATTATGAAAAAAATTGATTAATTTTTATTAGTTACATTATATTAGTACTAACACAAAAATGCTCAAGGCTAATGATTTAATTGCTGATGTAAAAAAAAGTATAGAGCTAATTGTTATGGATAATACAAATATAACGAAATATTTGGACTTATATAATTTTCCTTGTAACCATTATTTAACTATGGATGAATATATTTTGGACAACTATAATTATGAATTATTTGGAAAAAATGAGAAGTGGGCACAACTTGAAACTATTGGACATAAAGAAATTCAACATTTTATACCCAGCATTATACTTATTTCATATAACTATAATAATTATTATGAAGTGCTAAATTGGATAATAAAAGAAGAATATTATAAATTAATTAGTTTTTATGCTTTAAGCGTATCGTATAAAATTATTAGAAATAATATTGATGCTATTAAAATGACGTGGTTTAATGATGATAAAACTTGTGAATAGGCTTTGTATTGCGTTTATTTCCATTTTTATATTATTTTTTATTATTTTTTTATTATTTTCTTTATTTTTCTATTATTTTCTCTCTATAATAAATTATAACTCCATAAATAAAAGTTTTTTATTTCGCTAACAGTTTAGAAAAATAAAAAATAACAAAAATAGCAAAATAACAAAAATATTATATAAATACTATATATATGTCTAACAATAAATCGAAAAAGAATAGAAGAAAACGTATAACTTATAAAAAATTTACTTCAAGAGGTGGTAAAAGCCAAAGAACTGCAAAAACAGCAAGATATCATAAAGGTCATCATTCTAATATAAAAAGAGCAAGTGCTCAATGTGAAACTAAACGAAGACATAATGAACATCCGTCATCACGAGCAAGATTTGATACATTTGTACATTCACAAGTAAGTAGAAATGTAAGCGTAGAGCTAAGTCAACAAGGTAGTGTTATTGTATTAGACATTTGTAGATTATATAATGATTGGAGCAAATCTCCTATTAATGATAGTGCTAAAAAGGCAAAACTCTTACAAATACATAATAACTATATACAAAGATTACTAAATAATAAAGTTATGCGTGATAAACTTTCTGAATATTTGTATAATAATATTCATAGACTTAGTTTTAATGATCTAAGTCAGATACATATGGCAATAAGCTATATATATGAACATACTAAAGAGACAGGTAATAATTATCATAAATTTCATAAATATATAACTTATCATCTTGATAAGTTAAAAAAGAGTAGTGGAATACCGCTTGTACGATTCCTTAAAAAATATAGATTATAAATAAAATTGATTTGCGTTTTCAATTTATAGTTAATATTATTAACTTAAAATATGGCGGCTTCAGCACTAATTTTAATGACTTTAGTAAATTCTAATACAACAAATATGTTCGACTTGAACTATTTGAAAACGCAAAAAAAGGACAATTATCTATTAAAGAAGAATGTATATGTAAATAATCGTTATCGAAACGTGGGTTACAACGCACCAATCTTTACAAGAAAATCGATTAATTATATGTATTCAAATTATAATATTAAACGTTAAATAATTTTATGTTATAGTAAATAGTTTGTCATATTTTTTTTAAATTATTTTAATTATTTTTTATTATTTATTATAATATTATAATAAATAATAATATAGTAATATAATTATGAGTGTAACTGTTGATAATGATGTTTATAGAATAGCATTAAATAATTTTGATAAGCAAAATTATACAAATAGTGAGATTATGAATAGAAATATTCCATCGGGCGGCATTACAATGAATTTTTCATTTAGGCCGGTAAATACTAAATATACATTTATGCCAAGTGTTGCTCCATTAGTGTCTGCTGTGGAACCTATACAAAATTATAATAATTATGATAGTAGCTCTATTTTCTTTCCAGGAACCAGGAAAATGCATTTTTGCGGCTTTTCTTCTAATATAGATCAAGAGTCAACTTTAAGAAATCAATTCTTTGCACTTCAAAAAGCAGACCAAAGAGCATATATTCCATCCAGCACCAGTGATTTATATGAAAACAATATAAATTTTATAACAAAAAATGAGAATTTGGATAGTCAATTATTATTTAGAGAAGAACAATTTCAAGACTTTAATCCAAATAGATTTCCAACAATAGGTAATGAATTATTTTATAATTCGACACGAGTTCAATTAAAAAATATAAAATAAATTTATAGTAAAATGCTTAATAATAGCACAAAAATAAAGGAAACTAAGGAAACTAAGGAAAAAAAAGAAAATAAGAAAAAACCAAAACAATTGAAAGTTGTAAGTATAGATTTAATTGAGCAACATAAGCAAGAAAAAGAAGAAGTGAAAGAAGAAAAGCAAGAGCAACAAGAAAAGCAAGAGCAACTCAATTCTTTAAGTTTAGAACAAGAAAATTTACAAAGGCAAATTAATATAGACTTACGTTATTTCGCGAACCAAAACCAAAACTCTGCTCTCAAAACAAATAAATTAGAGGATTTGTTAAGCACTAATTATTTATTAAAGGATATTTATACTAATATAGAAGAAAACATCGACATTTATAAAGAACAAATATTAAAATATAACGCAATAACCTTAGAAAAACTTGTAGAAAATAGCAATAAAATAATGAACGGCGAAAAATACAAGCTTTATTATTTATTATACGTATTAAATCTAATAAGTCATTTAAAGGAAAAAAAGATTAAAAACTCTATTAAAGAAGAACTCAAAGATTTTACAAATATTTCCTCTTTTAGAGAGGACACCTCTTTAAATGATTTCAATATACATAATACAACATTAAATAGTATGTGTACTAATAAATGCATAACAAATTTAGATTTGTTTGTTGTAAGAAAAACAACAAATAATAAACAAAAAATACTTCCACAAAAACGCAGTTAAAAATTTATTTTATATTTATATATTAAATAGAAATATAAAATAATATGTATAATACATTTAAGAAAATACGCACCAAATTTAAAAAAAATACGCGTAAATTTCGCAAGCTCAAATGCTCGCCATACCAAAATAAATATGTAGATGGTGAATTAAAACACTATACTTGCTATACGCGTAATAATTTACAATTATTTAAAAACATTTGGAATTCTAATAATAGCGACAAAATTTTGACTAATAATAGTAAAGAAATATGGGAGTTTTTCAAGCAACGATTAGATAAGCAATGCTATGATGAATTATGTTGGTTAGAAAAAACCCCATTAAGTAAGCTTAATAATAAAGAATTATTAATAAAAGAAATCTTTAAGCCGTTTTCTCCTGAGAGTTGGTCGTCAAAGCCCAATACTTGGCTCTCGAGTGTTGATATAACTAAAATAATGAAACAATATGAAAAATCTCATAAACATTTTAAGTTTATAGGGCCGTCTCCTATAGATTTTGATGCGAAAGAAATGTTTTCAACTTGCGTATGGGAGCAATTATGTAATTTCAATTTAGGAAATCATATCAAAAATAAAATAAGCAAAATAGGAGTAATATTTAACACTGATCCTCATAACAAACCTGGTAAACATTGGATATCTTTATTTGTTGATTTGAACAGAAAATTCATTTTTTACTTTGATAGTAATGGAACAAAAATGCCAAAACAAATAAAAGTATTGATAAACAGAATAGTGGATCAAGCGCGTAATTTAAATATTCAATTAACAGTAGATGATAATGAAGGTTTTACTCATCAATATAGTGATGGGCAATGTGGTATGTATGCGTTGTATTTTATAATAGAATTATTACAAGAAAATAAAACTTATAGTTATTTTAAAAATACACGCATAAAAGACAGCACAATGAAAAAATATAGGAAAAAATATTATAATGAGGCAAACATAAAAATGAATTCGATATTTATTGATTAATGATTTATAAATAACATATTGAACATCGTCTTGCTATATAGAAACTTGGTTGCTTTTGTAAAAGGCATTATGCTTATGCTTATGTTTATGCTTTTAATATGATGTATTTATAATAAAAAATTATAGTCAATTTTTTTATTATAAATACATAAAATTACTTTAAAAATTGATATATTTTATAAATGTAAATTTATAAATTATATAATGCTAAAAACTATACCATTAACCGGTGTAATATATTTATATAAAAATAAAAATACAGGTGAAAATCTATATGTAGGACAAAGTTATCAATTTGATAAAAGAATTAAAGATCATCTTAGAATGAACAGAACTCGTGCTGATGTAAAATTACGAGAAATAGGTGAAGAAAATATAGAAATTTTGATTTTGCACGAAAAAATATTTAATGAATATACAGATAATAAACAAAATAGAGAAGCTTATCAAATTTGGGCAAATCAAATAGAAAAAGAAGAGATTAAAAACTATGATACTTATGAAAATGGGTTGAACGGAACAAAAGGAGGACAACACGATAATCAAAAAGATGCGTTTATTGAATGGAGTCATAAACTTTCTATGGAATTTTTTGAAATATTTATAAAAGCAGCAAAAATATATATTCAAAAAGAAAACAATATATTGGGTGCCTGCCCAAGAAATTATATACTAATGGAAATGAATAATTATAAATTAGGAGAGGAATTACATAAGTTTCGTTCTAACGAATACAAGACTATATGGGCAGACGAGGAGTGTGTAAAATTACTTAATGAAGTAGGATATACAAAAACAACAAAAGATGCAGGCGTTGTTGCTTCTGACCGCTGGGGGAAGTCAAGAATAGATAATAAATGGGAAAAAATTAAACTTATATTAGAATGGATATATAAAAAATACGAACATATTAATTTAAAACAAGGTTCTGATAATCCACAAGATTTTCCTAATGAATTATTAGAAGGATTGAACTATAAAAAAATATCACAAATTATACTTGATATTCGTTGTGGAAATGTAGTTGGTAATAATAATGAACGAAAAGAATTTTTAAAATCTTTAAATTATTTTGAATCAGCAAATAAATTTAATGACCATAAATTTATAGTAGGAATGAAATGGTATTATGAAAATTTCAATGTTTCATATCCTCAGCAATCTATGATTATACCAAATAATACAATGTTACCAAAATATATGATTGACTTTAATATTGGGTCATTTTATGTAAATAGAACAAAAAATAATACTATTCCTGATGAGATAAAAGATTTGATTGAGAAAAATAAAAATAAACCAAGACCATCATTAAAAGATTATTATAAAGACAATCCAGATAAATACAAAGAGATGTGCTCAAAACTAAAAGAAGCTCACAGTAAAGTTTCTCCATTAAGTTATAAAATTAGAAGTTGGAATGAAATATTAAAAAGAAAATTTGAACCATTAAAAATTACAAATTATAAACTAGATAAAAATAATGCTAAACAGTTCTATGTGTCTTCTACTCATTTTACTTTTACTTCAAGTGGTAATAATAAATATTTTAGAATAAGTAAATATAATACATTTTACAAATGTTATTTAGACGCAAAAAACTATAAAATTTTGTATTTTTATTCACGCAAATGGTATATTAAAACATTCATAAAAAGAGTAAATTTAGAGCTTGTAAATGAGAAATTTACTTCTATTGAAACCAATTAACCCAATAAAAATTGAATTAAAGATAAAGATTATTATTATTAGACTTATAACATTAATAATAATCAATTATGGCAACGGCAGCAACCACAACCAAAAAGGTGCTTACTGAAGATTTGGGCAAAATGTTCGAAATGGCAATTTGTTTATATTATGAAACGCCTTATGATGGAACTTACAAATATAGTTTGGCTGAAGCGCAATCTCTCAAAAACAGACTTAGTAATCTTAAAAATGTCTTTCCTTATAACATTAGGCATTGCGCAAGATACGGAAGCAAATATGATTTTGAATGTGTAGACAACCCGTTAATCCACTTAAGCGCTAAAACGAGCAAAAATAAGACCGGTAAAGTGTGTCCGCAAGTACTAGGGCAACCCTCACGCAAAAAGTTTTGCGAGTTTTTCGCACTTGACCAAAGTATAGGCTTAGACCAAATCAAGAGCTTTATTAGCAATAACATTGCTAATTTATTACAAGTCTATAGTGCGCATACTTTTGATTGTCCTATATTATATTATAATAAAACTAGTGATATGCTTGCCTTTATAGTATTAAAACAAGAGATAAATTGGTCAGCCAGTAACATTAACTTTAGTCATAATATTAGAAAAAAGCTATGGAATGAAAGTTCGTCTATTAGCATAAATGGCGTAACAATTGGCGAATTTCAAGTGCATAAAAATCGCGACTGCATTAAATTTCGCTGGGCATTTGAAAATTTGCTAGCATTGTTTGGACAACATTTTACAATTGTTGAATTGTAGGCTCTAATCAAGTATAATTTAATAATTAGTCTTTATATAGTTTTTTTATTGTAACTGTAAAAGCGTCACTATTTTGTCATAATATGTTTTATCAATTTCGCAGCCTTTAAAAAGTCGTTTAGTGTTTTTACAAGCTAGCGCAGTTGTTCCAGAGCCTAAAAATGTATCTAATATTGTATCGCCTTCATTCGAATGTTTTTTAATGAGTTCTTCAAATAATGCCAAACTCTTTTGCGTAGGATGAAACCTATTTTTACCGCCTTGTAACGGATAACTATAAATGCCGTTGTCATAACTGCTATTAAATGTTGGATTGCTGTCTTTAACGCCTAATAGTGCAATCTCTCTTGTATTAGTTAAATAATTGACTTTACTATTTCTTGGTTGTGGATTTGTCTTAATCCACTCAATAAACCGTAGCTGCTTAAAATTGTATTTTTCTAATAGGTCTTTGAGGTTTGTAATTTTCCATAAGTCAAAGAACATTATTAATGTGCCTCCTTTTTTAAGTTTGCTATAATAAAGCTCAATAAACTTTTCCAAAATAGCTAACGTAAAATCACTGTCCCAAGACCCGTAGTCAGTTTTAACGCAATATTTTTTTCCATATATTGACCCATATTTAATATAATTGCTTTTATGTGTGTCATCTTCAATTGCGTTTTGCTCTTTATAATTTGTCCATTCTGCTTCTGATTTAACCTCGTTAATGTCATTAGCTTCATTATATTTAACATTATTATAATGCTTATCGAGACCACTCGACTTAGATATAATATAAGGAGGGTCCGTTAATATTAAATCAATAGAGTTGGGATCTAATGTTTTTAAATATTCAAGACCGCACATATTTTCAACGCTAATAGAAGGATTAGCGTTAGCAATGGTTTGATTGTCACTATTGTTAGTAATACTAATTTGAGGTTCAAGTAATTTAATTAAGGCATCTTTGCTTTTGGATTTATAATTTGTAATTCCTTGTTGCTCGCATTGTAACATAAGCTCAGCTTTAGTTAATTTTGCTAACTCCATAACTTGGCTATAATGCATTACTTAATAATTGTATATTAATTATTCAATTTTTAAATAATTAATATGTTATTATAATGCAAAAATGATAAAATAAAATTGAAAACAAATATAAATGAAATATATTAAATATATAAATCTATTAATCTATTAATCTATAAATCTATAATGTCTGAGTGTATTCCAAAACAAAATATTACAAAAAGAATGAGAATTACCTATAGTCTAGAGCGACAAGCTATTATGAAAAATGATAAACAAATTATACTTTTACAATTAGAAAATTTGAGTTTAAAAGGCAAATCTGTTATTTTTGAAAATCAAGAAATAATTGCATCGACAGTAGTAGCCAAATTTAAAAAAAGAAACATCATAAATATTATGGTTGTATCTAAAACACAATCTGGTAAAACAGGAAGTATGTGTGCAACTATAAAAAAATATTTAGAAGACAGCGACAATTTAATACCTATTGAAAATATATATATAATTACAGGCTTATCAAGTTGCGAATGGAAAGAACAAACAAAAGAAAGAATGCCTGAAAGTATACAAAATAGAGTTTTTCATAGATCAGAATTACCCAAGACATTTGTTGATGAAATTAAAGATAAAAAAAATATCCTCATTATTATGGATGAAATACAAGTTGCAGCGAAAAAAGATCAAACTATTTACAAGACATTTGATAACGCTGGAATTCTAGACAAATCAAAATTATATGAAAATGATATTAAAATATTAGAATATACAGCAACACCCGACGGAACCATTTATGATTTAATGAAATGGAAAGATGCTTCGTATAAAATATTAGCAGATGTTGGTGATGGTTATGTTAGTTGTTATGAATTATTACAAATGGGAAGAATAAAACAATTCAAAGATTTGTGCGGTTATAATATATATAATCATATTAAAGATTTATATTTCAAAAACTTAGGAGGATCATTAGAAGGACAATTAGAAGAATTAGTAACAGTTGAAAAACACATTAAAATGATATCTGATTTTATTATAAATAGTGTTAAAGAATTTATAATGTATAATAAAAAATTTGATACAAATTCTTATAATGAACTTATCCAACAAAATAATTTAGAAATATATATCAAGATAACAAATATAAATGCAATTGAAATATTCAATCATTTAAAAGAGACATTTAAAAATATACAAGAAATTAAGAATGACGTTGTTAATAAATTTAAGCAACCTTTATATCATATTATTAGAACTAAACCGGCTGATAATCAAGATTTGACTATACATAATTTTAAGCTGTTATTTAATGATATTAATTGTGATTATATTAATTATGATGGAAATAGTGATATTAAAGATATTAATAAACTTCTAAGAGAACCACCAAAAAAACACACATTTATATTTATTAAAGAAATGTTAAGATGTTCTAAAACATTACATAAGAAATTTATTGGAATATTATATGAAAGATATGTTGCAACACCAGATGATTCAACAATTATTCAAGGATTAGTAGGTCGTGATACTGGATATGATAATAATGGTATAAGCATATGTTATACTAATATAGAAAGTATTGAAAAATATGAAAGATTATGGAATAGCAAGTTTGAAGACACAACTATTCTATGGAACTCAAAAACAACAGCAATTATAAGAGGAGTTCTTTCAGGTAAAAAAACATTTAATGATCCAAAAGCATATGATGGATTTTCAGAGACAAGTGAGGATAGTATTGAAGACAATCCTGACATTGAATATAAAGAATTCAAGACTCAAGAAGAAGCTATAAAATTTGGCATTGACGTACTTGATAAAAAGTTTAACAAAAGAGACCCTTATAAGCTAGCACCAAAAGAAGTTAGAAATAATGGAATGAACCCATCTTGTGACGAACTAGTTAAACGCGTGTGGGGTATTAATGTTGATACACCCGCAAGAATGATACCAACACGCAATGAAACATTGCCTTGGTGTGTATATTGGCGTCCATCACTTATTAAAAAATAATTAATATGTTATTATTAAGACAAATTCGTCTGTGTATGCGTAATGTTCCATAATTTTTCTAAGCTCCATATAGGAGTGCGCTTGTTTAGTGCCCATAATGAAATGCGATTTACATAATGGCGACAATCGTTTATACCTAATATATATTTTTTTGGTAGAGTTTTTTCAAATTGCTCCACTTCTTCCAACGATTTGCTGGTTTCACCCCAATATATGGTTTTATTTGGAACATTTTCAGGTATATAAAATCTATATAGCTTATCGACAAATGTTAGTTGTTTATTTGAAACAACCGCACCATTAGTATTTATATTAATAACATTATTTACATCATTATTTATTGTTTTAAATTCGCATTTATTTGGTTCGCAAAAAGGGCGATAATCGTATCTTAATAGACTATTATTATTTTTAAAACTTATTCCAATATGATATAAATTGAAGTCATCATTAAATCGTTCCAAATGTAAATGAACTTGTGTTTTTTGATTAATTAGGGGCATAGAAAATAATGAGGCATACTGAATTCCTAAAAATAGAAGTGCTAATTTAAGCATTATATATTTATATAAAATAAAACATTATATTTTTATATAAATTATAAATTATAAATTAAAGTGTTAAATTTGTAGTATACTATATGGCAAATTTTAATAGCAACGCAAAATTAAATAGCAACGCAAAATTAAATAGCAACGCAAAATTAAATAGCAACGCAAATTTTAATAGCAACGCAAAATTAAATAGCAACGCAAGTTTTATAACAAGTAAAGAAAATAAAGAGGTTTTATGGAATGTATTATATAACAATAAAGTGTTTAATAATATACCCGAAACCGATTTTAATAATATTCAAATGTTATTCGAAAAAACAATACTAAAAAGTTTGGATGAAAACAGAGAGCTTTCCACTAATACTATTAGCGACCCTAAAAATATTATTGCTATAAATAAAATTATATTACAAAATATGGTAACAACTATAGCTAATTATAAAAAATCATTATTAACTCCCATTGAAATAAAAGAAACGTTAAAAGCCGAAAAACTGGAAGAATTTGATAAGGAACTTAGTGCTAAAAAGGTGAGTTTTAATGACCTTATAACATTGAAAAAGCCCGAAGTAATAGATTTTAGCGATGTTAAAGAAGATAACCCGTTAACAAGTAATAATATGAATGAGCTATTAGAAAGAATACAAAAAGAGAGATCTATTACTTTTCCTCAGGCTAGCATTGAAGTGGTTGATTTAAACGAAGGCTTGCTTATGGAGAAAGACGGAATCGAAGAAATCTCTCAAATTAATATAAACAATTCTTTAAAAAACCTATATATAGACTATGAACTGCATAATAAAATAGATAGGTTGTCTGTCCAATTAGAGCAACTATTAGCTAATCAAATGCTAATAATGGAGAAATTGAATGCTATTCAAAGAGAGAATAAATAGTTAATAAAACCATTTAAAAAATAGGCGCTAAACTATTAAGGGCACTTTTTCCATAAGTCGCCCAATAGTTGAATAATAAAAATTGATTACTATCTTTTTATATTTATTGTTAGAGTTAAAGTTTAACAATAAATAATGTACAGAAGCCCTTTTCTAGATATGCTTCAAGATTTGTTAGCTATTGGGCTAATTTGGTTGTTATTAATGATTGGTTATATTATAGCATATGGGCGTTTATGTTAAATATTAAATATTAAACCTTCTCTAATTTATATGTGCCGTTTTCTTGCGTGACTAACTTACCTACAAGCAATAATTCATTTTTCAAGAAACTGTCATAATCATAGAGCTCTTGTGTTTCTTTATTGTACGCGTATTTAATCTTATTTAATATTAATTCATTTAGTTTTAATACTTGTTTTTTCTTGTTTAGTTTCATACCTTCGTCTTTATCTTGCGCCTCTATGTTTGGAGTATATATATATTTGCTTTCACTTGGATTACCTATTACAAAGCATTTGATATCTTTTTCAGTACTTGACGACCGCGTATGAATACTACAATCTATTGCTGACTCCTTTACGCTTTGTAGCAATGAGGCATTAATTTCCTCTTTTATGCTCGATATTTCGTATAAATATTCATCGCTTGTAATGACTTTCTTCTTATCTTTTTTCGATATATCTTTTAGCCTCAATTCAATAGATAAGTCACTCGTCAATTGTTGCTCGCTAAAAACCATTAAATATAAAAACACGTTCACAGTTTGTAGCTCTTTCGGCAAGTCGCTATGACTACAAATACGCCGCGCACGACCAATGACCTGATGAATACGCACAGGATGCCAATAAGGCTCAGTAATATGGACATAACGCACATTCTTCAAACTAATACCTTCCGCGCCTGATGACGTAATCATTAATACCTTAATTATTTGCCCCATAAAATTATTGTCTGACAATGTTTGCAAAGTTTTTACTAACGACGACGGAACAAGCTTCCAATTACTATTTAATACATTTTTAATAATTTCACGCTCTTCAGGTGTTTCAGAGCCGGTATAAGAAGCAAACATAGGCTTGTTTATATCTTCGCTGGATACATTTAAAATATATTCTCCGCTTTCATTTTTTTTAATCTTAAATTCTGCAAAATTATTTTCCTTTAAAACCAACTTCAAAATACCTATGCCTTCTAATGTTTTGAATTGCGAATATAATAAATGAATACCTTTATGGTCGCTATCAATAATATTTTCTAAAATATGTAAAAATTTGGGGCTATAAAGTTGCAGTCCTTGCTTAGAGAGATATTTGTTCCCATATTTCTCAAGTTCTTTTAGTGCCTCAGCAATACGCTTGCTATAACTTAAATCGCCCAATTTTTGAGCTGCTGCGTCTTGCTCCAAATCCTTAATGTCGTCACCATCATATTTACCATCAATATTGTCCAATTTTTCAGAAATACTTAGATTGTCAATAACATCTTCAGAGAGATTTTTACCAATGGCCTCATCATCATTCAATTCAGTAATATTACCTAATGTTGTTTCAAGGGTTTCATCGTTATTTGGCATAGGACGCTTTATATCGGGTTTTGGAAATACAAAATTACAAAAAGCACGAGAGAAAATGCGATATGTCGAAACGCTATCACTATAAAGATCGTCTCCTTGTGCGCCCGTCTTCGTTTTTTTAGATTTCTTCTTTTTATTAGACTCCTCTAATTTGCGCTCTTGAACACGAGCTTCTTCATAAACGCCAAACTGAAAGTCGCTCATAGGAATTTTAATTATTTTAAAGTCGTTACTTGAGCTATGTGAGTATTTAGGCATCAATTGCTCTTGTGCGCTTCTAAAATAAGATGTTAGCCCAATTATACGCATTTTAAACATAGACGGATTATTTATCGAATTATTTGAACTAATAAATAAGGACTTAAAGTCGTCGAAATTATCAGGAAGAGCCTTATATCCATTTATATTTATTTTGTCGCCCGCTATTTTGAGAGATTGAGCCTCAAAAGCACCTTTAATTTTCTGTATAAATTCTTCGCTTGTTATTATATCGCTTGAATAAGTTAACTTGTTTTTATTTGTATCTGATTTAACGTAACCAAACGGGTTTTGCGTAATAGTAACTTCATAGCTAACTGCATTATATTCTATAAGGTCAACATAATTTAGTATGTTTGCGGCTTTTAAGATGCCTTCTATTTTTTCTTTTGTCATTGTTTTCTTATCTAATATTAGCTTACAATTATAGCTCCTGATTGTCCCGCGTAAAATGTTAAATAATATTGCTATTTCATTTGGATAATTAATAATTGGTGTTCCGGTCAATAATATAATTTTGCAGTTTTCTGCGTCCATCAAATAATTATATAATTTCATTGATAATGAGGATTTACGGGTCAATTTATTAACTATTCGACTAATAAAATTGTGAGCTTCGTCAATAATTATTACTTTATTAGAAAAAGGGTTTATTGTTCCGCCGTTAGTCATTCCGTTTAAGTGAGAGCTTCGCAATCCGTTATAGCTTATAAATTGATACTTGTAATTTATCATTTTGTCTAATTGCGAATTTATTTTCTTTTGGTCCTCAAAATCCAGGCTGTCATAATTCGGCTCTTTTTTAACATTAATAAACCAGGCTCCTCCGTTACTAATTATATATTCTTGAGGTAGCTTTAACAGTGAGCTTAAATATTCCACATATTGCGGATTTATTTTAGTATCTATAAACTCCCAAAATTGATTTTTCTTATACATAAAGTCCCCGCATTTTTTCAATTCTTCAACATAGTTGTCTCTTAGCGAGGCTGGTGTCAATATTAGCACCTTTTTATCATTTTTAATTCCCTCGGCAATAGCAATAGATGAGCACGTTTTACCTGAGCCAAGTCCGTGATATAACAAGAGCCCTCTATATGGCGTATAAACATTTATATAATCTCGCACAATCTTTTGATGAATTAAGAGAGAAAAATTAGAGCTGTCATTAGAGGCACAACTTATTGATGCTTTGCCTGACAACATATCTTGCTCCTCTTTTAATAATTGTTGCTTGTAAGGTTCAAAGAGAGAATTAATAAAACTTATAAAAATCTCTCGATTATATAAATAATAATTAGACGCTTTTATTAATACATTAGGCTCTAATTTAGGAATTCGCGATAAAAAAAGTGTTTTTCCTAACCGAAGATCCTTTGGAATGATTAAAGTTTCGTCAATTGTTTCGCTATGCAACTTTTTGGTTTTTTGTTTATCGGGATTTTCTGAATTTTCTGGATTTTGTTCCGGTTTAGGTGTTAATCTCACTTGTGAAGGCAGATTTGTTTTGGATTTTTTTAAAGCATCATTTGAGGCCTCTTTAATAGTAATTTTTTGTCGCGTCTTAACAATCTGGGTTAGCGTATTTTCTGCATTATAAATTTTTGGTTCTATTTTTTTACTCTTCATATTTTCTATAGTTCCTTTTTGTTGTATTTGTTGTATTTCTTGATCTTTTTTTGTTTTAAGATAATTCTTTTGAACAACTCCTAAATTTTCTTGAAGCTCGCTAAAAAATTGTTCTCTATTTATTAAATGTTCGCTTGTTTTATCAATAATATTTGGACCAACACCCTCACTTGGTATTTGTAGTAATACTCGAAATTGTTGGTGTTTTTTTGGTATTGGTTTTACTTTTAATTGTTCCAGAGCCTCATTTATCATTATTATATATAATTAAATAATATATAATAATAAGTATTTTTAATATTTTACTTAATGATTAATATTTTACTTAATGATTAATGTTAATATTTAATCTTTATTGTTTAATCTTTAATCTTTAATCTTTATTTAAAAGTAAAGAACATTTTTGTGAGGGTAGTTTCTACACAAAAAGCTCTATGAATTAATATTGAAGCAACCATTAATAAGAAAAATATTAACAGTAAATTACTTTTCAGATAGCTACTTATAACATAAGCGAGTAATAATGTTAATAGTGTGTCAACAACCGCAATATTAAATAGTCTTAACGAATGAGCTCCTGTTCCTACTTTTCCAAATATATCTCTATATTTACATAAGCTCATAACTATTATATTATAATATAATATTTTTCAATTACTTTTCAATTACTTTTCAATTAATCTAATTGCTTGGTCGCACGCAATTTGTTCAGCCTTTTTCTTAATTTTATGCTCTGCTTTTGTTAAAAACACTAATAATTTGTCGCGCTTTTCAAGTAGCTCGTGAATTGCTTTAAATGACCCTAATTGCTCATAACTATATGCATTAGCAATATTTGCATTATGAATATTTTGCCCAAAACAAATATAAAGACCCATTATATATAATTTATCACTATCGTCATCATCGTCCATTTTAGGAGTTTTTAATTCCACATAGTCGGGTGTGATTTTGAATTCTTTTTGAATAATTACTTGAAGCTTATTTTTATAGTTATCATCATTGTTGATTAGATTAGTCCAATCAACGTGCTTTTCGAATACATTTTCAACGAAAATTTGCGCCATTTGTAGTCCAGGACCACAATTGAATACATTTGAAAACCAGCCATATTCGTCATTAATAGAAATGCGATTAAAGTCTAGGAAAATAGCACCAATAAATGCTTCAAACAAGCAACCCAGTTTTTTCAAATTATTGCGAATATTTTTCTCTTCTGCGTGTCGAGAAATAATATAATATTTGTTTAGACCCATTTCAAGGGCAACTTTTCCAATATGCTCATTTTTGACTAATGCAATCTTTTTTTCAGTCATAAATCCTTCATCTGCTTTAGGAAAGCGTTTATACAAATAATATTTTGTAATAAGTTCTAAAACACCGTCGCCAAGAAATTCAAGGCGCTCGTTTGATTTTGTTTTAAGAGGTAAACAGTGGTCTGGTTTATTTGCAATAATAACATTTGCCATCGAATTTTCTAATTTAGGGCGTTTTGTATAAGATTTATGAATAAATGCTCGTTTATATAATTCCATATTAAATGGTTTAGTAACAATTCCATATTTTGATAGCAATTCTTGAACATTAGCGCTTGTTATTTCTTGATTACTTGTGTTAAAAGGATTGAACAGGACCTCTTCATTATTTTTAATAATATGTGTTTCATTGTCACTATCTGAGCTACTATCTTCCTCACTATTAATATCTTTTAGACAATTGTTGCTATTTAAATTAACTGTAGACATTTATATTAATATTTTAATTTTAATAAAGTATTTAAGACAATTTTTTATTTTATTTTTATATTATTTTAATTTATTTTGTTTATTTTATTTAATTTAATATTATTTTTTAAAAATAAAATATAATCTATTATTATAAAAAGATGCCAAACGGCGGTAACGTCGGTAAAAGAATTAGTAAAAACTTTACAGGAAGCAACTTATACACAAACAACACTTGTCAGTTTGGCTCGATGGCTGGTCTCAATCCTACTGTTGGTGTAAGACCTAATGTTACAGGAATTCACGGATACAAATATTTACGCACAGCTGCAAACGGCGTGGATTGGGAGACAGGTGCCTCATTAAATACTGAAGATGTTGCCAATGGCTGCGGTTTTCTAAGAACATGCGAGGATGGTAGAAAATGCCTCAATATGATGGGCCCAGCAGGAAAAGGCACCTTCATTCGTTATGACACTGTTCGCAACAGAAATTTATTAGGTTAAGAGATTAAATGGTTAGGAAGGGGCTTATAATATTATTTGAAAACAACTTAAAATAATATTATAAAACTATTTAATAGGTGTTACTTTAAAGACCAGCAATGCAACTATTAATAGACTTACGAGAACCCAAGACGCTTGTTCAGAATATTATTTCATTAAATGAGGCATCCAAAACAAAAGTTACAATTATTCAAAAAAATCTTGATATTGGTGATTATGTTTTTTACGATGAAGTACATGAACAACCCTTGTTGATTATTGAACGCAAGTCGCTAAGTGACTTAGAGGCGTCAATTAAAGACGGACGCTATAAAGAACAATCCTTTCGCTTAAATGAGGCACCAACTCATAATCATAATATAATTTATTTATTGGAAGGAGCAATCATTAATTATAAAGAGCTCAATTTTAGAAGCACCTTATATTCAACATTATTTTCTCTCAATTATTATAAAGGTTTTTCTGTTATTAATACTTTAAATCAAACAGAAACAGGAATAATGCTAATGGCATTTGCTTCCAAAATTATGCGTGAAAATAAACAGGGGTTCTATAGTAATATTAATAGTAATATGTCATCGGCTACTACACATATTCAAAATAGTGACGAGTGCTATATTGAAACAATTAAAACAAGCAAAAAAGCACATATAAATAGAGAGAATATTTTTCAACTTATGTTAATGCAAATCCCAGGTATTAGCAGTGTATCGGCATTAGCTTTAGCAAACGAATTTAAAAATATGGAGAGTTTGCTTAAATCTCTCAAAGATGAAAATACTAAGCCATTTGAAAATATTAAACTAGCAAGTGGACGTAAATTAAATAAGAATATAGCAACATCATTAAAGTTATTTTTGAGTTAATAACTAATTTATAATAAATTATAATTTATTATAATTTATTATAAATTAGTTATTAGTTATTATATTTAATATAATAAATAATAAATATAATAAATAATATATAATGAATAATACACATTCTAATAAAGAAGATTATACACCTTCTAATTCTAATAAAGTAATTAGTAGAAAAACTAAGCCTAGGAGTAGGAGTAGGAGTAGTTTTAAACAAAAAGGAGGGGCTTTTAGTGATGACTTTGCTGGTCTTGATATTCCAGGGCCTAACTATTGTTGGTTGGCAGCTTCTATCCAACTTTTATGGAGTATTAAGCCATTGCGTGATTTTTTATTACAATCTAATCTTGATGCTATAATTGGTGATCAAGCATATATTACAGACACAGAGGAAGAAGAAAAATTTAGTGGCGAAATAGCAAAGTATACTTTTGATAACCTTACGACTGTATTTATACCAAGAGGTTTCAGTCGTATTTTTTTTAAGGATAACAAACCAAAAATATTTGAAGATTACAAAAATACAATTTTAGCACTAAGTAAAGTATTTAATTCTTACAATAATAATAAAGATAAAGATAAAGATAAAAGTACGCATACACAAATTAATGATGAAAAGGTTATGAGTGTGTTAGAAGATGCGGGAAAAAAAAGCGATACTAATGCACAAGGAACAGCGATTCAACGAACATGTGGAGACTTTATTTTATATATCTTTAAATTATTTCAAATTTCAACCAATAACAATACATTATTAAAAACTTTTTCATATTACCGATTAGAGATAACTGATAATGGTAAGGAATCTGTGTTTAGTAATGAGTTTATACTCTTATTGAATCCTGATGGTAAAAGACAAAATATGACTATGCAACAACTTATCGAATATAACTGCAGTACTAATCCCATACAAGTTGCTGCTGAATCTAAAAATATATTAATCATGTTGAATCATGAAGGTAATGGTTATAAACGGGATAGTGATACTAAAAAAAGAGAGTTCTTTATGAATAAAAGCATATCTGTACATCAAAACATTAATATTAATAATATTCATTATAAATTACGTGGTTGTGTTGTTTATAGTGGTATTGATAGCGCAGGACATTATATTTATATGGTATTTCCAGATATTATTACGGATCCGGCAGTCATATTAAATGGCACTGTAAAAACAAGCCAGAAACCTAGTGAATATGAGGAAAGGATACAAGTGCTTGGTAATATTTATCTTTATGAAAAAGAAGAACTACTTGTAGATGCGACAGACGATGAATTAGCAGCATCAACACTAACACTTGTTGCGACAACAATATTCGGAAAAGAACAACTTACAAATATGGCACAAAGATTTAATGTTGAAAAATTAGAGGCACTAAAAAAACAACTCGAATTAGAAGCAGCAGCCCGATTAGAACAAAAAGCAGCAGAAGAAAAAAGAACCGCAGAAGCCCGTTTAAAACAAGAAGCAGAAGCAGAAGAAGAAGAAAAAAAAAAAAGAACAGCAACAGGACGAAAAGAGAGAAAGCCAACAACAACAAAAAAAAGAACAAGAACAAGAACAGAAAAAAATGAAGAAAATAAAAAA
>Ga0114979_10000963_pt1 | contig 19077 bp, 30 predicted proteins | sample S_140625_EF_Meta_FD_87315 | JGI IMG/M metagenome (GOLD analysis project Ga0114979, IMG submission 87315) | Freshwater microbial communities from Lake Simoncouche, Canada to study carbon cycling - S_140625_EF_MetaG | ecosystem: Environmental > Aquatic > Freshwater > Lake | place: Lake...
ATCAACACTAATTTGAACAATAGGATTTGTTGGGTCTGTGTTGTCAGTATTTAATCCCGTTACAGATTGAACACCACCACCACCTCCACCACTACTTCCACTATTACCAAATACTGCGTTAAAACCTACGTTGTTATCACTCATATTAATTATGTTGTTATTACAGATGCAACAAAACTACCAAATCCTTGAACTCTTAATGGGGGTAAAACAAAACCCGTAGATGCATTTAATGTAACGGATTCATTTGCATTCAATAGAAAAAAGGCATTTGTGTCTAAATTCTTTATATTAATTGCGCTCGTGTACTGATTTATAATTGAAAATGTGTTACAATCTGTGAAATCAGTTTGTGATGTAACAATTTGAAAATTAATTAATTGTGTCGGTTGGCTCATTTTTTTTTAATTTAATATGTCATTAAAAATATAATCCATCCCAATCGGCTTAACGGCTTTCGTACCTTCAAAAAAGTACAAAGATGGATTCTTATTTTCTTCTTGTTTCTTGTATATAAGTATATTCAGTTCTTTATAATTACAAGGATGCTCTCTCCTTAATCTACGCAACGCACTTGCAATAAATGGTGAAGCAATTATTTCCCTGCCTAAAAAATCTAATTTCACATTCAAAATTTGATTAAATGTCAAATCTCTTTCAAATCTATTGTTAATTAATAATTGATAACTCGGATTACATTCTTCATCCAATGCCTTAATCATTAATTGCGTTTTAATGCTATCAACATTATACTCCTTTGAATATCTGTTAATTGCATTAATCATTATATCCTCTGTAATTTTTTGAACATCCATAACTTTTTGGTTTGTAATTAAGTTATAAAATTACAAAAAATCCTTCACTTTATATGTGTACTTATATGGTATCTTATTCCAACGAATCAATCCTTTTTTGATTCCAAAAGAACCATCCAAAGTAATTGTGCTATTTTGTAAATCACCTATAAGACCCAAAGAAACATTTGATGAAATCAAATCTGTCGTATTAATTGCTACGTTGATAGTGAAAAAACTTTTACCACCATCTTTATTAAGAAACTGATTTAATGTAGCATTCTTAATTTTTGCCACACTTTCACCATTTATCTTAATGTCAAAATCATACCCCGTAATTGTAACCGAAATCGAAGAATCATTGATAACTTCGTAGGTAAGTTGGATATTAATGGTCTTGAACGTGCTACTTAAAATCTTGATGTTTTTAAGATTGTACTTAAAGTTTTGCAAAATATCATATTGTTTGATGTAATATGAATATACACCAAACGCTACTGCTCCTAATCCAATTGCCAAATATATCTTTCTCATTTTTTACTTTTTAGCGTAATTTTTGTACACAAAATAACCCCCAAACGCTAATACCAAACCAATACCAACGTACATGATTGTTTTCTTGTTTTTTTGGAAGAAATTCATTTTGTTTGTTGGTGTAATGGCATTTAATGTTACATCTGCATTAACCTTTGCACCTAATTTATATTTGCCCAAATTAAATGCGCCATCTATGAAACCACTCTTTTTGAAAGTTAAATCTCTTTTTTCGGTCTTAATTTCATAATATCCATCAGCATTCGTTTTGATATTTTGAATTCCATCAGAAACAATTACATCTTTAATTGCAATATCATTACTATCTACTACATTCCCAATTACATCGTAAGGTGTTGGCATCTTTTCTTATTTTTTAATAAATTTCATATAAACTACAATTCCTGCAATTAAAACTGCACCACCAATGATATACATTTTATTCTTTTCAAAGAATGTTGGTTGTATCTCATTTTGGTTGGCATCAGTATCTTTTAATGCATTACTCAATTCATCTAATTTCTCATCAATTTTGGTGTCTAATGTTATATCACCTAATGGTGTTTGAATAACATTAATGTTTTCGCCATTTTTGATTTTTTCAATCAATTCAGATAATTTGGTTCTTGGCAAACTTGCCAATGCTTGTTTCCTCGCTTCATCTCTCGACAATCCACTCTCCATTCCTTCTTTGATTTGTTTTCGCCTATCTCTTTGTTTCTTAGTTAAGAAATTGTCAAACGCATCGGTTTCACCATCAAAATCAGATGTGATATAAGAGGGTCTATTGCCCGTAAATTCATCGGTTGTTATTTCCGATGGTCTATTTCCCGTAAAACTTGAACATCCACACATATTCTTTTTATTTTTTTATTACTTTTTCTTAATCATTTTACTTCCAAAATATACAATCGCAAGAATACCTATACCAATTAAAACATATTTTTTTGTTTTTGCTCCTTGTTCTATTGTTGCAGATTTTGACCTTTCTGATTGTGCCTTTCCTTCTTCAATCTCCAAAGATTTACGAATAATATCTCTTTGTTCTTTTTCCTCTATGTCAAGTCGTTGTTTCACTTCTGCTTGGCAATCACTAATCCTATTTCTTTGTTTCTTCAAATCGAAAGGAAATTTGTTTGCTTTATTAGTTTCGCATTCCCTTAATTGTGCTGACCTTTTACCACCTAATTCAGCCAATTTTGTTTCAGCGATTTTACGCTCATTTCTTGCCGTTACAATCTTACCTAATGCCTCTGCCGTTTTTCCTCCTGCCTCTGCAACTTTTCCTGCTGTTTCGATTGCAGCAGTAACGGGGTCTACTGCATTCAAAAATGAATTATCACTATCCATAAAGTCATGCCCATCAAATGAATTCATTGGTGTAATTGATTTCCATGCACCATTCACAGATTCTCGGCTATCTCCCGAATAATCATCTTGGTTTTTATAATAGTATCTTTCCATTTTGTTTGCTTATTATAATAAATCATCAATGAATCCCGAAAATCTCATTTGTGATGGATTTGCACATCTTACATTTGCACCCCCACAAGTTTGTTGAACATTAGGATTCGTTTGTTGTGGTGGTGTTGCTATTTGTTTACCATTTTTAGCATCGTTACTCTCATCTTTTGGTTTCTTTATGAATTTTGTATAAACAACATATCCACCTACCAAAATGAGCGCACCAATAAGTAATTGATTAGTTTTCATTTTATTTATATTTTATAAATTATCTAAATCACCATCAAAATCCATAAAATTTGATTTTACGGGGGGTACTGATTTACTCGGTGTTATTTTGTCGTATGCTCTTGGAATTGAAAAACTTGGACTTGACATTTGACTTGGCGCAAGTTGGCTTGATGGTAATGCAGAACCAACAACTGAACCACCAATTACTGCATTTCCACCCACTAATGTTCCACCCATTAATGTACTACCCGTAGAACCTCCTCCAACATTCGTTGTTGATACGGATGGTAATGAACCTCCACCAAAGACGGAAACACCACCCATCGAACCTCCACCCATCGAACCTCCACCCATCGAACCTCCACCCATCGAACCTTCGCTCATTGAATCTTCCATCGTTGCGCCTCCACGCATTGTTCCATCCATTGTTTCATCCATTGTTCCATCTTTTGATTTCTTTTTGTATCTTGTGTAGAGGATATATCCACCTATCAAAACAATAGCACCAATAATTAAATTTTTATTTTTCATTTTTTTGTATTTTATATTTTATAATCCGTAATTATCATCGTTAAAAGAACTGAAATTTTTGTATGGATTTTGTAAAATTTTAGCCAATTCAAAAAAGTTATTTGCCTTATAATTAGATGTTTTGTCTGTTGAAGGTAGATTGGCTTGTTTTCCCCCATCCCACCATGCACCCGAATATCCATAGGTATTTTCGCTTAATTTTTTATCGTTTTCATATGAATACCATTGTCCATTGGAACTAAATTTGATTTTATAGCCACTAAGTTTTGGAATTAACGAAATAGAGCCACTCGAATCAATTCTAAAATTGTAACTATCTTTTTTACCGAATTTGTCTACAAAAGATGAAGGAATTTTGTTCGTTATTTTATTCCAATTCTTAACTTGTTGTTTGTATAACACACCATATTTTAACCACGCTTTACGAATAAATTTATTGTCTATTGCGCCCGTTTTGTCCAAATCCAACTTCTTTGCATCAGTTGGATAAAAACGATTTACCCATAAACGAAAATAATCCCCTTGTCCTTGATTTTTGAAAGGTGTTGGTTCTAATGAACTATCACTAACATTGGGTGTAGATTCGGGTGTTCCTTGTGGTTCTTGCTCATCCGTTGAAGTATCATTTTCATCTGTGCCATCAGAAGAAGAATCATTTAATTTTTTATAAAGAAAATAACTACCTACTCCGACAACAATGATTACTGCAATAACAATTCCTATTTTTGCTCCTTTTGTCATATCTATTTATTATTTTGTTTCATCCTCTTTTGGTTTCTTAACAATCTTGTAAACTGCAAAGCCAATCGCTCCAATTACAAGAACCCCAACGGCAATGTAAATTAATTTCTTATTATCCATTATTTGTTTTTTTATAAATTATAATCCGTAAACGTCATTGCCATCAAAATCAGTATAAAAATCGCCATCAAACGAAATCAATCCTTGCGTTCTTAAATTTGCTTTCAAATCATCTTTACAATTATTCCATGACCTTCTTCTTTCTGTCATAAAAGATGCAGGTTGGAATCCACATTTTTGTCTAACCCTTTTATCCACCTCATTATTTGATAATTGAATTACGGCAGGTGTTGAAGTAGGTGTTGCAGGGGGTGTTGCAGGGGGTGTTGCAGGGGATAAAGCACTTGCGAGATTCGTTAGTATGTTTTGATTACTTGCAACTTGTGAACCTAATGGTGTTCTTGGTTTTCTTGGTCTGCTATCTGCTGATTTTGTTTCACCACCATCACCACCATCATTACTTTCTCCTTGTGTCGCTTTGCGTTTTTTATAAATAAAATAACCGATGCCAATAACGGCAAGACCACCAATAATGTAAATTAAATTTTTGTTTTTCATTTTTTCTTTTTTTTTATTTTTTTATAGCCTATAATCCAAAATTGTCATCAGAAAAATCATCCATAAATCCTCCATCAAACGCAACACCTCCATCTTTTACTCGTTTTTTACAATCTCTGTAATCTTTTCCACTACCATATTTTTCTTGACAAACTTCTCTTGTGCCTTGTCTAAAATCTTTTCTGTCTGCTCCTTTCAATCCTTTTATACCCGTATTTGTTGCTGACCTTGTACCACCATCACCACCATCACCACTTCCACCATCACCACTTCCACCATCACCACTTCCACCATCAACACTTCCACCACTTCCAATTGATTTTTTTGAACTTGTGTAGAAATAATATCCTACTCCTGCAACGGCAATTAAGCCAACTATTAATAATACCTTTTTATTCATAACAATTTATTTTTTATTTTATCTCTTACCCAATGTTGCCAATCGTTTCATTGGAACTTCATAACAATTTGTTTGTAATGTCCAACCACATATATTCCACTCATCATCCATTTGTTTGTAAAGTGAAATCTTATATTTATTTTTATAAAAATCTGCCAATTTTTTTAATTTAGCATCTGTCAGTTTATTGAATATAGCACTAATTTCACTTCCATAACTATTGTAATTGTAACCATCCAAATACCCACGAATCAATTTTGCATCTGATGTAGCGTTGTATTTTTTTGCTTGTTCAATCTCCAATTGTTCTTGTGGATTACTACCACCACTACCTCCATCATCATCAAGCAAATCCTCTTGTTTATCATTTGCCCTTCTTTTAATTTGATTCATAATTGCTTTGCCTAAAAAAAACAAACCAACGGAGGCAATAATTACACTACCACCTAAAACCAAAGTATTTTTTAATGCGTTATCCATGATTAAAAGTTTTTTGCTTTACTTATGTAATTATCAATATCACTCCAATCTTTCGATTCAATAAATGAATTCAAATAACTTTGTAAGCCATGCCCATAATTGTTTGTGAAAACATCGGATATGTAACTTAAATTAACCAAACTTCCTGCACGTTGAATTGAACCAACTGCTTTTGATTCATCATCCCAAAACGTGCCTTTTGCATTGTATATGTTATATGCCAATTCATTCGCCCTTGAAGAAGAAAGTGTAATTTTACTTTTATTGTTTCTATAAAATAAAGGCGATAATGCTTGACTTCTACTTAACTTGTTATAATCTCTGTCTGCTTGTCGGTCATCTTTATCTTTTGTTAAACCAACAAAATTCAAAATTGGTTTAATGAATCCAAAATAAGATATGCCTACAACGGCAAGGGCAACACCACCCCAAACAAGAATTTTGACAATTTTTACTTTGCCATCACCCGTATTAACTACTATATTGTTTCCTTGTTCTGCCATTACTTAAAGTTTTTTACAAATGCGTTTAACTTATCAAATCGCTCCTTATTCAACATCGTTGGGGATTTCTTAAATACATTCAAGAAAACATTGTATATATCAATTTTTGGATAGCCTAATTTAAGGTATATATTGAGTCCATTTCGGTCTGCCTCTGATTCATTTGAAGGATTCGTGTTTACATAATAATGACTATACTCATGGCATAAAATTGCCATACGCATAGGAATAGTAAATTCTTTGAATTGTTCTGCCGAAACTTCCATTCTTCCATTTAACTGACTAATTCTTGCAGGGGTCTGAATTACCTTACCACTACTATTGCGAATTTTATCAAAATAATCAATTCTAAATTTGCCGTTATTAGATGTGTATATATCACCTTTTGGTGATGCACTTAAATAACCACACTCATCAGAAAATTCTTGTGCAAATTTTACAAACGATTCTGTTTTTTTAGAAAAGTTTGGTGATTTTACTTTATATGGTATTGCTTTGATTTCAACAACGCTAAATGACGTATCATTTGGTATATTTCCATTGTTATCATTGAAAACACAAACTTGTGCTTTTTCGGGTGCTTGTGGCATTAATACAACGAATTCTTGTTTACCCTCTACAAATCCATATCTTATTGTGTAATATGTATTTGGTCTTTCTGCATCCTTCACTTTAATCCATAACTTTTCCTTGTAAGGTGTAGTTATAACCAATTTTAGTTTTGTTGGCTTTTCATTAAGTGTAATCGTTTTTATCATTTATTCTGCCGATGTTACTTTACTCAATCCATAAATTAGAACTACAATTCCAATAATACCGATTAAATTAATTGTACCTAATTTTTTTGTTCCTTGTGTTGTGGTCATAGTAGATTCTTTTTCTGCCTCATCAATCATGTTATACATTTTTTCGTGATTATCGAGAATACCCCTTGATTGATTTTCTTTTAACCACTCCTTGAATGTTAAATTTGATTTGCTTTGCTTATACATTTGGTTTGCACTAACACTTATCATCTTAATCTACTTTGAATATGAACCTACCTAATATCAATCCCATAATTCCCCCAACCATTATATTTCTTTTTGTAGAAATTGCAATCAAAACACCTACACCACCCCCGATTAACGCTCCTTTCATATTTGATTTAGCATCTGATGTTACCATATTGGAATATCTTCTTTTGCCAATCTTATGAATCAAATGAGCATTTTTTCTGATTTGCTTTCGTTGTTCACGATTCATTATCTACTTTTTCTTTTTATATAAAAACTTGTAGGCGATAAAACCAACTACGATGACTAATCCACCTATAATTAGCATTTTCTTTTGTTTATCTGCCCTTTCTTGTGCCTCTTGTTGTTGTTGAACTTGTTGCTGAATAATTGCATCTGCCTCTTTGCCATTTTGCAATCCACCATACAAACTTCCTGCAACCGAACCTATTGTTTCTTTATTCTTATTCAAGAATCCACCAATTCTTTCCCATACTGATGGTTTTCCATCGGCTTCTCGTTTCGCCCTTCTTTCTACTCGCTTTTCTTTTCCTTTATTGAACCAATCAGAAAGACCTTTCAAAAAATTTCCTTTTTCTTTTTCTGTTTCACCATCTACTGATAAATAACCTCCATCAAAAGAAGAAGATGCGACTATCAACGCTGACAAATTATTTATCAATTGTTTATTTCGTTTATTCAACAAAATGACTTTGATTATTTCTTTACGATTTGCTTTGTCGCTAATCATAATTCCTGCATTCTGTACTGCATTAATTACTGCCTCCTTGTGCTTATTTATTAACTTACCAAGTTCGCCAAGAACCATTACGTTTTTTGTTGTTCCCGATGCATTTAGGAACGTATTATTAAAATTGTATTTTTCGTAAATCATTTTTTTGTCATTATAATTGCTAATCCTATTAAAATAAATCCACCAATCATAAGAAGTTTGGTGCTATTAACATAATCTTTATCAGTTGATGCAACATTCCCACTTAAATTTGAAAAATTATCATTTTTTTGAGTTTCGGGTATTTTAATAGAAATTGCCTCTATTAATTCTCTGTCGGGATGTATTTGCGCCAAATCCAATAAAGCCATTTCGCCATTATCAGTAACATATTTTCTAATTTGTGCCGATAATTCTTCACTACTTCTTGGTTTGGTCATATTCCTGCCTTGCCGTATGACTTCAAAAGCATCAGATGGAACATTTGTTGCCAAATAATCGTATATTGTTACTATTCCCATTGTTGTTTTTTTGTAAAAAAAAAGGGGGTGGCAAAACACCAACCCCTTCACTTTTGTATTAACTAACTATTGTTAGCCGACAAACCGAAAAGGTTTATCTAATAAATCAAATCTATTCAGTTAATTAACGACCTCTTAATGCCCTAATTGCTTTATCAGACAAGGTAATTTTATCGCTTTTAACGATGTTTGGATTACCATATCCTGCAACGGCACGTTGTCCTGCCAATGTTCTTGCAATTGTAGTTGTTTCAGAAGGATAGAAATACAATTTAGCAGTTGTTCCTGCCAAGATTGAAGAAACTACCACAGAGGTAAATCCATCAATTTTGTAAGTAAACTTAACTGCGATGATTGTAGATTGTTGCTGATACGGGTCAATTGTAGGAACAAGTGTTTTTTGGCTTTCGTTACCATTAACATCTTGTTGAATCAAAGTCAAAGTTTCGAGAACTTGATTTGCCGAAGAAGATTGTAAGTAAGTTAAACCAACAACAAATGGCTTGTTCATTGATTGATAGAGGAACTGACCATAAGTAACACCACTGATACCCATAGAGATGGAGATAGCAGCCGAATTTTGATAATTCGGTGTTGTAAATGCCAAAGTTGAGTATGCACCTAAAATGGTACATGGGAATGCAGTAGCAGTATTCGTGTTTTTGATAACAACGATATATGGTTGTGAAGTTGGCGCAGACATAGAACTATCTCCTACTGCCATATCAAAAGCATCTACATCACCATCAAAGCCACTAAAACTATCATCACCTACAAATCCATAGTCATTATCACCATAACCATCGTAGTTGAAGAAATTATCATTCGCCTCATCTTGTGCTTTTGCGAAGTATTTTCGTAAATTCATTTTTTTTAATTTTTATAATTTATATTTTTTTTTCATCATCGGTAAACCGATTCAACGACTGATTTTTATTTACAAAAACTATTATTCAGCAGTTGGGGTCGTAGAAGGCATCAATTTGTCTTGGATAAGTTTTGCAACTAAAATCCCTACAACGATTGCTCCTGCCGTCCATAACATTCCTTTTACATTTGCGTTCATCTTGTTTGTTTTTAAGATTAATAAATAAATTTTCCTCTCTACAAAGAGATTCAAAGCAAATATACAATAGGTATTCCGAACATTTATTTTTAGATATAAATGCTATACAACTTGAAATTCTTGTAATTAGTTGAAAACAAAGGGATTAACGCATGAAAATAAATTGAAATCTATTTTACATACATTTTTAATAATTGTTTTTTAACTTGCTGACTTGCAGTTTGTGTGGTATAAATCTTTTTTCCGTTTCTATCTACTTGATTCAATAAAGGTTTTACTTTAATTCTATGATTCAAGGCAATGTACTCATCAATCGTATCGCTCATCATTTTTGTCGAATACGTTCCTAATATCTTTTCATTATCACAATCCATTGTAAGATAAAATCGTGTGTTTCCATTAAAGTATTGATTGTTAATCATTATTTCCATAATCTTTAATGCCTCATATTTATCCTCAAACTTCTTTTTATGCCTATCAACTGAATCGGTGTTTTTATGGAATCTCAACCAATTTATGTTTTGCCAAATTTTTGTTGTAATCCTTCCGATTGATTGATAATGCATAATAATATCTACGTCTGTATGTCGGTTAGTACATATTGCACCAACTAAATCATTTGGCAAGTAATCACCAATGTATTTATTAATATCTTCAATTAATAACAACCCACCTTTGTAACAAGAAAGTATATGCCACAACGCATCTGCAACTTGTCTTAACGTCATTTTAGAACCATCTTCATTGTATGGTCTTACCCTTCTACATTCAATTTTTGGATGGAACGTAAATAATGCAACATCGTTTAATCGAATTGCTTTTATATCAGTAAATTCATCATTTACATCCAATATCAATGCCCTTCGTGGTTTTACATTACCACTACCTTTAATGTACTGACCTATAATTTGTTCCGTAGTGTAACTTTTACCAATTCCTTTTTTTCCAACGGCTACACCTAATAATGCCTCTCTCATATCTCTATGTTAAATTTATTTTCTACTTCGATTAACTTGAATCGTTGATTGTTCAAAAATAACGCTCCTTTTTCGATATTAGATGCATTGTGAAAATGATTAATCACTTCATCTTGTTCTTCAACGCTAAATTGAGAAGATGAATTACGGATTTTAGATTCAATATCTTTGCGAACATAAGAAAAATGATGCATCTGTATTTCATCCCTTGTATATACCCTTGAATATCCTGCCTTAATTCTTCTTGATGGGTCAATAAGAACGGGATATGGTGGTACAAATTCAAATGTAAATTTAGTTTTGCAATCTATTTTGTAGAACAATGGAACGTAGTAAGTTTCGGGAGGAAATAATTCCCATGTTGGTTGTTTATAATAAGTAATCATTTGACAAAATGAAGAATCATAATCCCCTTTCTTGAAATCATTTAGAGCATATTCATATTCTTTTGAATCGTATAATTCATCGCAATCCATAGAACTAAAAATAGTACACCCATAAACCCTACATAAATCTAATCCTATTTGTCTTTTGCGTTGTTCATTTCCGATTCCATTGTCAATCTTAATACTTCCTTCTTTATTGTAATCATAAGATGGATTGTACCAATGAATTAAATCAATCAATCCTTTTGATTGTAAATCATTTAATTTTTTTCGCAAATTGGGATTAAAGTCGTTATAATTACTTTTTTCTTGTGCAACAACTACAATATAATTAACAAACGGCTTAATTGTTTGAATACTATCTTCCAATAATTCCTCGCCATTAAATAAATTGTATGCTACACCAACCATTATTTTTTACTTTTTGTATCTTTTTCTTGTGCTTCTTTCTTTTGTTCGTATGCACTAATCAATCTTTTCAACGGCTTGTAAATCTGTACGATATACTCATCGTTTTTCTTATTTTCATCACCAACCTTCATCCACCAAGATAATTCATAGTTAATTTTCTTTTGAATATCTTCTATGTAATCTTCTTTTGAATTCAAAATTTGCAACGCTTTGTCTAATGATGATTCTACGTTTTCTTTTGCCTCTTTTACTTCTTTTTCAAATTGTGGTAAGAACACATTTTCAAAATGTGTAATTTTATCATCCACTAATGTTTGTTGAACCCTTAACTTACCTTGCATATCCAAAACTTTTACTTTGGTTTCTGCCCAATCAGTAAGCATATCAATGTTTTCGATTATGCTATCCCTTTTTTGACTTGAAAGAACTTTTTGACATTTTTTACTCAAAATATCTTGTTTGATAACATTAAATTCTAATGCCTCATTCAAGGTATTAAAATATAGTTTATCATGCTCAATTACTTTAAGAAAATCCGTTTTAGGCAAAATTCTTTTTGCAAGGATTTCTGTTTCTTTTTCTTCTTTCTTGTTAAGTTTAATTACTTTACTCATGTTACTCTGATTTATGATAGTTTATAAAATTAAAATGCCTTCCCCAATCTTCTCTATTCCAATGGAATGATATAACTCCCGTATGTACCCAATTTTGTACTTTCTTTGCCCTTAAATCCATTGCTAAATATGTATCGGGTGGATTTGATACCCCGTTTATTTCTTCATGCCTAAATTGAAAATGTTGCATTACTTTTTTTTGCATCAACGTACATCCAATCCCTGCAACAAACACTTCTTTAACATTTCCATCTGTCCAATGGTGATGAAAGTTAAACAATTCATAGTCAAAGACAAATTCATCGTAATGCAACGCTTTCTTGTCATATATGCGAATACAAGGTGTTCTCCACGCACCATCAAAGATTTGATACATTGAAGTTACAATTGGTTTTCTTGCCCAAAGTAATTGTTCAATCACATCTTTTGGTGGAAAAATATCTGATTCAAGGTGTAAAAGATAATCTGCATCTGATTCAAGGAAATACCTCCTTATTTGATTATGCGAATCTGCCAATTTTTCCATTACGGGCACATCAGTATAATCCTTCCAAAATGTTTTGACTTTGAATTTATCTCTAATCATTAACGCATTCTTATTTGTAGATGAATTATCGGCAACAAAAATTTCTATGTTACTTTTTGGATAACTAAATTGCCTTATATTATCCATAAATTCATTTAAGCAATAATTTTTTGCATCGTATGTAGGAATCCCAATTAAAATTTTAGGAAGTACGAATTTATTCGGATTCTGCATCTCCTTTGTTTTTAGATTTTTGTAAAACACTTCTAATCTCTTTTGGATGCTGACTCATAGGGTCTTTTGGATTTTGTGGCATATTAATGTTCATGCTTTGCGTAAAGTTATCCATCATTGATTCTTGTTCGACAATTGGTGCAGTATAATTACCTATATCCTCAAACAATGGTTCTACAACTTCATCTTCAATTATTTCGCCTTGTGTATTGCTTTCATAAACATTTGTTTCACCACCACGATTTCTTTTATGTGCTTTTTCAAAAACATCAATAGTATTGTTAATGGTTTTTTTCAATTGATACATAATAGAAACTTTTACTGCAATATCTTTTCCAAACATATAAAGTAGGTATTGCTCATCTGTCATTCCCCATCCACGTTTCATAAAAACACGAATCATTGCAGGGCGAACTTTATAACCAAATTCTTTATCGTATTTTAATGCATCTGTACTTTGCTGATTGAACTGACCTATAAATTCACCCACAGACATTGTATCGCCATTTTCAGTTACGGGAACTTCCATTGACAAATCAATTTTTCCTTCTGCCTCTTTACGCATCAATTCTTCCTCATCAACTTTAACAACCATTTGAGCATATTTGTGCAATTGCTCATAGGCATCCAAACAAGTATCAACAAGTGATTCACACGCTTGACGTTTATCCTTATCAGATAAATCATTCATTGCAGGATTTGGATTTTCAAAAGGATTTTCTTGTTGAAAAGATTCTTCGCTTAATTGCTCACGTTCACTTACAATATCTTCATACGAAGGTGGAACAAATGAAGGTTCATCAATTTCTTCAACAATACCACTTGCAGTTTTTGGTGTACTATAATCTCGTTCAACAACCGATTCTGCAAAAGGGTTATAATCGCCATTCGTTCCCTCACCAATTTTACTTTCAATTATTGGTTCTTCGGGTAGTTCTTCATTTATTGTTTCATCGAATTCTGCATCTTCAACATTATTCAAATCTACTTTTCGGGGTCTGCCTCTATTTGCCATAACTAATTTATTTGTACTTGTTTTATTGATTCTTCTTTTATTTCTTCCATTTTTGATAATACAACTGCATCGGCTTTGAAATTAACATCAAGGTTTTGATATTTTTTTATATACCTATTAATCAATGTGGCATCCTTTTTTAGAATATCAGAAATTTCCCTTTGTGTTATTTCACACATTCTTAAAAGCAACACAGAGCAAACACCAATTGCATTTGTTCTATTTGGTGAATTTTTTCTTCCATTCAACAAGGTTTTTTCATCAATGTTAAAGTGTTTGCAAGTAGTTACTATAATTGTTTTTATTAATCTTTTTTCGGAATCATTATAATTATGCGAAACTTCCAAAACTTCTATTGTTTTAGAAATGCCAAGTTTGTCAATTGTTTTTAACAATACTTCAATTAAATATGCCGATTTTCCTTTCAAATTAAAACTATAATTCAACAAATATAATAAAAAATCAATTGCAAAATTATAATGACATATAATGGTCTATTACGCTCTTTGCGTTTTCAAAACCAATTACAAAGAAAGATGCATACCCTTTATTGATTAATTTTTGAATGACTTCTCTTTGATTGTTTAAGTGTTCGTTTTTAGTGAACTCACCATTCTTTTTATAGATGTTTGTACCATCTGCTTTGATTTCAAGAAACAAACCACAATACTCTGCCTTTGGCTCAAATATCATTAAATCGGGAATTCCAACACAACTTCGTGTACGCTTTATTAAACGTGCTTGTGTAATGTTTGTGTATATACCCCCTGCCTCGCTTGTAAATAATACAGAAGGATATTGTATTCGCAAATAATCGCATATTGCTATGTGAATTTTTTCCTCAATTTTGTTTCTCATAAAATATAAAAAAACCCCAATAAGATTACGCTCATTGGGGGTGCAAATATAATAACTATGCTATATCAGTTACAAAACCGATGATGCCGATTTATGACCAATCCCAAAAACCTATTTTGGCACTACCTTCACTTTGGTTGGCATTAGGTTGGTTATTAGGTTGATTAGTCGTTTGAGAAGAATCGCCCATCTTGTTTATTACAGAACTTCTTTGGTTATCCATTTGTGATTCTATTGAATCAGATTGACTTTCCGTAATTACTTCTTCATTTTCAAGATATTCAAAAATGCCATCGCAAATATATCTGTCATACGTTTCAATCTTTGATTGTGTCGTTGGCGACATTTGTATGTTACCATTACGGCTTTTATTGATAATCATTGTGAGGGTCTTATCTAAATCCCGTTTTAGTTGTTGCGTATGATTTGATAATTGAGAAATACTCAATCCATATTTTCGCAATAACAATTCGTGTGGCAATTCTAATTGGCTCATATTCTATATTTTGGTTTGTTTTACAAATATACTAATTATCCTTTAATTAAATCAGATAGACCATCTACTCCACCACCATTTTCATAAATTTCAGATATTTCAACCTTGTTGCCATACATATCGGTAACATCGTTAATATCTAATTTAGACAAAGGAATAAACGGATAGTCGCTTCCCCAAGCACCTTGACTTAAATTTTTAAGTCCTACAACACCATTTTTTTTGCTGATTTCATATTGTTTTCCATTGTATAAAACGGCATCATACAATTCCATTTTTCTAACCTTACCACCATTTCCATAATCTACATATTGTGAGGGAATACTTAAATTAGAATATCCAAAATTACCTTCATCAAAAATCTCAGATGTGATATTATATTTTAATAAATCTTTTTGAGCATTTTTTAATTCTTTTGTGTTTCCGAAAAATCTTAAACCCGATATGCTATCATATTCCCTTTGAAAATTATATCCTAATTCTTTCAAAATATATTCTGCACTATCATTTGTGATAGTTCCTTTATATTCATCAACTCCACCACCATTACCAAATCGCTTTCCTTTATCAAGAAAAACATTATGCCATTCGTCATCATTCTTTACAAAAACGGCATTAAGGTCTTTACTTTCGCCCATAATTTTATCCCCAATTCTCAATCCATGCTCTGTCATTCCACCTTTTGCGAATTTTCTTTCCTTTGCTCCATCCATATAGTGTGTAATATCGCTTAAATCAGTTGATGCCCGTGTGCTTTTTGCAACAACCCACGCAGGAACTTCTTTTTTACGATTTGTAATTGAATTTAATTCTTTTGCATGGTGCATAACCTCTTTAATCTTGCTTTTAAGCATTTGATAGTTTTCAGAATCAATTTTGCCACCTTTCTTCAAAAGTAAAATTTTCAATACTTCGGGATGTTCTTTAACAAATTGCATAGCATCTTGTGTGCTAATTGTATTTTGCATTCCCATTGGCGAAAAACGACCTCTGTTTTCATTTTGTGCCTCTGCTACTGCACGTTTTATCTTTTCTAAATCTGCATCGCTTATTTGTACTTGATTTTGGTTAATATCGCCACCTTCACCATACGAATCATAAAATTTCCAACCCTTTGGCAAACTTGATTTTATCCAATCTATACTACCTTCCGTAGCAACGAACTTTTTGGTAACATTATATAGATAATAATATGGTTTTGATGAACTTTCGTAATCTACTAAAATAACAAAACTTGTTTCACCAAATCTATCTTTTTGTGTAAAATCACTTCTTTGTTTAAGATATATTAAATCATTTACATTATATTTTTTTGGTAATTTTTTATTTTCAAAATACAATTTCTCAAATTCATTTCCTTGTTTATCAGTAATTGTTTCATCTATACTATATCCAACGCTATTATAATTTTTGTCATTATTATTATTTACTATAAAGAAATGCATTGATTCGGCTACGCCACCACCTTCAAATCTCATTGATGTTTGACCACCTTTGCCATAATTAGTTTTTTTTTTATGACTTAAAATACCACCATGACCATAATTGTTTGAAAAAACATACATTATTCCATCGTGATTAATTACATTGTAATCATAACTCAAAGCACTATCCCATGCTGATTCATAATCTTTGGAAACCCAATTAGGAACATCTTCATATCCCATTCCTTCAAGATAGCCAATTAAATCATCGTTTCTTTCTCTTTCTTCATCATCTGCACGTTCTTCTGCCATTCTCTCAACTTCATCACTATCTAAATCGGGATTATCGTATTCAATATCTTCTCGGTATCTGTCCACATCTTCACTATACATTACTCTTTGGGTAACATCATCAATGTAGATATGGTTTCGCCAAAAGTCAAATCCTAATTCACCTAATTGTTCTTCTATTTCATAAACAATATCCGATTCATCGTTTCCATCAACAACAAACATCAAACTTTCGGCTACGTTTTTATAATCATCATTTCCCGTATCACCTACACGCTCCATAAGAACTTCCATTGGTATATTTTGTTCATCTGCAACTTCCATTATATCATAGATTTCTTGAAAATCAGATTCACTCATATATTCTGATGCTAACGAAGATGGAATGTATTCATAATCATGTACTGCCCATTCCTCACGAACTTCACCATCATTATATTTTTGGTTTAATTCATCTAACATTTCTTGAATGCCTTCCATTAAATCAGAGGCATTTGAATAATCAGAAAAATCAAACCATCTTCCTTCTAATCTTCCGTTATTGTAATCGCTTAAAGATGCGACATATATTTTTGGATTTTCCATTTCGTTCTATGTATTAAATTACATTCCTCTACGCATTCTCATACGTTCTTCGATTGTACCACCATGTGCTTTTTTTCTTGAACTCACGGAAACTTCGTACTTTTCACGCTTATTGTGTCTGTTATGGTCTTGATGCCAACTTCTGTTATAAACCCCACCACCTCTTTTGAATTCTTCTACTTCACGGATTTTATTGTAAAGTTCTTGGTCATAAATCTCATCAAATTTTGTGTCTTTGTCAAAAATTCTACCCCCACCAATTGTTTCAAATAAAGGGTATTCATCGCTATCTGAAAATTCGGGTAACTCACGCATTTGTTCTTCAAGTTCATAACTTACTTGCTCAAATGGTTCTAATCCACCATTTAGATATGTTTGCCAAATCCCATCTTCTATTGCACTTATCATTTCATCTTCATCTTCAAAATCTTCTCTTTGATAACCCAAAGTATCTAACCACTCATCTTCACCCATAGCATCCATGTATCGCTCTAAAATACCATCGTAACTTGTTGCGTAATCATAGTAAGTTTTATTAACGGGAACTACAACGCTACCCGTTGCACCTTTGAATCCATCCTCATGGTGAAATATGTCATCTAAAAAGTAAAAATCATTATCTCTACGACCAATTAATTTATTGTATTTATCTCTTTTTCTTCCTTCAACCCCACCACCTTTACCGAATTCCGAAAATTCTTGACTGATTCCTATTTTACGCAATTCCTTATTGCTTATAGCCATTTTAGTTGCTACGACACCATTTCTTGTATAGTAATCTATATCTTCTCTCTCTAAATAGTTAGTGAAAGTTTCTCTGTCATTTGGATTATCGAATTTATATCCATGAACATAACCTTTTCTTCTTTGGTCTGAACTTACCCCACCACCTTCTGAGAATCTATATATAGTTCTTAAATAATGTCTATAAGCATCTAAGTAACTTTCATAACTTTGCATCAATGATGAAACCATTGCCCTATCGGTCTTTACAATTTGCATAAATATCAATCCATGATTGCCAACACTTAAAGTAATTTTACCATCTTTTTTAAGTAGTTCTAATTCTTTTTTCGCTTTTTCTTCTGACATTTCAACCCCACCACCTTCATCAAATCTACTGCCACCTTTATTCGTAAGTATTCGCAATTTCCATTCCACAAAATCTTTTTTCATTTCTTCTTCAGAACGACCATTTCTTTCGCCTAAATCATATAAATATGCGATTTCATCTACGGAATAATTTTTTCGTTGTTCTTCGTAATCATTGTTGAATTTTTCTATCCAATCTTGTTTTGTTGATAATCTTCTCCGATTTCCTACCCCACCACCACCACCAAACATTGTAGAATTAACGCTTGATGAACTCATATTACTTTGAGTAATGTTATATCCTTGTGTCGCTCCCATTGTCATTCCACCATAACTATATTTAGACAATAACTTGTCAATATCTGAACGCAACTTAATTAAGAACTCTTTTTGGCTATCCTTATCGAATTTACCCAATGATTCAGCGATTGAACTCAATAATGCAGATGTATCAATAACAACACGCTTTACGATTGTTTTTGTTTTTGCCTTTACTTTTTCTTCTACCTTCTTCTCAACTTCTTTTTTCTTTTCAGTTGCAGATTCTTTTGGCATTG
>Ga0114979_10000964_pt1 | contig 19053 bp, 15 predicted proteins | sample S_140625_EF_Meta_FD_87315 | JGI IMG/M metagenome (GOLD analysis project Ga0114979, IMG submission 87315) | Freshwater microbial communities from Lake Simoncouche, Canada to study carbon cycling - S_140625_EF_MetaG | ecosystem: Environmental > Aquatic > Freshwater > Lake | place: Lake...
CCTGCACGCGGTGGTTCTTCCCGTGGTACTACCAAGGTTAAATCATCTGGCGAATTTACCGCTGCACTAATTGAAGCCTTTAAATTCGATACCAAGGCGCTAGTTGAACAAGAGATCCGTGGCGCAGAAATTGAATGCGCAGTTCTCGAGATAGATGGCGTTGCCAAAGCTTCCCTGGTTGGTCAAATAAGGATTGATGCGAAATATGAGTTTTACGACTTCGAAGCAAAGTATCTAGATGGTGCAACCACTATCGAACTTCCGGCGCCAATCGATCAGAAGATAAGCGATGAAATTCGCGCTAAAGCAGTCGATGCCTTTATCTCACTTGGCTGTTCCGGTTTAGCGCGCGTGGACTTTTTCTTAACTCCAAATAACGAAGTGATAATCAACGAGTTAAATACGATGCCTGGATTTACCGCGACATCGGTCTTCCCAAAGATGTGGGCGGCTACAGGTGTTGGATATACGGTTGTGATAAGCCACTTATTGCAGAGTGCGCTAACCCGCAATAACGGTGTACTCGGAAATTAAAGGCTGATCAGTAAGTAACTGGGCAGGTCAAAGTGCGTGTAATACCTGCAACTGCCTGAACCTTGGACAAGATAGTGCGGCCAAATTCTTCCATTGAAGGAGCTTCTGCGCGCATGATCACATCGTAAGGACCGGTCACGCCTTCAGCGAGCGTTACTCCTGGGATCGCCAAGACAGATTTCGCGACACTGGAAGCTTTACCGACTTCAGTTTGAATCAAAATAAACGCTTGAACTGACATTGTGGTTAAACCTTTCTCGTGAACGCTTCGTCTTTGAAGATGAATATAAAGGTACTCCTACTTGCATTGATGTTCTAGTCTTGGCGCTATGACAGATCGTTCGGGAGCGCTCACTGAAGCGCAGGTGATTGCGCGGCTCCGTGAGATTTTTGCCAGTAGCGATCCCAGGATTAAAGTTGGTATCGGCGATGATGCCGCAGTTGTGGCTGGCGCCAAGATCCAAGTAATGACGACAGATATGGCAGTGGAAGGTGTGCACTTTCGCACTGATTGGTCGAATGGATTTGAGATTGGTCGCAAAGCTACTGCCGCAAATACTGCTGATATTTTGGCGATGGGTGCGGTTCCAGATTATTTACTGGTCGCCGTGGCACTTACCGGATCCGAAAGTATGGAATGGATTAGCGATCTGGCGCACGGAATTAAATTTGAAGCAGATCTGGCTGGCGCACACGTTGTCGGCGGCGATGTTTCGCGTGGCGATCAGGTAGTAATCTCGATAGCTGCATTTGGTTCTGTCGAGACACCAATTTTGCGATCAGGTGCAAAGCCGGGGGATGGTATTTATCTTTCATCGCTTACCGGATGGTCAGCTGCTGGACTTGCACTTCTAAAATCTAATGCGACGGTAACCAGCGAAGTAATGAAGAAAGCGCTGCGCGAATTTAAATCTCCAACTGTCGATTATGGATTTGACGCAACGGGTGCCAGTTCGCTCTGTGACATAAGCGATGCCCTTGCGATCCAAGCGGCGCAAATGGCAGAGAGCTCAAAGGTCGCTTTTAGTTTCGATTTATCCAAGATTGAAGGCGCTTCCGAATTTGTAGAACTTGAAACCCTCGCTCGTGAATTAGGAATTGATATCTGGCGCTGGGTTTTTGCTGGGGGAGAGGATCACGCTCTCTTAGCCACTGGCTTAGATCTACCTGGAATTTTGGTTGGGGAAGTTATCGCCGGTTCTGGTATCAAAAATCTTCCAGCGGGCGTAGAAGCTGTCACTTGGCGACACTTTAATTAACACTTTTGCATTTTTATGCACCGATAGTCATTTTCTTTTCACTAAAAATTAAGCGCGGTGGGATTGCTAAAGATCTAAGCGGGCGATATTTTTAAGACATGAAACGCACCCCATTTATCGCCGGCGTATCTTCAATATTTCTCTTTGTAGCAGCTGTTGTAATTGGACAGCCAAGTGCAAATGCAAGTGTGACTCTTCCCAAAGATGCACTTCAACCTTGCGTTGTCGCACCCGCTCCGTATTGCATTGAATCTGTAAGTGTCACTCCAGCTGGTGCAAAAGCAATTTTACTTGCGTGGGTTGCAGATGGTGCAGCGGGAGCAATCGCTGGAAACACCACAGGTGTTGTTGCAGGTACAAAAGTTCTCACCGGACGTTGGACTGCAGAAAAAGCCTTCGCTAGCGAAAATTATGATGGCCTCTACATTGAAGCAAAAGCGGCTAATGATTTTGTTCCCTGGATATATGTAGATGCCATGCCTACCTACTCTCCTGGAAATAAGGTCTCGCTAGCTGCAACTACTAATAGCCTCACAACACCGGTAAATCTCAACGCCGATTCTGCAATTACCGTTAAGTTGCGTATTTCTGATTTTAAAGTTGGTGTGACATATGGGATCGCTACTGAGGCGACGCTAGATGTAGTAGCGGGGGCAAGTGGTAATACTTTTGAGTTAACTGGTTATCCCGTAAAAGTGCCACAAGCTAAAAGTTCCAAGGATTGTAAAGGTGATACCGGCATTGCATCAGCTATTGTGACGCAGTTCCAAACAGTTATAGTTCCTTCCAATGATCCATTAGGATTTTCCTTTGAAGGTGGCAGTGGAAAAATTTACGTAGGATCAAATGGGCTCTGCAACTTATCTACTCCGGTTTGGAACGCTGAGAAGAAATCATTGAGTTACAAGGCATCTGCGCCTCGACTTGCCCCAGATGGCACAACGGTAAATACCGGTTTTTATTACGCAACTATTTCTGCCGCCGATGCGCTGGCACTTTGGGGAATCAAGAAAGCTGAAGATGCGGCATCAGCACTCATAATTTCAATTAAAACAACTGCCACGGGATCGACCGCGGCGACTAAAACAGTGGCGGTTAAGAACGGGCGCATAATTATCCAAGTATTCGGTTTTGAATTCCCCGATCCACTCTTAGATATTGCCTTGAATCCGAGTTATGACGCGATGTCTTCCTCTGCCGCCGCCGCTACTAATATGTCAGCGCAAGGCACTGTAAAGAAGAGTCCGACACCAACGCCGAAAGCGACAGTTAAGGCAACGACGATTTCGTGCCTCAAAGGAACGGTTTTAAAGAAGGTAACTGGCATTAAGCCAACTTGCCCAACGGGTTATAAGAAGAAGTAACTAACTTCTAAGCGAAATGCTTAACGAGTTACTTTGCCGGCCTTAAGGCAAGATGTACAGACATTTTTGCGCTTAGTGCTTCCGCTAACCAGCGTCTTGATGCGCTGAATATTTGGATTCCAGCGACGACGGGTCTTTACCTGTGAGTGGGAAACTTTATTTCCGAAGCTGGGCCCTTTGCCACAGATATCGCATGTTGATGCCACAGCAGTACTCCTTTTAATTTCAAATCTCTTGAGCCAGAACCCATTTGCGCCCCGGCGGGAATGCAGAGGTCAATAGTAGCGACAACGCCATCCTCACGCTAATTCGCTCCAATTCAGGCGAGAATGGGACACATGGCCGGCCTCGACTCCAAATTGGTAAATGTCGTTGGCGACCGCACTGCGAAAGTCCTAGATTCCGTCTTCGGATATAAGACCCTGTCGGATCTAATTCATCACTACCCACGTAGATACTTAGTGCGTGGTGAGTTAAGTGATATCGCTGAATTGAAAGAGGGGGATGAGGTAACCGTGCTTGCCGAAATCTTCAGCTCAACCTCGCGAAAGTTGCACGCGCGCAAAGGCAGCATCCTTGAGGTAATTGTTACCGATGGAAGTTCCAAGATGTCGCTTACCTTCTTTAACCAAGCCTGGCGCGAGAAAGAGTTACGCGTCGGCAGACAAGGGCTCTTCGCCGGCAAAGTTGGAGTATTTAATGGCAAGCGTCAATTGGCTCATCCTGATTACGAAATGATTCCTGATGGTGATGATGTCGATTCGGCAGTTGCTGACTTTGCTGGCAAATTTTTGCCGATGTACCCCGCTAGCGCAAAGTTGCCATCTTGGAAGATAGCCCAATGTATTAATTTGGTTATCGACGGCTTAGATGAAATAACAGATTTCATACCTGAAAAGATCTTAACTGAGCGGGGATATCCAACTCTGCAACAAGCGATAGCGCAGATTCATAATCCGGTTGATCTAGATAGCGCTGAAAAATCGCGCGAGCGAATCACCTTTGATGAGGCGCTCTTGATGCAATTACTTCTCTTAGAACGGCGCGCACAATTGCGCGCGCTTAAGGCAACATCAAGGCGAGCCACGAGTTCCGGAATTCTTACTGCATTTGATGCTGCGCTACCTTGGCAGCTAACTGCTGGACAGGTACAAGTAAGCCGAGAGATCGAAGAAGATTTAGCTGCCCCTTATCCGATGCATCGCCTTTTACAAGGTGAAGTAGGTTCTGGTAAAACAGTTGTTGCACTTCGCGCAATGTTGGCCGTGATAGATAGCGGAGGACAAGCGGCGCTGCTGGCACCAACTGAAGTGTTAGCTGCCCAGCATCTGCGAACTATCGAGAAGTTATTGGGACCACTGGCACAAGGTGGGATGCTCGGAGGCGTTGAAAACGCAACGCAAGTAACTTTATTAACTGGTTCGCAGAGCGCTGCAGCGCGCAAGGATGCAATGGCACTTGCCGCATCTGGCCAAGCCGGCATCGTAATAGGCACGCATGCCTTACTTAGTGAAGCTGTTGCCTTTGCTGATCTAGGACTAATTGTTGTTGATGAGCAACATAGATTCGGTGTGGAACAAAGAGATGCCCTAAAAAGTAAGGCAGTCAATCCTCCGCACCTCTTAGTTATGACCGCGACTCCGATTCCACGAACTGTGGCAATGACAGTATTTGGTGATTTGGATGTTTCAACTCTGCGCGAACTACCTTTAGGTCGCCAAGCAATTACGACTCACTTGGTTCCAACTTTAGAGAAGCCAACATTTCTAGATCGCACGTGGGAGAGAATTAGAGAAGAGATTGCGCAAGGTCATCAGGCTTATATTGTCGCTCCACGAATTTCCGCGGGTACTTCAGAAGATGCCGATCTTGATTTCTTATACGGGGAGAATTCACCCGATATTGCATCAGTTGAAGAATTAGGGCCAAAGCTCCAATCTGGGGCGTTAAAAGGGTTACGGATTGCTCCATTGCACGGCAGACAGAGCGGTGAGTTAAAGAGCGCAACGATGCAGGCGTTTGCCGCAGGAGAAATAGATGTCTTGATCTCTACCACCGTTATCGAAGTTGGCGTAGATGTCCCAAATGCAACTGTGATGGTGATTATGGATGCCGATCGATTTGGCGTATCGCAACTGCATCAATTACGTGGCCGAGTTGGACGAGGAACTTCACCTGGGCTCTGCCTCTTGGTTACTTCAGCGCCCGGTGAAAGTACTGCTCGAGAGAGATTAGATGCGGTGAGTAAAACTCAAGATGGCTTTGAACTCTCACGAATTGACTTAGAACAACGTCGCGAAGGCGATGTACTTGGTGCTACGCAATCAGGATCTCGTTCGCATCTGCGTTTATTGCGAGTCTTGCGTGATGAGTCTTTGATTGAGAGCGCTCGCCAAATTGCGGCAGATCTTTTGGCAGAGGACCCAGATTTAACTAGTTATCCTTTGCTCAAAGAAGAATTGAGAAAGTTGCAAGCAGATGCGGCTGCAGAATTTATAGATAAGGGTTGAGTGAATGCGAATTATCGCGGGAAGTGCCAAAGGTAGGAATATTGCATCAGTGGCCTCAGCTACTCGACCAACTTCAGATCGGGCACGCGAAGCACTCTTTTCGACTTTAGCCTCTGAATTTGGCGACTTTGAAGGGTTAAACGTTCTGGATTTATTTGCAGGCACAGGTGCGATCGCACTCGAATCCCTATCTCGTGGTGCGGCGCTGGTGCATGCGGTTGAGAAAGATGAGCAAGCGCAGAAAAGTATCGCCAGTAATTACGAGGCGATTAAATCTGCACAGTGCCCGGGCACCTTTCATCTATTTGGCATGAGCGTTCATCGCTTCTTGCAAGATCCACCGGCGGCTAAGTACCACTTTATTTATATTGATCCACCATATGAGGCAGAAGATTTAGATGTTGTTGAATCTTTAACTCAACTACACGATGGTGGCTTCTTACATGCGCAAGCGCTGATAGCAATCGAAAGAAATTCAAGGGTCAAGGAAATTTCCTGGCCACATGGTTATATTGCGCTCCGTGAAAAAAATTACGGCCAAGCGACCATTTTCTACGGGGCTCCAGCCGAAATTGAGCCTGAGAATGGATAAGGTTTCAAATCGTTGCTAGCGTTTGGCCTATGAAGCGCGCCGTATGCCCTGGATCTTTTGATCCGATCACCTTTGGGCACATAGATATTATTGAACGCGCCAGCGAACAATTTGATGAAGTTGTGGTTGCAGTTCTGGCTAACCGGACCAAAGCATCACTGTTTACAGCGGATGAACGTATGGAAATGATTCGCCAAACGACTGCTCATTTCAAGAACGTCAAGGTTGATTCTTGGCACGGTTTATTGGTGGACTACTGCAAGGCAAATTCAATCCAAGCGATTGTAAAGGGGCTGCGGGCAGTTACTGACTTTGATTATGAGTTGCAGATGGCGCAAGTAAATTTACAAGGCTCAGGGGTTGAAACTATGTTTATGGCCACAGCACCTGCTCATTCATTTCTTTCATCATCAATTGTTAAGGAGCTTGCGCACTTCGGTGGCGATGTCTCATCAATGGTTCCAAGCATCGTCAATGATGCGCTAAGAGCTCGAGTAGCAGGGAAGTAAAATGGACTCAATCGAAAAACTAAACACCGCAATCACTCTCGTTGAAGAAGCTCGGGGTGTTCCGCTTTCTGCATCTTGTGTCGTGCACCGCAGCGAAATGTTGGAGATTCTAGATGGCGCTCGGGAATCTCTGCCACAAGATCTTTTCCGTGCTGAAGAAATTCTTACTAAGCGCGATTCTTTAATGGAGGAAGGTCGCTCTAGTTCTGAGCAGATGATTGCATCTGCGCGCGAAGAAGTAGCGCGTATGATCGAACAGACTGCAATTGTGCAAGCCGCGCGCGATGAAGCCCAAAGAATTCTCGATGATGCGCGGGTGCGAGCCGCTGATGAGCGCGCAGAAGTAGAGAGTTACATCGATGGCCGACTTGCTACCCTTGAAGTTATTCTCAACAAGACAATGGACGCTGTTGCTCGTGGGCGCGATCGCTTAGATGGAGCCAATGATAAAGATGTACTCTCGCAATTAGCCAACGATAAATAATTCTGCGCAAAGCCAACCCAAAGAGTCAAAATGAACCGCGCATCTCAAGTATTTCAATTTAGCACCCATGAACTCCCTCGTCGGGCCGGTGAGATGAAGGAGTATCAGCTAGACCTGGAAATCCTTGAACCAGTGGGTGTGCCGCTAGTTGCTGTTCCAGCGGGTGATCTAATTGAAGTAGATATGCGCTTGGAATCCGTTGCTGAGGGAGTTTTGTTAAGCGCAGATATATATGCGGTGGCTAAGGGCGAATGTATTCGCTGCCTAGATCCTGTTGAGATTACCGTTGAACGAAAGATTCAGGAGCTATATCGCTACGAACCTACTAATGAGAGAGGTGGGAAGCGAAAGAAGCACTCACCGCGCGCGGATAATTCCGATGAAATTGACCTGGATGCAGTCGATGAACTTTGGCTCGATGGAAATGAGATGAATTTAGAGATTCCCATTCGCGATGCTGTCGTACTAGATCTGCCGGTAAATCCGCTCTGCTCCGAAGATTGCCTTGGGCTATGTCCAGATTGTGGCGAGAAGTGGGAGAAGTTGCCAGAAGGCCATGCCCACGAGGTGATCGACGCTCGCTGGGCTGGGCTGACAGGCTTGGATTTTAAGAATTCGGATGAATAAGGGATACTTCACCCAGTAAGCCTTGAGCACGCTTTGCCCGAGGTAAGTTGAGATTAAGGACGATTACCGTGCCAGTACCAAAGCGAAAGATGTCGCGTTCAAAGACGCGCTCGCGCCGCAGCATGTGGAAGACAACTGCAGCATCACTTGCCGCATGCCCACAGTGCCAACAGCCAAAGTTGACCCATACGGCTTGCCCAACATGCGGAACATATAACCGCCGTCAGGTACTAGAGGTCTGATCTGTACTCACCTTTAACTTCGCAACTCGGGATTTCTATCTCTCCCGAATTGCTCGAGTTAGCTTTTACCCACCGCTCTTTTGCTTATGAGACTGGATTAAAAGATACCAACGAACGTCTGGAATTTTTAGGCGATTCGGTACTTGGTTTAATTGTTACAGAAGAACTTTATCTACGTTATCCAGATTTAGATGAATCGCGTTTATCTCCACTGCGCTCTGGAATTGTAAATATGCGCGCGCTCGCAGATATTGCGCGCACCTTAGATCTTGGTAAATATATTCGCCTTGGAAAAGGTGAAGAGGTAACCGGTGGTCGCGATAAGAATTCACTTCTTGCAGATGCCCTAGAAGCCCTGATTGGCGCTATCTATTTAGAACTCGGTTTCGCGAGCACAACAAATGTAGTTCGCTCCTTGATTAAAGAGACTTTAGAAAGTGCAATGGCAAAAGGCGCAGGTCTTGATGGAAAGACTGCGCTTCAAGAATTGGTCTCATCCCTCGGTAAAGGAACTTTGGAATATCAAGTTACCGAAACGGGACCGGATCACGATAAGAGTTTTACCGCAATAGCAATGGTTTCTGGCGAGGCGATTGCAGAAGGAGTTGGCAAGAGCAAACGCGAAGCCGAACAATCTGCTGCTCGCTTGGCATATGAAATTCTCGCAACCCTCAAGTAGTACTTCACTTGCGCCTTGTCTATAAAGACGCCACCTAAACGGTAGGTTTACGCCGTGTATTTAAAGAGCATAACGCTGAAGGGCTTTAAGTCCTTTGCTTCGACAACCACGCTCCGCCTGGAACCGGGTATTACCTGCGTGGTCGGCCCTAATGGCTCGGGTAAATCAAATGTTGTCGATGCGCTCACTTGGGTTATGGGAGAGCAAGGTGCAAAGTCCTTGCGCGGCGGAAAGATGGAAGATGTCATCTTCGCTGGCACCAGTGGGAGAGCGCCGCTAGGTCGCGCCGAAGTTTCACTAACAATTGATAATACCGATGGCGCACTTCCTATTGATTACACAGAAGTGACTATTTCTCGCATCCTTTTCCGTAATGGCCAGAGCGAATATCAGATAAATGGTGAGGCATCGCGTTTGCTAGATATTCAAGAGCTACTTAGTGATTCGGGTATCGGGCGAGAAATGCACGTGATTGTTGGCCAAGGTCAGATAGATGCAATTTTGATGGCTACACCCGAAGAACGCCGTGGATTTATTGAAGAAGCTGCCGGAGTTTTAAAGCACCGCAAGCGAAAAGAGAAAGCGCTCCGTAAATTAGATTCAATGCAGGCAAATTTAGCGCGCGTTCAAGATTTAACGGTGGAACTACGTCGTCAACTTCGCCCACTCGGTAAGCAAGCTGAAGTGGCAAAGAAAGCGGCGACGATTCAAGCCGATCTGCGCGATGCAAAATTGCGCTTACTAGCAGATGATTACATTTCACTCTCCAAAACCCTTGATGCTGAAGTCGCAGATGAAACTGCGTTACGCGAGCGTCGCTCACTTGTGGAAGCAGAAAATGAGAAAGTACGTTTACGTGAAGAGGCCCTCGATGTCCAAGCCGCATTTGAAAGCCCACTACTAATTGCAGCGCAAGAGAATTTCTATTCTTTAAGTGCGCTACGCGAAAAATTCCGTGGCACACAATCTCTGGCACAAGAGCGCTCTCGATTCTTAGCCGAAGAAGCTGAAGAAGCGCGTAACTCTGGCCGCGATCCACAAGCCCTTGAACAAGAAGCGGCTCTACTGCGTATAGAAGAAGCGCAATTACGTGCGGCAGTAGAAAGTTCTCGAACATCGCTCGCGACGACTACTCAAAAGTTGGCAGATGCAGAAGCGCTTTTAAAAGCTGAGGAAGATAGGATCGCTGCAGCAATGCGCGCTATCGCTGATCAGCGTGAAGGAACCGCCCGCCAAGAAGGCCATATCAAATCTCTAGCGGCGCGCTTAGATGCGATCGCCGAAGAAATTGCTCGCTTAGTTAAAGCGCGCGATGAAGCGCAATCTCGTGCTGAAAGTGCCCAACGTGAGTATTCAACTTACGAGATGGATATAGCCGGAGCCGATGCAGGTGAACTCGGTTTAGACTCTCAATTTGAAGTCGCAAAGAATGGATTGGATCAAGCAAGAGTTGATTTAACAACTTTGGTTGATGCAGAACGCGCTGCAGATCGTGAACGTAACGCCACTGAATCAAAGCTGGAGGCGTTGGAGTTAACTTCGCAATCTCGCGATGGGGGAGCAGCCCTGATTCGTGATTCGCGCGGACTGTCGCTGCTAGGCAGTGTGGCTTCGCTAATAAATATTGATAATGGATGGGAAGCGGCCACTGCAGCAGCGCTGGGAACTCTCTCCGATGCAGTTGTTGTCCGGGATTTGAATTCAGCGGTGAGCGCACTTACAACTCTGCGTAGTGAAAATTTGGGACAAGCCGACGTATTAGTTTACGAACCTGGGTCCCATAAAGCACCGGCAATTCCATCTGGACTTACACCTTTATCTAATTATGTCCGGTCTTCAGAAATTGGAGATTTGCTCGCCTCACTTCTTGATTCAATCGTCGTAGTCGATAGTGCGCGAGATGCTGAATCAATCTTGCGTTCCAATCCAAGCTTGACTGTTGTCACGCGCGAAGGTGACGTTATAACCGCAAAACGTGCCCGAGGTGGTTCTGCATCATCCACGTCTTTAATTGAGATAAATGCACTGATGCAGGATTTAAAAGAGAAATTAGAAGTTTTCACCCATAACTGTGATCGCCTTAAATTTGAGATCGTTACCGCACAGAGTGAAGTTGATTCCAAGCAAAGCGCCTTCGATATCGCACTCTCAAAATTAAACGAATCTGATGCTCGAATTGCAGCACTAACCGAACAATTAGCGGTCTCAGGACAGAATATGAAATCTGCCAGCGCTGAAGTAGAACGGTTAAATCTTTCGATTACCGAGGCGGCTGGCGCAAAGGGTCGCGATGAGAATGAACTTTCAATTGCCTCTGCGCAACTGCATCAACGAGGTACTACTGCAGAACCTGATCACAGCACCGCTGAAAACTTACGCAATCAAGTTTCGCTCGCCCGAACTTCAGAAGTTGAAGCCCGTCTTGCGGTGCGCACAAGTGAAGAGAGAGTTGACTCTCTTTCAGCTCGTGCAAAAGCGCTAGAAGATTCTGCCAGAGCCGAACGCGAAGCATCTGCCCGCGCCGTCTCGCGCCGTGGCGCCCGTGCGCGTGGCGCACTTATTTCATCGGCGATCGCCGAAGCAGCCTATGAGGCACTAATTCATATTGAACGATCAATTGCTAAAGCAGCGACCGAGCGCGCACGATTAGAAGCATCACGTTCTGATCGTGAAGGTGAGACGCTTACCGTTCGTGCCCGTAGTCGCGAGCTGGCAACCGAGCTCGAACAACTCACCTCATCGGTTCATAAAGATGAGATTGCTAGAGCAGAGCAGCGTATGCGCATTGAAGCACTTGAAACCAAGTGCGTAGAAGAATTAGGTGTGGACACAACAACGCTAGTTAATGAATACGGTCCACAAAACGATGTTCCAACATTTATCGAAACCGATGACGGCGAGATAATCGCTACTGAATTGATTCCTTATCGCCGTGACCAGCAAGAGAAACGACTCGCGGCTACCGAGCGATCCCTGACTCTTCTTGGAAAGATTAATCCACTGGCGCTAGAGGAATACAGCGCGCTGGAAGAGCGTTTGAAGTTCCTTGCTGAGCAATTGGAAGATTTAAAGCGCACCAAAAAAGATTTACTCGATATCATCAAAGAAGTTGAAGATCGTGTGCAGAGCATTTTTATTGAAGCATTTGAAGAAACGGCGAAACATTTTGAAGATATCTTCGCGCGTCTCTTCCCAGGGGGTGACGGTCGCCTGATCCTCACTAACCCAGATGATCTTTTAAATACCGGTGTAGATGTGGAAGCCCGTCCTCCCGGAACCAGAATCAAGCGACTATCTCTACTCTCTGGTGGCCAAAAATCACTGACAGCCGTTGCCATGTTGGTTGCGATATTTAAGGCGCGACCAAGTCCTTTCTACGTCCTCGATGAAGTTGAAGCAGCCCTAGATGATGTAAACCTTGGTCGACTACTAGTAATTTTGGAAGAACTTCGTGCAAGTTCACAGTTGATTATTATTACCCACCAGAAGCGCACCATGGAGATTGCCGATGCGCTCTACGGAGTAACCATGCGCGGAGATGGCGTAACAGAAGTTATTTCACAGCGCTTGCGCGATTCTGAATCTGCTTAACTTTTAGGTTTTCGCATGGGAATTTTTAGCAAATTTGTCGCTAAGTTAAAGGGCCAGTCAACTGCTGATCCGCTCGATTGGAAAGTACTTGAAGAAGAGCTACTAGCCGCAGATTTAGGCCCAAACCTAACTGCAGAAATTCTAAAGAGCGCACAGGGCTTAAAGGGTGATGATGCACTTTCTTCACTGACTCAAATTCTTAAGTCACATCTATCAGCTAAGCCGCGCGCGCTATCGGATGCAATCGCAGTGGGTGTGGTTCTCGTAGTCGGAGTAAATGGAACTGGAAAGACGACTTCGGCTGCAAAGTTAGCAAATTTATTAAAGTCATCTGGTTCTTCTGTGATGCTTGCCGCAGGAGATACTTTTCGCGCAGCGGCGGTAGATCAATTGCAAACTTGGGGAGCAAGAATTGGCGTTCCTGTAATTTCGGGTAAAGACGGTGCAGAGCCTGCGGCGGTGGCCTTTGATGCAGCGGTTGCAGCGAAAGAAGCACAAGTTAACTTTTTAATAATCGATACAGCGGGTCGACTACATAATAAAATTGATTTAATGGCCGAACTTGGCAAGGTAAGACGTGTCGTTGAGAAGACTCTGCCGATTAGTGAAGTGCTTCTTGTAATCGATGCAACAACTGGCCAGAACGGCATTGCGCAGGCGAAGATCTTTGCCGAAGCCGTTGATGTCACCGGTTTGATTATTACCAAATTAGATGGAAGCGCCCGCGGTGGGGTCGCCCTAGCGATTGAGAGCGCACTTGATATTCCGATTAAATTTATCGGAACTGGCGAAGGCGAGGGGGATTTTGCTCCCTTTGACCCAAGCCAATATTTGTCTGGCCTAATAAACGACTGAATCCAGAGTCGCTGTAACAAAGTTGTAACACAAGGCGCGCTTTTGTGACCGCGTCTTAACCTATAAAACGAGCCCCTGTAATGCGCGCTAGGCATCTTTGCCCCATCTCAAAGGCGAGGGCTCACACCTTATAAGCGAAAGAAGAAACTAATGGAAGAGATAGCTTTAAATTCAGGCGATACCGCGTGGGTATTGGCAAGTACTGCTCTGGTTCTATTAATGACGCCCGGCTTAGCATTTTTCTATGGAGGAATGGTTCGCGCAAAGAGCGTTTTGAATATGATGATGATGTCAATGATAACTATCGGGATTGTGAGTGCTCTGTGGGTAATTTATGGTTTCGAGCTCGCCTTTGGGCATGAAGCAAATTCACCTTGGTATGGAAATATTTCATTCTCTGGCTTAGGTGGGATGGTAAATGACTTCACAAATAACGGTGGAATTTATCCAATCCCAGTTTTAGTCTTCGTAGCATTTCAATTGATGTTTGCAATTATTACTCCTGCCCTTATTTCAGGTGCAATTGCTGATCGCACTAAGTTCACTGCGTGGGCAGTTTTTGTTGCTGTTTGGTCAACTATTGTTTACTTCCCAGTTGCACACTGGGTATTCGCTTTTGGTAACAAAGTTGGCGATACCGTTACGGGTACGGGATTCCTTGCCGGCAAAGGACTAGAAGACTTTGCAGGAGGAACTGCTGTTCACATTAATGCTGGTGCGGCAGGTCTTGCACTTGCAATAATTTTAGGAAAACGTGTTGGATGGCGCAAAGAAGCGATGCGCCCACACTCACTGCCATTGGTAATGCTCGGCGCCGGTCTGCTCTGGTTCGGTTGGTTCGGCTTTAACGCGGGATCTGCGCTGGCTGCTAATGGAACCGCAGGGCTCGCCTTTATAAATACTCAAGTTGCAGCTGCTGGTGCAGTTCTCGGTTGGTTGCTAGTTGAGAAGGTTCGCAACGGTCATGCAACTTCACTTGGCGCTGCATCAGGCGCAGTCGCCGGTTTGGTAGCAATCACTCCAGCGTGCGCATTTGTTGCCCCTTGGGCAGCTGTTGTTATCGGTCTTATCGCCGGAATCCTCTGCGCGCTTGCAGTGGGAATTAAATATGCACTTGGCTTCGATGACTCACTTGATGTGGTTGCAGTTCACCTCGTCGGTGGAATCTGGGGCTCGCTTTCCATAGGTCTCTTCGGTGCACAGGCTGTAAACAGCCTCGGACTCGACGGAATCTTCTACGGAGGCGGTACAGCTCTACTTGTGAAGCAAGCACTTGGAGTTGGACTAGTAATGGCCTACTCATTCCTCGCAACGCTAATTATCGGATTTATAATCGAGAAGACAATTGGATTCCGAGTAAAGAAGGATGCCGAAGTTGAAGGTATCGATCTCAGCGAACATGCTGAATCTGCTTATGAAATGACTAGCTCATCACGTGGAGGTTCACTGCTATGAAATTAATTACAGCTATCTTAAAACCATTTAAGTTGGATGAAGTAAAAGATGCGCTACAGGCAGCCGGTGTAAACGGTATGACAGTCTCGGAAGCCAGCGGCTTTGGCCGCCAACGTGGTCACACTGAGGTTTACCGTGGCGCCGAATACACCGTCGATTTAGTACCGAAGGTACGTCTTGAGGTACTGGTCGATGATAAAGATGCAGCTGCGATCGTAGATGTAATTGTAAAAGCCGCATCTACTGGATCAATTGGCGATGGAAAGGTTTGGACAACACCGGTTGATTCAATCGTCCGCGTCCGTACTGGTGAACGCGGAACGGAAGCGATCTAACCGAGCAAGTAAGATAGTTACATGGGTACACGTGAGCGGCGGGAACGATCAAACGAGAGCGATCGTCTTTTAAACTCACTCTTTACCGGAGTATCAGGGGTAGCACTCGCCGCGGTCGGTGGTTATGGCCGCGGTGAGTTATCTCCCGGATCAGATTTAGATATTCTCTTTCTGCATAATGGCAGAGTTGATGAAGAAACTCTAATTGAGCTAGTTAATAAAGTTCTCTATCCGCTTTGGGATAAGTCATTCAAAGTCGATCACGCAGTTAGAACGCGCGCGGAAACTCGAGATGCCGCAGGCGATGATTTAAAAGCTGCCCTTGGCCTCTTAGACATTCGCCTAATTTGTGGCGATCCGGATCTGGTAGCCGCGGTACAGCACGATGCCATTGATGATTGGCGCGGAAGGTCGCGCGAAAGATTGCCACAACTTCGTAAATCATTGCAAGAGCGTCATGAAAGAGCTGGCGAACTTGCTTATCTTCTTGAACCAGATTTAAAGGAAGCGCGCGGTGGGTTACGTGACATCACAGCGCTTCGGGCGATATCTCTAAGCGGTGCCGTAACAGTTTCACTCGAGCACGTAAGTAGCGCCGAATCAATCTTGATGAATGCGCGCGAAGCGCTTCATGTCATTACGGGTCGCGATAAAGATCGCCTGCTCTTTCAAGAGCAAGATAAAGTTGCCGAAATTTTGAAATACCGAGATGCAGATGAATTGATGAGCGCGATTGCTCAAGCTGCTCGATCAGTAGATTATTTACTCGAATCTACATGGCATCGCTTCGAGCACCGCGGTAAAGATGGCTTAGGGCGTTTCCTTAAGAAACCACGCACTACTCAAGTATCACCTGGAGTATCAATTGCTCATCAAGAGGTTTCCATTACCGAAGGTTTTGATTTCTCATCTGATCCGGTGATTGGTATTCGAACCGCTGCGATCGCAGCACAAGCTGGGCTTCCAATTGCACCTGCTACTTTGCAACGATTAATGAGCGCTTATTGTGATGGCATCGGCCATCTTCCAAATCCCTGGCCAAGGTCAGCACGCGAGAATTTAATTACCTTAATCGGTGCCGGTCAGCCGATGGTGCACATTTGGGAAGGTTTAGATCAAGAGGAAATACTTTTCCAATGGCTACCTGAATGGCGTGCGGTGCGTTCGCTACCTCAGCGAAATGTGCTACATCGCCACACCGTTGATCGACATATGGTTGAGACCGCGGTTTGTGCTGCTGCACTTACTCGCCGAGTTCACCGCCCCGATTTACTTTTATTTGCTGCCTTATTCCATGACATCGGCAAAGGGACACAGGACGATCACAGCGAACGTGGCGAACAGTTAATTGCTCCCCTTGCCGCCCGAATCGGTTTTTCGGATGCCGACGTCGCAACTTTAAAGCTACTGGTAAAGCACCATCTCTTATTGAGCGCTACCGCGACTAGGCGAGATCTCGATGATCCAGCAACAATTGCATCTGTAATTGCGGTAATTCCAGATTTACAAACTTTAGAACTTTTACACGCACTAAGTATTGCCGATGGCCAAGCCACTGGTAGCGCCGCTTGGAGTATTTGGAAAGAGAGTTTATTGAACGAACTTGTCTCGCGAGTAACTAACGCGCTCACGGATAACACGATCGCTGCGCAACCAATTTTTACTGATGAACAATTGCAATTTGCACGCACTGGGCAGTTAAGGGTTTTAATTGAAGATCGCGAACCGGACTATGCCATTGAAATTATCGCTCCGGATAAACCAGGGTTATTATCCATAGTCGCAGGCGTTCTCAACTTAGCGCGATTCGATGTGCGTTCAGCGCGAACCCAAACTGTTGAAAATAGCGCCGTGATGAAGTGGATTGTTACACCGAACCAATATGCGCCAACAGTTGACGGCTCTTTAATTCACCAGATGATTTCCGATGCACTTAAAGATGCTAGTGAATTAAGCGCGCGAATCGCACAGCGCATTGCAGATTACGCAAGCTTGCCAACGATTCCGGTGCCATCTCCAATCGTCGAGACATTTTTAGATGCCGCAACTAACGCCACAATAATTGAGGTGCGTAGCCACGATCGGCCAGCCCTACTTTTCGGAATCGGTGAGGCGATCACCAGGTGTCAGATCGATATTAAATCTGCAATAGTCACAACTCTTGGTGCAGAGGCGATTGATACTTTATATGTAACCGAGATAGGTGGAGGCGGGTTATCACAGCAACGTGCCCAAGAAGTGGCCGATAGATTAGCGGCGGCCCTGGCGTAGGATGCGGCTCTATGTTTGATTCACTATCGACTAAGTTAACGGGCGCATTTTCCGCGCTTCGCTCTCGCGGCAAAATAAATAGTTCAGATATTGAAAATACTTGTGCCGATATCAGGACCGCATTACTTGAATCAGATGTTGCGCTCTCGGTAGTTGATTCCTTCATCGACCTAATTCGTGAGAAGTCACTTGCGGCGCTTCCCAACCTCCAATCCGGCAGCAATCAAGCCCAGGCAATTTTTGAGATTGTTAACGCGGAATTGATCGAAATACTCGGGGGAGCTGCGCGCCGAATTCGCTTCGCGAAGAATCCACCCACCGTCATTATGTTGGCGGGATTGCAGGGTGCCGGTAAGACAACTCTTGCCGGAAAGTTAGCCAAGTTTTATTTAGATCAAGGCGATACTCCGTTATTAGTTGCATCTGATTTACAACGCCCCAATGCGGTCACACAATTGCAAGTAGTAGGTGAGAGCGTTGGAGTGCCAGTCTTTGCACCAGAGCCAGGTAATGGAGTCGGTGACCCAGTAAAGGTGTCAGAGCAAGCGTTAGTCTTTGCCAAATCAAAGCTTTATAACATGGTAATTATCGATACCGCTGGCCGCTTGGGTGTAGATCAAGAGTTGATGCGGCAGGCGATCAATATTCGTAACGCAGTAAAACCCGATGAAATCCTATTTGTAGTCGATGCCATGATTGGTCAAGATGCGGTGCGGACTGCCAAGGCTTTCCAAGATGGCGTTGGATTCGATGGCGTCGTATTAACTAAGTTAGATGGCGATGCCCGAGGCGGCGCTGCGCTATCAATCGCAAAGTTAACTGGCCAGCCGATTATGTTTTCGTCAAACGGTGAGAAGTTAACTGATTTCGATATCTTCTATCCAGATCGTATGGCTTCACGCATCCTCGGAATGGGGGATGTGGCAACTCTTGCTGAACAAGCAAAGAAGGCGCTCGACACTGATTCATCGGCCAAGATGGAAGAGAAGTTTGCACGCGGCGATGATTTCACCTTGGAAGATTTCTTAGAACAGTTAGAAGCTATGTCCAAGATGGGTTCGATGTCGAAATTGCTGGGAATGTTGCCAGGGGCCGGTGCGATGAAGAAACAGATCGAAAACTTTGATGAATCTGAAATAGTGCGTACTAAATCGATCGTTCAATCAATGACGCCACTTGAGCGGCAAGATCCCAAAGTTTTAACTGGTTCAAGGCGCGCTCGTATCGCCCTCGGTGCTGGGCGTAAAGTTCAAGATGTAATTTCGCTAGTAGATAAATTTTCTGCGGCGCAGAAAATGATGCGTCAGATGCGCAATGGTGGTGGCATGCCGCCCGCGATGGCGCAGAGCATGGGTATGCCCGCCGGAATGGGAGCGGGCCCAGTATCTTCAAAGAAGAGTCAGGCGCCAGCCAAGAAGAAGTCGAAATCGGGCAATCCCGCTAAACGGGCTGCGGAAGAACGCGGATAAGCGCTCAATTTCGTATCTACACGCCTTAATGGCAAGATTAGCCTCCTGTTGAAGGGCCCTCTACCCCTACAACATCCATATCCAAAGTTGGATCTAGCAAGTGCGCACCCCGCTGCACAAGTTATAGATTCGACACACTTTTTAGGAGCACCATTTCTTTGTCTACAAAAATTCGCTTAATGCGCATGGGAAAGATCCGCACACCATTTTTCCGCATCGTCGTAACAGATTCACGTAAAGCACGTAACGGACTTTCAATTGAAGAAATTGGTCGTTA
>Ga0114979_10000966_pt1 | contig 19030 bp, 16 predicted proteins | sample S_140625_EF_Meta_FD_87315 | JGI IMG/M metagenome (GOLD analysis project Ga0114979, IMG submission 87315) | Freshwater microbial communities from Lake Simoncouche, Canada to study carbon cycling - S_140625_EF_MetaG | ecosystem: Environmental > Aquatic > Freshwater > Lake | place: Lake...
AGCAATTCGGCCTGCACCTTTTTCAATGCCTGCACAAAGTTTTTCCGGGTCCTCGGCACAAGGTCCTTGGCAAAACCAATTGAGGAAACAAATAAAAGACTTAAAGTTAACGTTTTGAACATAAAAAAAACCTCCTGTAAAAATCCTATCTTGATAAGAGTTCACAGGAGGAATCTGCCATTCTCAAGAGAGAATCAGCCAGCTAGACTTTAGTTTCCGATCAATGCAATCAACTGAGCAATCAAAAGTGATACAACACTCATGACCTTAATTAGGATACTGACACCTGGACCTGAAGTGTCTTTGAATGGATCACCGACCGTGTCACCAACAACCGCCGCTTTATGAGCATCGGAACCTTTCGGATGTCCTGGGAGCCCGCCCTTTTCAATAAATTTTTTCGCATTATCCCAAGCACCACCGGCGTTCGCCATGAATAATGCCATAGTGGCACCCACAGCAAGGGAACCCGCTAGAGCTCCTGCAAGTGCTGCAGGACCTAAAACAAAACCAATAATCACAGGTGCAAGCACCGCGATAAGTCCAGGAATAATCATTTCTAGAAGTGCCGCTCGAGTAGCAATGTCCACAATTCGCGCCGGTTCAGGTTCTGCTTGACCCTGCAATAAACCTGGAATTTCTTTAAACTGTCTGCGAATTTCTTCAACGATGGCGCCTGCCGCACGACCCACGGCCATCATGGTTGTTGAACCCACTAGGAAGGGAAGAATCGCACCTAACAATAACCCAATCAAAACACCAGAGGTCGTAAGGTCCAAAGAGATCGCAGCCATACCTGCTTTCGCACGGACATGATTTACTTCCATGTTAAAAGCAGAAAACAAAGCAACGACTGTTAAAATCGCAGAACCAATCGCAAAACCTTTACCGATGGCTGCAGTCGTGTTTCCGACTGAATCCAGTTCGTCCGTGATGGCACGAACTTCTTTTCCAAGCCCCGACATTTCAGAAATTCCACCAGCATTATCTGCGATGGGGCCGTAAGCATCCACTGTCATCACAACAGCTGTTCCTGCAAGCATTCCCACAGCAGCCAGTGCGATTCCGTAAAGACCCAATGCCGAATCTGCAAAATACGCAGCTGCCACAACAATCAAAGTTGGGATCGCAACTGATTCCATGCCGACGGCAAGTCCACGAATAATTCCTGTTGCAGGACCCGTTAGATTAGCAGTGGCAACAAGTCTGATGGGTTTAGCTGCCGTGTAATATTCTGTGATCAGACCAATCAAAGCACCACCGATGGCACCACTGGCAAGAGCCAAAGTCACACCTTGAGAGACACCTAAAGTCGGCATCAAGAAATAGCTCACGATGGTGAGCAGCACTGCAGGAATCATCAATGACAAACGAAGCACAACAGCGGGACGCATATTTTTAAGTAAGCGAGTGATGAAAATCACAGCCAGTGAAATAATCAAACCGACAGCAGATAAAAACAAAGGAAGACCCACAGCCATTTGGCGCAGTTCAACTTCGGCGGCCTGAGGCATCAAAGATTGAATGCCTGCTGCTGGGATTGTCAAGGCGATGGCCATTGCTGCAACAATTGCTGCCACCATGGATTCGTAAATATCTGCACCCATGCCAGCCACGTCACCAACATTATCACCCACGTTATCTGCAATCACTCCAGGATTTCTTGGATCATCTTCAGGTATTCCTTCAATGACTTTTCCTGCGATGTCGGCACCCACGTCAGCCGCTTTTGTGTAAATTCCGCCACCGATACGAGCAAAAAGAGCAATGGATGAAGCCCCCACTGCGAAAGCGTGAAGCACAGTTCCCACATTTTCTTGACCTTGATAAACAAGAAACAAAGCACCAAGACCGATTAAACCAAGGCCTGCAACGGACAAACCCATCACAGCTCCACCATCCAGTGCAATCAAAAGTGCGTTGGGCTTAGATCCCAAATTGGCAGCTTGAGTTGTGCGCACGTTTGCAAAAGTGGCTGCTTTCATTCCGAAGAATCCCGCAAGCAAGCTGAGGAATGCACCCAGCACAAACCAAACAGCGGATTCAACACCCAAGGCAAACCAAAGAGCGACAGCTACAATCAGTGCGTAGACAGCTAAAACTTTATATTCACGAACTAGAAAAGCCATGGACCCTTCACGGATATAGGAAGCGATTCGGTTCATGGTTTCATTTCCAGAGGGTTGCGCTTTGACTCGGAAGTAAAAAACAAGGGCCACGAAAAGACCAACGAATCCAGAAATTAGAGGCAAAAGTGCGTATGAGGACATGATTTAAAAATCCTTTCAGCTAAAGACATTTATACGGAGCCAATGTTGATACAGGGGCCCGACAAGGTTCGTCCACTTTTAACGCAAAGCTTTAGGATTTATAAACTTCTTAGGAAGCCTGTTTTTTCGCGACTTTAGGAGCTGCAGAACTTTGATCATCTTTAGGAGCTGCAGAGCTTTGATCATATTGATCAATCAATGAGTTCAGATGATTCTGAGCTTTGTAACGACTTAGACCTTCCACTTCATCTTTTCGAATGTGGACTTCACCCACACCTTGCCTGATGAGCCGATCTTTTTGGTTCTCCTGAAAAACGGACCCTTTGGGAGTATAAAGAATATACTTTTTATTTGTTGGCAAATAAATGAACAAGTTAAATTCCAATGGCTTCCCGGGTTCAATTTCTGATGTTTTGACTGAGGCCATCGAGGCCTCGGAGGACACTCCCACTTTCACTTGAGCGTCTGCGAAAGGGAAAAAGGCCATGGCCACCTCATCCCCTTTATGAACGGATTTTCTTAGAAATTGAGCGTACTCAAGAGCCCACCCTTCAAAATCCACCCTTTTCACTTTGACTTGCATGTTCCCATCATTTTGCACGAGCTCACCAGCCTCAGCTAAAAATTTCATCAGCCGAACTCTGATAAGGTCAACAAACTCATCATCAATCTTTTTATCTTTTCCAAGTGCTGCCACAAGATAGCCGCTAAATTTTGGACTTTCCACAATGATACACGCCAAGTGCGTATTATCCTCGAGGTGACTTTCGATGTGACCCTCACCCACAATGGTGGTTTCCTCGATTGTTTTATTCACGCCTTTTACAAAAATTGAATCTTGATTAAAAATACTATCGGACTTTATTTTTGTTACCCCTGTCGGTATCCGAGATTGATATTTTTGTTTTTTTAAATTTTGTGAATTTAAAGTCTGTGCATCACTTGATTTTGAAGGGTCAAAATGGGGCGAGGAGGGATCATTTGAATCCTGTTGATCGGGGTTATAACTCCCATCCTTTCGGCCTTTAGCTCTGCCGATCATGATGTCATTTTTGTTTTTTTCACCTGGATTTAAAGCCAACGATCCTTCTGCTTTTTTTGAAACAGGAACCCAGAGATCACCCTCTGCATCCGTCGACGGACCTGGTTGTTGTAAGTCTTTTCCATCCGCAGCTTTCGCAGGCCGCTGGTTCATCGAGCCCGCATGAGCAATCCCTGAGCTTTTCATAGCGCCAGGATCAGATTTTGAATTGAAAGCTGAACCACGATAGGCCGGTCCTTGTTGACTGCCCGGGTTATTTGAATTTGATGAATTTAAATGATTGAGAGCGCCTTCATCTGATTCTGAATCATCATCGTTTAATTGCGCTAATAATTTTTCGGCGAGATCTGAATGAGGTTCTTGTTGTGGAGACTCTCCCGATTGAGCTTTTACATTAACAAAACCCGCACCAGACTTACCTGACCCATTTTTAATTTCCACTTTAAAACTATGATTGTCTTTTTGCGCCTGAGTGGGATTGTTTTTTTGTTTGCCCGCATTCTCTAAATCACGTAGAAACTTATTCACGGCTCGCTCGATGGCAGGTCCTGTTAAAGGTGGATTAATTTTATATTCCACACCTGAATCCATCAATGCTTTGAAAGAAGTCGTGGTCGATTTTTCTGCGAAAGTCATAACACAGGTCGGAAACGCAGCCAGAATCATCTTTGGAAACTTCAACATTTTTTTATTGGGATGATCCACAGTGATTAACACAAATGCAGGTTTCATTTGCATCAAGTGCATGATGGCTGATTTCATTTCGTGAGTAGAAACAATTTTCCAATCACGATTTTTTAAAAACTGTTCTACACCTTTCAGACCATTTTGGTCTGATTTCACTATGAGCATTGTTTTTGCGATAGACTCTGACATGACCTACTTTTCGGCACTTTTCGCAAGTAAATCGAGTGCAATCGAGTGCATTTCAAGACAACTAGATCAAAGTCTTATGATTGTCTCAAAATTAGCCAAAACGGCCTGTAATGTAGCTCTCTGTTCTTTTATCTTGTGGATTTGTGAAAAGTTTTTGGCTTTTTCCCTTTTCGATAATCTCGCCAGCCAGCATAAAAACTGTCTCATCCGAGCACCGGGCGGCTTGGTGCAGATTATGAGTCACCATCATAACAGTCACTTGCTTTTTGATTTCACTGAGCTGCTCTTCAATGTGAGCCGTGGAAATGGGATCCAGTGCACTTGTGGGTTCATCGAGAAGTAAAACCTCAGGCTCGACCGCCAGAGCCCGTGCAATACAAAGCCTTTGTTGCTGCCCGCCTGATAAAGAAAGTGCTGAATGAGTCATGCGATCAGAAACTTCAACCCAAAGGCCTGCTTGCTTTAATGCAACTTCGACTCGACCACTTAACTCTGATTTATTCTTGAGTCCTCGAAGCCTCAGACCATAAGCCACATTTTCAAACAAACTTTTTGGAAAAGGATTGGGCTTTTGAAAAACCATTCCCACTCGTTGTCTGACCCAAAGTGGATCCATATCATCGCTCAACAAGTTGACGTTTTGAGGCTGAAGCAAAATTTTTCCATGGGCAGAGGCCTCGGGGATGAGCTCGTGCATAAGGTTCACACAACGAAGTAAAGTGGTTTTTCCACAGCCCGAGGGACCCATCAAAGCGGTCACTTTTTTTTCTGTCACATCCAGAAAAATATTTTTTAAAACCTGCTGAGATTTATAAAAAAACTGTAAATTTTGAACACTTAATTTTGAGCTTTCTACCATTTGACTGATTTCCTAACACGAATTCGGATATAGATCGCAAGTAAATTTAAAGACAAAGTGAGAAACAAAAGAATCACACCGGCGGCAGCCGCATTCACGTGAAAGGCCGGCTGTGGACGAGATAACCAATTAAAAAGCTGAATGGGCAAAACAGTAAAGGGATCCATTATGGATTTAGGCAAAAAAGCAATGTAGGTCAAAGCCCCGATGGTAATCAGCGGCGCTGTTTCTCCGATGGCCCGGGAAAGGGCTAAGATCACGCCTGTCATGATTCCACTTAAACTGCTGGGAAGTTGATAATAAATCAGAGTCTGAAACCGAGTCGCACCCAAAGCAAACGAGGCCTCTTTTAAGTTAGGTGGTAAAGCCCTCAGCGCTTCACGAGAGGACACAATCACGATGGGTAGCACCAGCAAACTCAAAGTGAGCCCTGCAGTCAGAAGACTGGCCCCCAAACGAAATTGATGAACAAATATTCCTAAGGCGAGAAGCCCATAAAGAATCGAGGGCATGGCTGAAAGATTTAAAATATTCAGCTCAATCAGTCGGCTCATGGGCCCCGGCTTTGCATACTCCTCGAGGTAAATGGCGGCTGAAACTCCAACTAGAATTGTCATAACAGCTGTGATCAGCATGACAAAAAGGGTTCCCACCCAAGCCGACAGCAGGCCGGCTTCTGATGGTCTCCTTGAAGGAAAGGAAGTCAGAAAATTGAAATCAATGCGCGAGCCTCCACGAATGATCAAATCAAAAATCAACGTGAGAAGAATAACCAAAGACAGGCCAAGTCCCAACAGTCCTAAAATTTTCATCAATTGGTTGAAGAGTTTTCTGCGACTGGTTGATGTTTCCATCTAAAAAGACTTTCGGATGCGACTTCGAAATTGAAGGGCAAGAAAGTTAAAGGCCAGAGTCATTAACAACAATGTCAGACCCACAACAAAAACAGTTTGATAGCCTAAAGATCCATGGGGCAAATCACCCAGTGCAACCTGCACCATGAAGGCTGTCATCGTTGCCGCAGGTTCTGTGGGATCCAATGTCCAATGGGGCTGTTGACCGGCTGCGATCGCAACGACCATGGTCTCTCCGATGGCTCGAGAAACTCCTAAAATACAGGCTGAAATAATCCCGCTAGAAGCGGATGGTAAAATGACTTTCCAAGTGGTTTCCCAAACGGTGCCACCCAAAGCTTGAGAGGCCTCTCGAAGACTGGAGGGCACCGCTTGTAGAGCATCTTCAGACAAGGAAACAATGAGTGGCAAAATCATAAAACTCATGGTGAGCCCAGCTGCAAGCAAACTAAATCCCGGTAAACTTGGTATCCATTTTTGTAAAAATGGTGTCACCACAATCAGAGCAAAGTAACCAAAAATAACCGAAGGAATTCCCGCCAACAATTCGATCACGGGCTTGATCACTTGCCGCATTCGAGACGACATGAATTCGCTTAGGGTCGCAGCGATTAAAATCCCCAAGGGCACAGCCACAGCACAAGCAATTAAAGTTGTCATCAGCGTGCCAAGCAAAAGAGGCTGGATTCCAAATTTGGCGTCTGAAAAAAGAGGCGTCCATTCTTTCTCAAATAAAAATTCAACAAGCCCGACCTGTTGAAAAAACGGCCAGGATTCCCAAACAAGCGTCAGCACAATCCCTGCTGTCACGGCGACTGATAAGTAAGCGCAGGCAGCGAACCAAGTTTCAAAGATTTTCTCGACCCAGCCCCGAGACTGGCGAGTCCCCAACTTTGAGCTCAATTTTTTTCTTTCAAAAGAAGTTCTTCGATCTTCATACCCACTTGAGAATGGCCTTTAAAAACCGTTCCCCACTTTTCTTGAGTGAGATTTTTTTGAACCACATCGTAGGTGGACTCTGGAAGAGGAATCATCTGAATCTCTTCAGCTAAACTTTTACTTTTTTGAATATAAAATTCGGCGAACTTTTTAACCTCGGCGCGCTTCAAAGATTTTTCGCTGATATAAATGAACAAGGGTCTTGAAAGTGGCGCGTAATGACCACTGATGACTGATTCTTTGGAAGGGGTTTGTTTTTTTCCCTTGTAGATGACTGGGATGGCTTTGAGTTTCGCAGAATTTTCTTCGAAATAATGAAGAGGAATGTAGCCAAGAGCATTTTTTTCTCGGGAAACACCCATCACTAAAGTGTTGTCGTCTTCACTGGCTGTGTAATCACCACGAGAGGATTTACTTTTGCCGTTAATGGCTTCTGTGAAGTAATCAAATGTTCCAGAATCTGATCCCGCTCCAAAAAAGGCCACAGGGGCATCGGGCCAAGAGCTTCTGATTTGATTCCATTTCTTGATTTGACCTTGAGCGCTGGGCTCCCAGGCTTTTTTTAATTCCTCAACGGTGATGTCTTTTGCAAAAGGGTTTGAGGGGTGAACGACAATTGCAATCGCATCAAAGGCCACTGGCAATTCCAAGAACCGAATGCCACTTTTTTTGCAGGCTTGAATTTCACTCTCTTCGATAGGGCGGGATGCGTTTTGAATGTCGGAATCGCCTCGGCAGAATTTTTTAAATCCACCACCGGTGCCAGAAATGCCAACGGTCACGCGAATTTTTGGATCTGCTTTTTGAAACTCTTCAGCCACAGCTTCGGTCAATGGAAAAACAGTGCTGGATCCATCCACTTTGACCATTTGGGCTTGGGCCACTGAAAATGTTAAAAGTAGGGTCATAAAAAAAGCGACAAAAACAGAGCTCATTTCTAAGTCCTTTGGTTTCAATTTTTCAAAACAGTTCATGGTATTCGAAAACGCAAGGATCCGCCAATTCAAGATTGTGTTCAGATTTAAAGTGCCAAAACGGCACTAAAATCATGGCCCCATGCTTGCTATCCCAATGCTTGCCATTAAGAAACTCGGGGGAATTCATGAGCAAAATCATCTTCATCGCCTTACTTTTACAACTTTCGCAAAATCTTTGGGCCCAAAACAGCCCTCGGGATGTTCGAATTTTAAATGTGTCTTTAAGTGGTTCTGCCTGTGACATGGAAAATGTTTCAGTCAGCCTCTCTCCGGAAGCCACAGATGTGTCTTTGCTTTTTGACTCCTATTTGGCCGAGGTGGGACCTGGATCTGCAAATCCCAACCAAAAAACCGTGATTAAAAACTGTCAAATCACCATGGATGTTTTGGTCCCTTTGGGTTGGCAAATGGCCATCCGATCGGTGGATTACCGGGGCTTTGCTTCGGTTCCAGAGGTGGGAGCCACCGCCTTTCATCGTTTTTCAATTATGCAAACAGGTGCCCCCCTTGTTTCCATGCGCGAGGCCACCCTCGTCGGCCCGTTTAACGATGACTACTTTGTCAAATCTGAAATCAAACCCGAGCGGCTCACTTGGTCAAAATGCCATTCACAAAATCGCACGCAAATTCACTTGATGTCCCAGCTTGGAGTTCGCGCAAACCCCCGAGCCTCTCAGCCAGAACAAATCCTCATCGCACTTGATTCCAGTGACGTCAGTTACCAGCAAAATATGGGAGTTGAATGGAGAATCTGCCCTACTAATGGAAGACCTCCAGGGGCCCCGCCAACACGGCCAAATCCGCCCCGGTTTCCAGATCCAAGAAGGCCTCGTTAAAACTTCATAACCTTGACCGTTGTTGTGGATCAACCGGGAAAGTCATTTGAATTACCAGCCCACCAAGGGACGACGTCTGCGCTTGATCATTGTTGATTTTTGCGGTCCTGATTGATCCTTGTTATTAGAAGCATTATCGGTTGTCGTTGTTGTTGAAAGTTCCATCGCGAATCTCCCTTATCGGAAAGTGGCTTCAACATAGGATAAGACTCTGTGCGCTAGCCAGCTTTGGCTGATCGTGTTTAGCCAAAAGTCCAGTTTTGACAGAAAATTTAAAAAAATATTATGTTGCAATGTGTGATCTGCAATCGTTTAGATTTGAGCTTGCTCCGCTGGATGGAAAGACCCTATTCTGTGCACCTTATGGATTCAACTCTGACTTCAATTTTGATCATCGCAGGTTCGAGCCTTTTGATCGGCTGTGGACTGGGTATTTGATTTTTCGAAACTTTCGAAAATATATTATCGCCAAAGCTCAAGAAGAGGCAGCGGAACTGATTCAAGAAACTCAAAGCGATCTGGAACTCCTCAAAATCGAACAGCAAGACAAAAAGGCCGAGATCGAGCTTGAGCTTTGGACCAAATCAGAAAATGAGCTTCTGAAGATTGAAGAAAAGGTCGAAGATCTTCAAGCCCTCGCAGAAGAGAAAAAAAAGAAATTGGATGACCGCCACAGTGTCGCTCGCAGCGAACTGAAAGAGCGGGAAAATCAAATCAAAGAAAAAGAAAAGAATCTGGAAAATGCGAATCACCAATGGCAATCCAGAAAAGAAGATCTGAAATCACTGCAGGGTCAGATCATCGAAAAAATCTTAAAAGTCTTTCAGCTCAATTCCACTGAAGTCTCGCAGAAGATTCAGGCCGAATTAGAACAAGAGTCCGTCAAAAGAGCAGAAAAATTCCTCGAGTCTTACGACGAAGAATTGAAAGACACAGCTGAATCTCAAGCGAAACAAATTTTAGATGCCGCTTTAGATCGATTCGCTAGACCCTATTGTTCTGAGCGCGGCATTGGCTCTGTCAGCTTACCAGATCCTGCCTTCTTTCAAAGCCTCAATCATCCCGAAATTATCACAGCTCTACAATCGTCTTGCGGTTGTGATATCATTTTAGATGAAGGTCAGAGTCATGTGGGAGTGGCAGGATTTGATCCCGTCCGCAGAGAGCTCACCAGACGTGTGCTCGAGCGACTGATCAAAAATCGTCGGGATTTGACTGTCAATGGAATCACTCGCTTAGCAGAGCAAACAAAAAAAGAATTGTTTCGACAAATTCAAAATGATGGAGATCAAATCGCTAAGGAATTGAAGCTCACAGACTTGCATCCGGAAATCAGGCAAATGATGGGAAGTCTTCGCTATCGATATTCTTTTACGCAAAATCAATACTTTCATTGCGGCGAAGTGGGTTGGCTTGCAGGATTGCTTGCCAGCGAGCTGGGTGGAGACATTAAAAAATCCCGCAGATCTGGACTTCTTCACGACATTGGAAAATCCATGGATCATGCTGTCGATGGTGGACACGCCATGATTGGCGCTGACTTTATCGAAAAGCGCGGAGAAAAAGCAGACATCGTCCACAATGTTCGGGCCCATCATTTTGATGTCACACCCTCGACACCAGAGGCCTTTATTGTCATTGCAGCTGATGCGATTTCTGGAGCCCGTCCTGGCGCTCGAAGATCCACAATTGAATCCTACAACCAAAAGGTCACAGAACTTCAAGATATCGCCCATAGCTTTGATGGCGTGACCGATTGTTTTGTCCTCAACGGGGGGCGCGAATGTCGTGTTGTTGTCAATTCGCGAAAAATTTCAGACTCTGTGGCTTTGGATTATTCTCATAAAATTGCTCAGCGAATCGAAAGCGAATGCAGTTATCCAGGTCATATCAAAGTGGTTATCGTTCGAGAAACTTACGTCAGCGAATCCACCTCACCAAAGTAATTTACTGAAGACCTAGAATTCGAAATTGATAAAGAATTTGACCGTGTTCAGTTAAAAGTTCAATGCGGTGGACTCCGACGTCTTGGTCACTGATGGATCTGATCACTCGAGAGCGAAACCAACCGATGCAATCTTCGATACTGCCATTGGGTGCAAAGTATTTGCACGACTTCATATTCTTATCATCATTTTTAAATTCGTAGCCAATCAACGAAGTTCGACTTAGCAATAAAGGTTCCGTGGATTCAATGAGGCCTGACTCGCCTTTTTTAAAAGTTTGAGAGAGCAGCAGCTGCTGAAGCCCTGATCCTACCCTTTGATGGTGAAAAATAAACTCTGGTGGTTTGACGACGATGGCATCAACGGCAAAAACGGCAGTTTCTATTTTTTTTGATTCCAATGATCGCCATTCAGTTTTATAAAATCGATGCTTTAAATCGGTTGTTTTGAATTGAAGTGAACTCATATCTCGCCGAGTCCAATTGATAAACAAATCTTGATCAGAAAAATCAGCCTGATCTGAACCATAAGTCATGACGCTATCGAATTGTTTCGAATTCACTAATTCGAACTCCAAAACGTCGTTGTCGAGCAAATCAAAACGAATGGCATCATCACCAGAGTCCAATAAAAATTCTTGATTTAAAACTTTTGACTTAATTTTTATGCAGGCGTTTTGACAGGTGACAGATGCAATTCCCCGAATGTTTTTATTCAACTCAGAGACTTTCTGAATGGACTCTAAAGACATAAAAGAATTGGCCTCTTGAAGCTTTTGTTGAGCCTTCGGCAAACTGAGCTGCCCGGCATCATTCACGAAGACCCAAGCCAAGCTGATCATCATCAATAAAATTCGAAAACTTTTCCAAAGCTGCATCGTTTGTATTTCGTCACTTTGAGCCGAAGACTTGACGATCTATTTTGAAACATTTGTGAAAATGACAGCACAATTCAGGCACTTGATTCCCTCTCAAAATGAGACTTTGCCTGGTCTGGCCTTTGCTTCGCATTTGGTAGATGTCGGAGGATTTTATGATTTCAAAAAATTTCGTGATGGCGGTCTCATTAACGGCACTTTTTCAAGTGTCATTGATCGGGTGTGGCCAAAAGTCCTCTACCAACAAAGTCACAACGACTCGAGGAAAGAAGCAAGATCCTGGCACCGGAGGCGGAACAGGACCCGAGGCTGAAACAAGCAAGCTAAAAATTGTAACAGATCCAGACGCCCTTAAACAAATACTTGTTAAAAACAAATGTGAAGCTTACTACGAACGAGTTACAGAAGAAGGCTGGAAAATCACCATTTCCACAAATGGAAATGACTCAATGGAGAGCGTTGCTTACATGATCCCGAAGGGTTCACAGCTCAGAAATCCTGTTCTTGTTTTATCAAATCCTCGCTCTGAACTGAGTGTTGAAGATTCTAAGAAAATACTTGAAGTCGCTCGACAAAATGATTTTGACCCTATTTATTTTGATGTACCAGGCTTTGGATGCTCTGATCGACTTCCCAACTTAAGTTCGACTGTAAGTGAAGCTGATCTTCAAAAATTTTCAAGTCAATCCGTTGCCTCGTTGATCGAAAAAAACAGATCTGTCATCCTTAAAAATAAAAAATGGAAAATCTGGGCCAATGGAAATGCAAGCCTGATTGCTTTACGATTGCTTGAGAAATATCCAGATACAATCCAATCTCTTCATTTAGCTGATTTCGTTTTCTCGGATCAGCCCGTAGAGCTCATGAAGAAAAGGATGATAAAGCAAACAGATAGTTGGAAGGCATTCAAAGCTTTTGCAAAAGAAAAAGATTTAGAAATTACAGCAGAGCTGATGGAAAAAGTATCTAAGACCCTGGATAAACAAACTTGCAGCACCAGTCAAAAAATTTGCAGACAGTCCTTGCTCAGTGTTCTTGTGACTTTTTTAAGTCAAGATGACAGCAAGTGGGCAGACGCTGTAGAGGCCATTAAACGTCTCTCGAAAGGCCAATTCCCAGAAATCTTAAACCAAAGAGCTCTGTTTGTGCAAAAAAATTATCTTTACGATCAGCTCGTGAAAGCTACGAATCTTGACGGCGACTCGATCTTATCAGCCTGCGAAAAAGCTCTGAAAGATGTAGAAGTGATTGAGGCTTTAAAAGAATCACCCATCAACAGCTGCCAACTTGAAGCAGCTCTAAAGGATGATGACAAGAAATCATTAGAGACTAAAGTAAAATATAAAAAATTAGACTACGATTTGATTCAGAAGAATCTTTTGGATAAAAACATCAGTCTTCATTTGGCGATTGGTGAGAGATCTGTGATGAATCCACTGAGTGCTGTGGAAGACATGAGTCGCTTAATAGGTGAAAACTTGATCAAAGAAAACCTGCACCAACCTGCTGACGGATCCTACTTGTTTATGAATGAAAATTTGCTGAAGTCTTTGAAAAAATAAAAAAGCCCAATGAGTTGAGCTCAATGGGCTTTAATTTTTTACTGCTTGAATCTGCTAGGGAATTTTATTCTGGTATTCTTGTTCGCTAAAATCATCCACAGTGACCGCATCCAGTCTGATGATATCCACTTCTTTTAGTAAATTAAACTCTTGATCTGTGATAATGTTGGCAGCTTTTGCACTTTCGTAAAGCTTTAGTCCTTTTGCTTTTGGTATTGTGCCAGCCTTAACAGCTTTACGCATTTTTGCCTCGATGGATTCTGATTGAATCACGATGCTGCGGGCTTTTTCTAATCTTAAAAGCTGCTCACCTTCATTTTGAGGATAATAGATACCTGCTGTCAGACGGTTTCTGACGTCTTCATTGTAGAGCACTCGATTTGAAATCTCGTGCGACCAACCGTCTGATGCTTGAGATCCAATGGAGTTGATTCTTGACCAAGCCCCGATCCAACCTTTCACAAACCATCTCAAGCCTGGAATTTTCAGATTATCAAAAATGCCGTCAAAAGCTTTTTGAATTTCAGACATGAAGAATTTCATATTGTAATGCACAAGGGGAAGATCTTCTGTTTGTCGACCTTCGGCTTCAAACCTACGCAGCACAGAAGTGGACATGTACATCATGGCCATAATATCTGCAAAACGGCCTGTGATTTTTTGTTTTTCTTTCAGCTTTCCACCCAATGTTCCCATGGCCACGTCTGCAAGGATTGCAAAAGTCGCACTTGTCCACTGCAAGCGTCTGAAATATTTTTTCATCCCAGGATGGCAATCAGGGGCTGATGCCACATAACCGCGAGTCAATGACAGGATGATTGATTTACAAATGTTTTTAACAATGTGACCGATGTGTCCCCAGAAAGCTGTATCCAGAAGCTTCACATCATTTGTTTCAACGGCTTTCACTTCCATGAAAGCATAGGGATGACTTCTCATGGCCCCTTGACCAAAAATAATCAGAGTTCGAGTTAAAATGTTGGCACCTTCCACAGTGATACCGATCGGAGTTGCCACGTATATCTCACCCAGTAAATTGCGAGGGCCTAAAGAAATTCCTGCGCCTCCCATGATGTCCAAAGAATCGTTGATCACTTTTCGACCCATCTCAGTGGAATAGTATTTTTGCATGGCAGTCACTGTTGATGGCTTTATGCCTTTGTCTAAAGCACCGAGTGTGTATCTTCTCATGGCTTCTAATGCGTATGTGTTTGCTGCAACCCGAGCCATGGGCTCTTCGATGCCTTCAAATTTACCAATGGAAGTTCCAAATTGTTTACGAACCACACCGTGCGCACTGCACACCCGAATGGCAAGCTTTGCTCCACCTGTGGCTTGTGCGGGAAGACTGATACCTCGGCCAGCAGCTAAACACTCAGTTAACATTCCCCAACCCTTACCACAACCGTCAGCTCCGCCCACAACCGCATCTAAAGATACGATCACGTCTTTACCTTGAGTGGGACAATTATGAAACGGAATCGACAATGGATCATGTCTGCGGCCAATCACAACACCTGGAGTGCTTGAAGGCACAAGTGCACAAGTAATTCCTAGGTCCTCACCTTGACCTAATAAATTTTCAGGGTCACGAAGCTTGAATGCCAGACCAATCACTGAGGAAATTGCAGCCATGGTGATCCATCGCTTATTCCAATTCAATTTGATCATCAGCTTTCCATCGGGACCTTTAAACAAAACTCCACTTGATGTGATAGATCCCGCATCGGATCCAGCTAGAGGCTCTGTGAGGCCAAAGCAAGGCATCTCTTCACCGGTTGCAAGTCTTGGCAAATAATAATCTTTTTGAGCTTGAGTTCCGTAGTGCACAAGAAGCTCTGCAGGTCCGAGTGAATTTGGCACCATGATGTTGATCGTCACCGGCATCGATCGAGAAGAAATTTTCATGATGACTTCAGAGTGAGCTAATGCAGAAAAACCAAGACCACCGTATTCTTTCGGAATAATCATTCCTAAAAACTTTTCTTTCTTGATGTAATCCCAAACTGTTTTTTCGATCTCTCGATTCCTCCAAATCCGCCAAGCATCGATTTTTTTGCAAAGCTCTTCAACAGGACCGGCCATGAAAGCTTTTTCTTCTTCTGTTAAATCAGGGTAGGATTCATTCATGAGTTTTGTAAAATCAGGCGAGCCTGAAAACAAATCTTTGTCCACCCATGTGGCACCCGCTTCTAAAGCCGTTCTCTCGGTCTCGGAAATTTTAGGAATGATTCCCAAAGCTTTCATCCCTTTCATAACTAAACTTGTGACAAGGGCTGTGCGAAGGGGCTTGATAAGAAAAACAAGCAGGACAGCTGCAAGTGCAATCAGCCCTTCTAGAGGCAATGCAAAACCATAACTGAGTCCTAGCAAAAGGACTGACCAGATAATCAGGGGTGAGCCCCAGTATCCGACAACTAAAACTGCTAAGACTGAAAGGGGTATAGCAAAACTCAGAGAACTGAGCAGATAGCCGTGATAAGGACCCAAATCCATGGTGAACTCCTTGATGTTTGACTCTTCTCAAATCATAAACAGTCCGAGAGGAGTTCGTCCACATATACTGGCTGAACTAAAATACAGGTCTGGAAATGCAAAAAGGCCTGTTTAAAAACAGGCCTTTTATTAAATCAATTTTTTATTATGTATCAAACTGATCGCATAATTTGAAATTTATTTTGTTTCTTCAGCAGGAGCAGGTGTTCCTTCTACAGGAGCAGCCATGCCTTCAGCTGGAGCAGCCGTACCTTCAGTTGGCGCAGCAGCTGCATCAACGGGAGCAGCCATTTGCTCTTGAGTGGGAGCTGCAGTTTCTGCAGGCTGGTTTTTAGAGCAAGTAAAGCCAGTTGTGAATGCCAAAGCAACAACAGCTGCGATTACGATAGTTTTCATAGTATTTCCTTCCATTAGTTCCGTAGGACATCGCCTAAGGAATGTGTTTTTGTTTTAACTCGACGTTTGTCAGAGTAGCGATCTTGCCATTGACTCGCAAGTGTTTTTTTTCAAAGCCTTTTTCACTTTTGACAATTTGGACACCAATAGGTGGATCGCCCAGCAAGAGTCTTTTTCTTAATGTTTCTTTCACAGACTTTACAACCCAAACCCTCACGGTTGTAAACCTGATGCAGATTCTGAAATTCTCCACTTTTACCAGAGACATGTTTGTAATCATCAATGGATGAACCACCAAAAAGTAGGGACTGTTTCAGAGTATTTTTAATGGCCTGAACCAAGTCCTCGGCTTGTTGCTTTGTCATTCTTAATGGTTGACGAAAAGGTGAGATTTTTGCAGCGAAAAGAGCTTCACTGGCGTAGATATTTCCCACCCCTACAACGATCTTTGAATTCATAATTAAACTTTTGATAGGGCTTTTAAATGATTTTAATTTTGCGTAAAAATAAGCTCCCGAAAACTCAGAATTCAAAGGCTCGGGCCCTAGATTTTTAAGCAAAGCTGACTGCTGATTATTTTTGCAAAACTCAAAAAAACCAAACCTTCGCGGATCCTTGTAAATCAGATTTATGACGCTTTCTGACGGAGGCCTGGGCTCCAGTTGAATCACCACATGATCATGCTTTTGTGGGGATTCATTGGTACCAGCAAATCGCCAACTCCCCGTCATACCAAGATGCGTTACCAAGGTATCACCAGAGGCGAGCTTAAAAAGAATATACTTCGCTCGCCTCTCGAGGGCCACAATCACTTGGTTTTGGATCAAATGCTTTTGATTTCGAGGCATAGGATTTCTAAGATCAAACCTTGAGAATTCAATTTTTAATATTTTTTGTGGCAGCTCCAGGGATTCAACAAGTTGACGTTTGACGAGCTCCACTTCCGGTAGTTCTGGCATAGAGGCTGTAAATGCATGAAATATCTTGAGTTTTCAAGGCGAACTTTGGCGGGTCACCCAAATATCAGCCGAAGTCACCCGATTTGAGTCCATTTTGGCACAATCTACACCCATATTTGCTATTGGGTGTAGATTGTGCCATCCTCTTTCTATGTCTTCTAAAAGAACAAAATTTCGGGAAATAAAAAAACGTCTTTTTGTGGGCGAAGTCTTACGTTTGGGGAAGGGTGTCTATGCGCGACCTCAGGATTTGGAAGGACTCGAAGGGGATTTCTTTCAAGCAAGCCTTCTTTGCGGTAAACCATCAGTCATTTGTTTGCACTCGGCACTCAAATACTACGGACTTTCCGATCAAATGCATGGCGGAATTTGGATTCTGATTCCTCACTCCAAATCTGCTCCACGAAAAAAAGCAATCAAAACCGTTCGAACCCGTAACCCTCTCTGGAAGATTGGAATTACAAACCACTCTCGCTTTAAAATAACTGATCTTGAGCGAACTCTTGTGGATTGTTTCAGGTATCATCGCTTAGTTGGGATTTCAACGGCAGTGCAAGCCCTCAAACTTGCACTTCAAGAGAAAAAAACCTCGAAGAATAAAGTATTTTACATGGCGGAGAAACTAAAAGCTGAATCACTTTTGCAACCTTATTTGGACAGCATGTGAAAAATAAAAAGTCTCCATCTTCAGCATCAATTAAGCAAAAACTAGTTTCTCTCTCTCAGAAAATGGATCGAGATTTTAACGGTCTTGCACTTGAGTTTGCCATTGAAAGATTAGTTGTTCGACTGCAAAGTTCTCCGAAACTATCAAAACACCTTATTTTTAAAGGTGGCTTTGTTATGCTCAAAACCTATGGTTCCAACCGTTCGACTATTGATCTTGATACTTCACTACAAAATTTATCTATCGAAGACGCTGAGAGCTTAGCGAGACAAACCATTTTAAAGGATCATCAAGATGGGCTTTGGATGGGGCATATTGAATCACAAGTTTTAGATCATCAAACGGAATATGCAGGTCTTCGGCTGATCATACGTTTTTCCTTTGGTGAACCTAAAATTGATTACAACCGGCTAGGAAAAATTATTTTGGATATCGGTGTTGCTGACACTTTAACTCCAGGCCCTGTAGAGGCCGACCTCACACAACTTCTTTCAATAGATTTAATCTCATGGCGTGTGTATTCGGTGGAAACAATTGTTGCAGAAAAGTTGCATGCATTGGTTTCGCTAGGAAGTCAAAATTCTCGAGTCAAAGATATTTATGACCTGGGCCTGCTGATACCGATGTGTAAAGATTTAAAACTCTTGAAGGAAGCCATTCAAAAAACTTTCAAACATAGAAAGACTGAAGTTCCAACTTCCTTTAGCAAATTCTGGGTTCAGCTCAACAAATCCACATTAAAACGTTCGATGGGTGCGGTGAGTTTTGCCTCTGGCGAGCTTCCGACATTCGAGTCATTGAGTTCAGAACTTCAGAAGTGCTTAGAAAAACTAGTTTCTGAATAAACTTTTCCGGACATCGGGTAGTTCTGGCATTAGGCACCTAACTTGTTGAAACTATTCACTCTAATTTTTGCTTTCACTGCCACACCAGCCGACACCAGCCTATTCTTAGCATTTTTGATGACTTGAAGTCCATTTTTGATTTGATTTCTTGCTTTTGTTTACGCTATACCGTATAGTGTAATAGCTGGTGATTCGATGATTCAAAGTTTTGGCAACAAGGTAGCTCAAGATATTTGGGAAGACGATAAGTCAAAAGGACTGCCCCAAGAATTATGGTTAAGAGCCAAAGCTTTACTGACCATCATGCACAGTACAAATACTTTGGATGATTTGAAAATTCAAGGACAGCCACCCAACATACGGCTTCACAAACTAAAAGGCGATCGAAAAAATCAGTGGAGTGTTACCATTAAGCTTCCTTGGTGTATCACTTTCGAATTTAAGAATGGCGAATTTTTAGAAGTTAAAATTGAGAATTATCACAAAGGATAAGTTTATGATTAAAAATCCAAAACCGATGCATCCTGGAGTCGTGTTAAATGAAATCTACATGACTGAGATGGGACTTAATCAGTCTCAGTTGGCGATTAAATGCAAATGCTCACATCGTAAAATTAATGAGATCGTGA